>Ga0315901_10003603_pt1 | contig 20021 bp, 20 predicted proteins | sample LakEriMetagenome_10_FD_203761 | JGI IMG/M metagenome (GOLD analysis project Ga0315901, IMG submission 203761) | Freshwater fungal communities from buoy surface, Lake Erie, Ohio, United States - Buoy 2 MA116 | ecosystem: Environmental > Aquatic > Freshwater > Lake | place: USA: Lake Erie, Ohio... | reverse complement strand
TTTTTTGTTTATTATGGTTTTTGTTGTCTTAGATGTGACACTTGGTTTCTTTCAAGAATACAAATCAGAAAAAACAGCAAAATTACTTGAAAAGTACTCAAATTATTCTGTTTTAGTTGTAAGAGATGGTAAAGAGATGGTTTTAGATCACGAAGAGCTGGTCCCTGGAGATATAGTTGAAATTAAAGCTGGGGATATTATTCCGGCTGATATTAAAATATTTGAATCTAACGATCTTTTCTTAAATGAATCAGTTATAAGTGGTGAATCTAAGCCGGTTTTTAAAAGCACTCATCAGATAAAAAGTGCAGATCCAATTTTGTTATCTGGAACATCTGTGATAAAGGGATACGCAAGAGGAATTGTTGTTTATACTGGTAAAAATTCACGAATTGGACATATTTCAAAACTTTCAACTTCTACAGAATCAATAAGTGTCTATGAAAAAGAGGCTAAAAAATTAAGTAACTTTATTTTCAAATTAGTAGCTGTTTCCTTAACCGTGGCTCTAGTTTTTAATTATTATTTTGATTTTCAGGATTCCTCAAAGTTTATTCTTTATTCGATTGCCTTAGCGGTTACAGTTATTCCTGAAGCTTTACCTTTGGTAATCACATTCTCTTTATCAAACGGTGCTTTAAAGCTATTTAAGAATAAGGTTTTGGTAAAAAGACTTACAGCAATTGAAGACTTAGGTGGTATAGAGGTCTTATGTAGTGATAAAACCGGGACTTTAACTGAAAATAAATTAAAAATTGCCAATACTATCTCTATAAATGGTTTTGATTTAGGTAAATTAGCCTTTATGTCTATTTCTCAAATCGGAGAGCACGATAGCTTTGATTTAGCAATTATTGAATACTATAAATATACTTTCAAATATAATATTTTAAATGAAATCCCTTTTGATCCAATCAGAAGAAGATCCTCACGGTTAGTAACTTACGATAAAAAAAATCATTTAATAATCAAAGGTGCCTTTGAAACCTTAAATAAATTTGATCATATTAGTGAAACTCAAAGAAAAAAACTTATTGAGTTTAATCAATCTGAATCCGAAAAGGGAAGAAGGGTATTAGTTTTCGGACATTCTGAAATCGAAAAAGATACTTTAGATGAAAAAGATGAGAAGAAGATTACAATCTGTGGTGCTATTTCTTTCGAGGATCCTATAAGATTTTCCGCCTTTGACTCTATAAAAAAAGCTAAAGAATTAAATGTAGATGTCAGAATTCTAACTGGAGATTCAAAAGAAATTGCTTTTTATGTTGCGGAAAAAGTAGGTTTGGCTAATTCGATTGAGGATGTAATTTCATCCGAAGACTTAAATAAATTTAAAGGGGAAGAGTTAAGAGAGATAATATATAAAACAAAAGTTTTTTGCCGAGTAAGTCCTGAGGAAAAATATCAGATTATTAAAACCTTACAACATTCTTTTCAGGTAGGTTATTTAGGTGATGGTATAAACGATGCTCCCTCTTTGAAAGTAGCTAATGTTGGAATAGCAGTTTCAAATTCTTCTGATATTGCAAAATCATCGGCCGATATCATATTAACTAAAAAATCTTTAGAAGTTTTAATAGACGGAATTTTAGAAGGAAGAAAGATTTTTTACAATATTACAAAATATATAAAAATTACAATTTCCTCAAATTTTGGAAATTATTTTGCTATGTTGTTTTCAGTCTTTTTTGTTCCTTTTTTACCATTAAAACCAATCCAAATTTTACTCTTAAATTTTGTTTCTGATGTACCTCTCATGAGTGTCTCAACAGATAATGTAGATAACATAGAATTAAAAAAGCCTTCTCGTTCTAATTTTGATAAATTATTGAGATTAATAATTATAATGGGATTGATTTCAACCGTATTTGATTTTATAGTTTTCTTTTATTTTAGAACTTTTGGGGAGGGTGTTTTACAATCAGCGTGGTTTTTAACTTCTGTTTTAACAGAAATTTTAATTATCTTTTCACTTAGAACTCCTCAATTTTTCTTGAAAGGCCCAAAACCTAGCTTTGTATTAAGTTTTGTGAGTGTCTTAACAATCGGCCTCACTGTTTTAAGTATTTTTTACCAACCTTTATCCCAGTTTTTTGGATTTATAGCTCTTGAGATTAATCACTTATTAGTAATTTTTGGCCTTGTTTTAACTTATTTTATTTTTTCAGAACTATCAAAATTATTTTTTAAATCAAAATTAAATGAGAAATATATTTGAGAGCAAACATTCAAATAAAAATCCCGAGTTGGATCCTGCATTTCAGGAATTTATAAGTTTAAAAGAAAAGGAATTTAATGGAGATATAACTTTTGAAGAGCTTGTTAAGTTATTATCTTTGGAATTTCAGCAATTTAATTCCAAGTAGTATAATACAATTGTTTAACGCGCAGGTGGCGGAATTGGTATACGCGCAACGTTGAGGTCGTTGTGGGGTAAAACCTGTGCAGGTTCGAGTCCTGTTCTGCGCACCATAAATTAGAAAAGAAACGGGGCGGTGGAAAATCTTTCCACCGCCCCTATTAAATTATTTTACATAATGTGAAATTGCCATAAGGTCATTACGACAAATATCACATAAAACATATCCGTTCAAACGATCTTGGGTAATTCGGACCCAATCTTGAACATTCATTCCTTGTCGCATAAGGCACCGATTTGTGCAATGTTTGCCTAAGGAATCTTCAACTGCAATATTTCGGTAGTCCGGAACAATTCCCAAAACGTGACCGAATTCATGCATAGTGAGCGTTTTAAGACACTCAAGCCCCAGGCTTTCCTGCATCGATTCAAATCGGGAATAGGAAACTGTCATTCCCAATTCTGGAACAGCTAGTCCCAAGCAATAATTCAATCCTTCTACAAAGAGGTCTTTCTTTGTTAGGAATAAATCAATATGCTTTTTACCGTCCTGCCAAGGTTCACAAGCGAACAACGCCAACATGTGTTGGGCATTTATTTGATTGCGTGCTTGATTAAACGATTGAGTAACATACCAGTCAACTGAGTTGAATGGAGCAAGATACGACTGGCTTTGCCAGTTTACATCTCGCCACAAACCCAAATCCTGAATTTCAAATTCACGATTTGAAAATTCAACCATTTCCAGAATGGCTTCAACAAAGAAAGCTTTGTTGTTTGTCGAGGTACCGAAATCATTCATTAAATGAACTTTCATCTCTACTCCCCTATTAGATTGTTCGGATCAAAATCCGGTAATTTGACTCGAATTTGCTTAACTAACTCTACAAAGTCAAATGAAGTCACTTCATAGTGACCTATGACAGTTTTAACCTGTGACTCGGATATAAACCCAAGTTGAAGGCCACGAATTACTGCCAGAAACTTGGCAGCATCTTCACAGCATGACGAGTATACTTTGAAAATATCCTGATCGTGGATCATAAACATATCCAAAGTAATGAAATACCCAACAAAACCCATGCCAGAGCTTGGGTCGATTTGTCGGTAGTCCTTGACCACAGAAACCAACGCGTTAACGCTTCCCGGTACTCCGTTAGTTAAAGCGTGTATCATGGCTTCGAAAGTCATTTCTTCTGACATTCTCATCTCTCTTACTCCTTATTGAAAGAACTTAAGAATTTTACATTTTTATAGGTTATATGTCAAATGAAGATAAAAGAAAAGGCTCCGTGGCGCAAAGCGCCACGGAGCCTGAGTAATTACATCTCATAACCTTCGGCGAAATTACCAAGAATTCCTCGAATTTGAGATATAAGAATAAAGAAATCAATCTTTAAAACCTTGCTAGATGCAAAGTGTTTGATTTCTTCCGGACTAATAAGTCCTAATTGCAGACCACGCAGAATGGATATTGTTTTAACAATTTCCATTTCACAAAGTCGGGAATGGATATTCCAGAGGTTACCGTCATAGATATGAAACATATCCATGGTGAAAAGGTAACCAAAAATATCCATGGCATTCTCAGGATCAACTTTTTTGTGATCTGCCATAATCCCAGCCAGAACCGCAATAGTTCCTGGGGTACCGTTTGAAATGGCGTGCACCATCTCTTCAAGACTCATAGTGTGCTTTAGTCTGCTCATTTTACCTCCTAATATAAGCGGACTGAAAATATAACATTTTATAGGTTATATTTCAAGATATTTAAAAAAAGATGGGGCGGTGTGTGCATTTGCACACACCGCCCCATCATTTCCAAATTACTAAAATTACTTAGTAAATTCTCCGGCTAAAAAGTGGAAATAATCTTCAGATCTTTCCCAAGAGATAATTTCTTCAGGTCTAAACCAGTTTTTTACTTCATTTTCAGCTTCTTCTAAATTTCCAGAAGCGTGAATCATGTTTTTACAAGCAGAACCTATCATGTTAGCTAAATCAGGAGAATTTATAGAATAATCTCCTCTAATTGTTCCCGGTAGTGCTTTGGAAGGTATTGTAGATCCAATAATTTTTCTAACAGAAGCTACAGCGTGAATTCCTTCAAATACAATTGCTAAAACTGGCCCAGAAGATAGGTAGGCATAATTCCATTCTAAAATTCTTTTACCAATTTCTAAAGCATCAGCGGTACCTAAAGCACCAACAGGATCAATGCCTAATTCTTTGTAAGTTTCAAGTGATTTTTCACCCATACCCCTAATCCAGTTTTCATCGGATGTAGGGAAGTGGCCATCAAGAATTTCTCTGGTTGGTAATACCATTTTGCAGGCTACCATTTTAAGACCAGTTCTTTCTAGTCTGGCTAAAACTTCACCAGTGATTGCTCTTTGAAGAGTATCTGGTTTAAAAAGTACTAAGGTTTTTTCACTAACCATTTTTTGTAGTTGTTCGTTCATAAAATTCCTTTAAAATTTAATACCTAATTTACCGAATTTTCCCACAATGAGGATATATTATCAATAACAAATGTTTCAGATATAATAATTTTATGTCCGATAAAACCAGCATTTTTAGACCTTATATTAATCCTGAAATGGCTGAGTATGAGAAAAGTCAATCTTTTAGAGATTTTATGGATTCATTAACACAGCCTATACCTGCTCAGCGTTTTAATGAAATTGAAAAAAGAATTTCAAGATCAGTTAATGTCGATTTTTACAGAAATAATCCTAAAGGAGTACTTGAATCAGATGAGATCAAATCTACTTTCAAGTCTAGAGTGTTTAATTTAAATATGATTAGTTCGATTAGTGATGAGGAATATGATAATCAATTTGGAGAAGATGGTTTGTTTTTATCAGGTTTATATTTATATCAGGATTTAGATATTATTGATGAAAATACTGATTTTGTTATTTTAGACGAATTACAAATAAATTTTGGTGATTTAGAGATTGATATTTATAAATTACTGCCAGAAGGTTACAAGGTTTTGCTTTCTAGTTCAGAAGATGTTAATTTTTCGGAAGCGAAGTTTAATTTTAAATATATTTTAGTAAATAAAGATATAAGCACTCTAGGGGGATTATTAGTTTTACTTCACGAAGTAGGTCACGTAGTAAATCAAAGCCATCTTGAGAATGAATCTATCTCTCGGGGTACTCCAGAAGTTGCATCGGAAAATAGTGAAGATGAAGGTGAAATTGAGTATGAAGAATATAGTTTATATGAACCAGCTACTTATAAAAAAGAAATTTTGTTTGAAAGAGATGCTAGTTTGTATGCTTTGAAAACTATATGGAGAGAATTAAGAAAAAATCCAAAAAATAGAAATGATGCTATAAATTTCTTAAGATATGCTTTTGCATCCTATTGTCATAATTATTTAGCTGATTCAGCCTACAATAATGAACGTAAAGACAGTTAATTTTGTTACATTTTTGATATAATATCAAAAGCGATTGCGGGAATAGCTCAGCGGTAGAGCGCCTCCTTGCCAAGGAGGAGGCCGCGGGTTCGAACCCCGTTTCCCGCTCCAAATAAAATTAGTTTCCACTTGTGGGGCGGTAGCCAAGGTGGTCACGGCACCGGTCTGAAAAACCGGCGATGTGGGTTCGACTCCCACCCTCCCCACCATTAAAATTTTGTGTCATAATAGATTTATGTCACTTGAACAAGAGCCAAAAATACACCAAGTTACTCCAGAAAAAATGCTAGAAGTTGTAGAAAATGTTTCTGAAGCCTCAAGGCTTTCTATCTCTGAAAGAGTAAGTTTCGTATTATCCGACCCTCAATGTAAAGAAGCCTACCAAGCTATTGCTAGAACAATAGCAAATGTCGGTATTACTGCAGTAGATATGATCCCTGGTGCTGGAGATGCTGCAGAGGGAGTAGTTTTAGGAATGAAGCTCTCACCTTACATTAAAGGCGTTCTTTCTAAATACGCCAAGGACCCTAGAAATATTGGTAAACATTTAGATTTAACTCCGGATATTAAGCCTGGCTCAGCTGTTGCAATTTCTGCTTTATCCGCTCCTTTAGAATTTGTTTCAGGCGGCTCTCTACCTTCGTATTTAGTAAATACTTTATTTCAATTAAGAGCAGACCTTCAAAATAGAAGATTTGATGGAGCAATTAGAGCTATGAGAGTCCTTTTGACTGGAAAAGTTGAAAAAATTGATGCTCAAACCCAAGCTCTTCTTGATAATGCTGCTAAGGAATTCACAGAATAAATATGCCATTTAACCGAACTGCCAAAATAAATGCCCTTATTACTTTACTTGATTTTTCTTTGATAATTCCTGAAGATATGAAAATCGTTGTTAAAGAAAAAATCAATCAATTCTCAGATCAAGATATTATGAATTTAGGAAAAATTTTAGCATACGAGCACGAAAATCGAGAAAAGCTTGATAAATCAATGCTTGAAACCTTCGTAAAATCTTTGAATAGATCAGTAGAATAACCCCATAAATTGACATAACCTATAATATAAGGTAAAATACTTATTCTGCAAATTGCAGTTTAGGGGAGATATATAAATGATTGCAACCCATGATGGTCCGTTTCATACGGACGATGTAGCATGCGTTTCAGCATTACAGTTAATTTGTGATTACGGTGTTATTCGCACTCGCGATCCAAAAAAACTAGAACAGGCTAATATTTTGGTTGATGTTGGTGGGGAGTACGACCCCAGTAATGATTTGTTCGACCATCATCAGAAGGGTGGTGCGGGAGCTCGTGAAAACGGGGTTTCCTACGCATCTTTTGGGCTTGTATGGAAAAAATACGGCTCTTACATTTGTAAGGAAGTACTAGGTGAAGAATATAAGATTGATTTCGACCAAGTTGCAAAACTGGTCGATGAAACTTTGGTACAAGGGATTGACGCGCGTGACAACGGCGTTAAAACCCATATTGGTATTAATAACGCTAACGTTTATTCGATTTCGGATATCATTAGCGCCTTTAATCCAAATTGGTTTGCAATTCCTTCTTTTGACGGCCCTTTCTTTCTGGCTGTTGAGTTATTTAAGGTAATCTTGGTAAACGAAATCCGTTCTCAAGCTGGAAAGGTTTTGGCCGAGAATGAGGTTTTGGACATTCTCAAGTCTCAACCTGAAAGCAAAGTTCTTATTTTTCCCAAGTATGTTCCATGGGCAAACTTAGTTCCAATACATGCAAAACAAGCGCTGTATGTGGTATTCCCAGACCCAACCGGAAGTTGGCGAGTTCAGGCAGTTCCGGTTGGAATTGGAAAAGAGAGCTTTGATTTAAAGGCTCCTTTGCCCGATAACTGGCGAGGTAAGACTCAAAAGGAGCTTAGTGTGCTGACTAACTGTCAGGAAGTAATATTCTGTCATAATGCGGGGTTTATCATGGGTGCTAAAACCTATGAAAGTGCTTTGTATTGTGCCAATTTGGCTGTTCAACTACACGATGCTCAAATGAGTATGAAGTAGTTCTGGGGCGGTGGTTGCTCTGCAACCACCGCCTTATTTTTTTCATTAAATCTATGATAATTTGGATTCAAGTTGTTCAATTATTAAATCTAAAATCTCGTCTTTAGAAATACTGCCAGGATCTCTTTTATCTAAATATACCAACCAATCCCTTAAATGTTCCTCAAGTAACTTAGCTACCTCTCTCATTGCTGTATTTTTATTTTTAAGTTGATCTCTAGTTTCATCGTTTCGTGCCCAAATATTTGTTTTTGTATGCGTTGCTGTAGCTGAAGACTCAACTTTATTGACATTTTGCCCTCCGGCTTTTCTTGAAGATCTTTGAAATTTGAACTCAAAATCCTTAGATCTATCTATATAAATTTTTGAATCTTTAAGGCATTTTATAATCCAGCTTCTATAATCCTCTAAAAACTTATCTTCTTGTTCTCTTGAGGTAAACTCTGGAAACTTACCTATTACATTAAAAATGCTTCTTTTTGCTTGTTCTACTCTTCTTTCTTTACCTCTCTCCGCATACTCAACCGATAAAGCTTTGAGGGTCTTTTCGCCTTTTTTATCTGTTTTTTGATGCCTACTTTGAACTTTTCTTCTTCTTCCTTCGCCAGAAATTTTATAGCTATATTCGTCCATATATCTAATATTAAAGTCTGTTATAAAAATTTCAATATCCTATAAAATTAGGTAAATTTGAATATATGTGGTATAGTTATCTCCTGTGATTGTACAGAAGTGATTTGAAATTTTGTCTCAACATCGTTTTTGCCCAATCCCATAATATAAAAATGTATAAAAACAATAATAACAAGAAGTTTGGTCCAAAACCTACTTTTAATAGAGGCAAATCAAGATTTGCTCAAAAAAACTCAAGATTTTCACATAGAGGCTCTTTCAATAAGAGGGCTAACCCTTATGAAGAAGAAAAAATAAAACACGAGAAATACATCTCAAAAGCTGTTTCTCAAGAAACATCTCATGAAGATGTATATAATAAAGACATTACTTTCTTTGAATTAGGCTTACACCCAAGAATTTTAAGAAATATTACTTCAAGAAATTATAAAAATCCAACCCAAATCCAAGCTCAAACAATTCCTTCTATTTTAGATAAAAAAGATTTAGTAGGTTTGGCTGCAACAGGTTCTGGTAAAACCGGGGCTTTCTTAATTCCTGTTTTATCGCTTTTAATGTCTGATGAAAAAAAGAGATGTTTAATAATTGCTCCTACAAGAGAATTAGTAAACCAAATTCAAGCTGAATATAAAATATTTGCTGAAGGAACTTCTGTTAGAGATGCTCTTATTGTGGGAGGCGCTTCGTATGGACCTCAAATTAGACTTCTTAGAAGAAATCCTCAGTTAGTAATTGCAACTCCAGGAAGATTAATCGATCATTACAAGCAAAAACAAATTAACTTTGCTGATTTTGATATTATCGTTTTAGATGAAGTTGATCAGATGCTTGATATGGGATTTATTAATGACATTAAATTAATCATCTCAAATCTAAAAGATACAAGACAATCTTTATTCTTCTCAGCTACTATGAGTCCTAAAATTAGAGAAATTGCTGATTCTTTACTTAGAAATCCTGTTAAAGTTGAGATTGCTAAACAATCAGCTTCAAGAAACGTTGAACAAAATATTGTTAAAATTAACAACTCTAAAGGAAAGCTAGAAACTTTACACGAATTAATTGCTTCATTAACTTACGAAAAAATCTTAATCTTCTCAAAAACTAAAAGAGGGGCTGATGATTTAGCTGATGCACTACAAAATAAAGGTCATAAAGTCGAAGCTTTACACGGAGATAAATCTTTGGGTCAAAGAATGAGAATAATGGCTAACTTTAAAAACGGTGAAATGGATATTTTGATTGCAACTGACGTTGCTTCAAGAGGAATTGACGTTCCAAATATCTCACACGTTATCAATTACGACGAGCCAGCAACATACGCTGATTACATTCACAGAATCGGAAGAACTGGAAGAATTGGTAAAAAAGGCGTTGCTTTAACTTTTGTAAAATAAACTTTCGCTCTATTACACGCAACTTATCATATAATTAAGAAGTGAATCTTTCATTTTTAAAACAAAAGTTATCTAATTCCCCTTTTTTTATTGCTTTAATTTCTATCTTTCTTGGAATATTACTTACTTTTTTTATCTGGGAAAGTATAAAATTTCCTTTTGTAAATATTGATAATACTGTTGGAAAGTTAAGTTTAAATAATTTTAATCCCTTAAACAATTTAATAAGATTCATACTTTTTGTGTCTTTACCTTCTCTATTTTTTTATTTCTTTCTAAAGGTAAAAAAACTGGAATTACCCCTTATAAAAAAAGAACTTAAGTTTGAAAAAATCTTAATTTCTCTATTTTTAATCATAATTGGGGTAAATACTTTTATTTTTTTTAATCAAGACTTTAATACTCAGAACTTTGATTATTTTCATGAAGGACTTGAAATCCTACCAGCTTTAAACTTTCAGTCATACGGAGGTATTTGGTCATCAACCTTATTTGTAAGAGGCGCCTTTATAGATTTATTTACTGCATATTTAGGGTGGGAAATATTTAACACATCAATTGGTGCTTATAGATATATTGTTTCAGTTAATAATCTGTTAGTGGAAATATCCTTTGTATTTCTTATTTATTCAATTTGGGTAAATATTAAAAAGTATCAGTTTGGTAATTTTTTTCCAGCCGCTGCATTTATATTTTATCTAACAACTTCTAGTATTCAAAATTTAGACAGAAGGCAACTGATATTTATATTTGGTCTTTCATTAGTTTTTTTGGCTTTAAAGTATTCCAGTAAAATAATTTATTTTCTAGCCGGCTTTCTTTCATCAATTTCAGTATTTTTTAGTTTAGACACAGGTATTTTTTACAACCTAGTTTTGATTTTGTTTTTTATTCTAATTTTTATATATAGCAATCAAAAAAAGAAAAATTTATTATTTGGAATTTTGGGTATATTCTTAAGTTGGTTATGTTTAATTTATCTAATAGGGTATTCAGAATTTCGTAGTTTTTTAGAAAATTTATTTTTTCTATTAAAATATAAGGATTTACTAGATTCTTATATCTATCCAAATCCTTTTCAATTAGAAAATTTTAGATCTACTTTTCCGTTAATTTTAATAATGTTAAATTTGATGGCGTTAGTTTTTACCTATAAAAAAAATTATTTTGATAATAAAAAAGAGATTTTCATTGTACATTCAATACTTACCTTTGCCTCAATAATTCAATATCGGTCTGGTTTGGGAAGATCAGATCTTTTACATATTGAATATAGCTCTACGTTTATTATCCTTTTATTCTCTTTTAATATTTGTATACTTTCAAGTTTTTTAAAATTTATTCAAAACTACTTTATTAAGATTACAAATACTCTATTAATTCTTTTGGTATTTTTATTAATCTATCAGCTATATATTAATTTTAATCCTAATAATTTGTTAAATTACCATTCTAATCTTGATAAATTTGTTAATTTACCTGACAAGGAATTTACTATAAATGATAAATTTAATGCTTTGAATGAACTAGAAGAAATTTTTGAAAACGAAAAATGCATCTTCTCCTTTGGTAATGATGCAATTACTCCATTTTTACTTCGAAAGCCAAGTTGTTCTGAGTTTTACTTAAGTTATTTTGCGTCACCTCAACCTTTTCAAGAAAAGTTAGTTGAGATGCTGGTTAAAAAATCCCCGGAATACATTATTTACTCGACTTACTCTTGGTATCAAAACATTGATAATATATCAAATGAAAAAAGATTAAATAAAGTAATGAGATATATTGATAGCAATTATATTTATTACAAAACAGTTTCTAACAATTGGGTTATATACAAAAAAGTTATAAGGTCTAAATAATTTCGATAAAATTAAAGTATACTAAATTCTAAGCTATATGAATAATATGTTCAAAAATTTTAAATTTTATCTCTTAATAATTTCGATTTTGTTTTGGTTTTTTAGGACCAATTCACTTGGATTTGATAATACAAATAACGACTCTATTAGATGGTTTATAAGATCTGAGGGTTTTTTACAAGCAATTAAGGACGGAAATTTTTCTGAAACTAGTCAAAAATACCATCCCGGTGTTACTTTAATGTTGATAAATAGTTTTAACAGACAAATTTTTTATACCTATCAATATACCTTTAGTAATTCAAAACTAGATTTAATGTCTAGCTCAAATTTTGGATATACAAATTTGTTTTCGAAACTCGGACTCTTGATTGTACTTTTTATGATAATACTAGTTCAAGTATCGATAATTTCGAAACTTTGGAATAAAAATACTGCATTACTTTATTTCTTCATTTTATCAATTGAGCCCTACTTTATTGGAATTAATAGATGGTTTCATCTGACATCTCTGGAAGTTATCTTTAGCTTTACCTCAGTCTTACTTCTTCTTTTATGGCTTAAAAATAGAAATAAACACGCCTTTATTTTTTCAGCAATATTTATCGCTTTAGGAGTTCTTACAAAAGTAACTACAATTGTCTTAGGTGTAGTCTTATTTGTAATTTTGCTTAAAGCTTATCTTCAGGAAAAAAAACTTTCAATTTTTATATATTATTTTTTAATATATTTAGGAACTATATTTATTTTGTTTCCAGCACTTTGGGTTGATTTACAAAGAGTTTCTAATTATATTTTTGATAGTATTTTTAATGCCGTTGCGGAGAATGTTAGAGTTACAGAACTTTCCGGAGTACTTCTTTATTCTTATTATTTAATTATTTTGTTCTTAAAGTTATCACCTGTTACTATCATTTTATTCTTATTTGCGGTTTTTAATTATAAAAAATGGTTTCAAAGTTTTGAGAATAAAATTTTAGCTTTAGTTATGCTTGTATATTTTATTTCTTTATCTGCATCGGAACAAAAAATAGATAGATATTCTTTAGTTTTTTTTCAACCAATTTTTCTTATTTCAGCTTTTTATCTTAGTAATCTGACTTTAAATATCAAGAGAACGTATATAATCTCTGCTTTATCCTTTATAGTACTTATTTATTATATATACTCTCCTCAGTATTCTGCTTACTTTAATCCGGTTCTTGGTGGAACCAAAACTGCTTTAAATTTGGGAATTTACCAGGATGTTGGGCATTACTATTTTTCAGCAGCTGAATATTTAAACCAAAATTTCCCGAATTCTATAGTATTTGTCCCGGAAAATCATGATTCATTTTCTTTCTTTTATAAAGGTAAGACCTTAAGTGTTGATAACAAGAAGAAGGAGTTTGTAGTTTCAAGTTTAGAAAGAGATAGAACTGAATTTGATAATCATGGATGTCCTGAAAAAATTGCAGATTTCGGACCTTTTGATACGAAAGTGGTTGCAATATTTAAATGCAATTAAGATTTATTTTTAATAGTTTTTAATGTAAAATTTCAGAACAATTATATTGAAAGGAGATATAGATGGCTCAGGTAATCTACAGGATTACTTGCGTTCCTAAATTCGAGGTACAGGATTCTAAGGAGGCTTACGTTTTTAAAGGCACCCTGGAAGATATCCTATACAAATTTGGGGCCAAGAATTCTAATCCGCTAGTTGGTTATGTACATAAGGGTAAACACTTTATTTATAAGTTTTACGCTTGGAACGGGTTAGGTTGGGATGAGGTTTCAGATCCTAGACCTCAAAGCTTATATAAGGAGTAGCTATGAGAGATACAACTCTTTATAGAGTCACAGTTCGCTGTGATACCGACTCGATTTGGGTGCGTGAAGAAGTATTTGTTGGAAACTTGACTGAGTTCAAAGAGAGATTCGGTTCTAAGAAAATAAATCCTCTCACTCCTTTTCGAAGAAACGGGAAGATTTACACCTACTATATTACTGAATTTCAGGATGGATTTTGGCATCATGCAAACGATCCTAGAACTGAGTAGTTTTTGTGGCGGATTTGGTAAAACCAAATCCGCCTCTCACTTTTTAAAATTTCCCTTTATAATAAAAAAATAATTATTAAATTCTAAAAGGAAAAATTATGTCAAATTTATCATTTTCAGAGTATCAAGAAAAAGCCAAAGAAACTGCTCTTTACCCAAATGTTGGGAATAATCCGTATTACCCAACCTTAGGTTTAACCGGAGAAGCTGGAGAAATTTCTAATAAAGTTAAAAAAATAATGAGAGATAAGGATGGAGCAATTGATGACGAAACTCGAGATGATATTAAAAAAGAGTTAGGTGATGTTTTGTGGTATGTTGCGGCAGTTGCTTCTGAGTTTGGTTTAGATATGGGTGAGATTGCACAAAAAAATTACGAAAAATTAAAGAAAAGACAGGAAGAAGGAAAAATCAAAGGCAACGGAGATAATAGGTGATTGTTATTCACTTTCTTACCTTGATAGCGAAAAGTTTTGCTTCTGGGTAATCCTTATATAAGTTTGGCATTAATTTATATTTTGCTGCATAATTTGGATTATGTGCAATTGTATCAGTTTGATAAGGATTATTGTATGTACTATATTTTTGATCAAATTTTTCTTTTGATTCAAAAGGTACCATCGAGTAGTTAGTTGTAGATTGAGTAAGCATAGGTATTGTTTGTCCATCTATTTCTACTCCTATAACAATCCAATTATGCTTGTTGGAACCTCCAAAGAAGATGTACCCTTCCCTTAGCATTTTGATTTTTTCATCGTAAGAATAATCTGTAACCTCCGACCAGCCATATTCAGAACCATGTGACTCTATCCAATTTAACTGCCCTTTAGCATTGAGTTCTCTTACGTTTCTTGCATTTTCTAATTTTCCAGTTTCTTTATTTCTAACTTTTAAATAAGTTTTTCCGTCTTCACCTTGAACATAAAGCACTGGTCTATTATTTCCATCAACTCTATGTGAGAATGTTTCTTGTAAACCAAGAGATTGAATAAATGTTGCTGCATAAAGGTTGCAGCTATATCTATCAGGATTATTCCATGTATCTATTCCTTTTGGAGGTTGGTTATTTTTTTTATATAAAATGCTATTAAGTTTAATTTGTTCTTCTATAATCAATGACTCGATTGTTTCTGATCCAGGAAATGGTATATTTGGGAAATTTTTCCTCCATTCAACTTGAATAGCGGGGTCATTTTGATCTCCCATTCTTTTTAAATATCCTAACTGTTGTAGGTATGCAACTGAACTTGCTTCTTCATATTCAAGTTTGACTTCTTCTCTAGTTTGAACCGACAGAGTTTTTATTATTTCAAGATACGTATCTGTTAAGTTGTTTCTTTTATTTGCGTTTTGAATTTCTGGAATAGTGCTGACATCGTAAATAAATCTTCCATTTAGTTTTTTTACACCTTCAACAACATCGTAGCTATTTGTGGAGTATTGTAATTTTAAATTTTTGATTTTAAGTAGAAGGGCAGCCTCAGAATCTGCTTTTGTAGTTTCTAAATTTTTTTGAGTTTCCATCTTGTTAAATATATTGGTTACTCTTATAAAATGGGGAATTGCTCTTGAATAAACTTTTTTTCTATTTAAATCAGATTCAATTTGGTTTTGTCTCGCAGCAAGTTCTTCTGGAATAGTGTATTTATGTGGTTTTGGTTTTAATTTTTCTTCCTCAGGTATTACATATCTATGAGCACCTTGAAGTTGTTCTAAATCTGTGTTCATAATTAAATTTTTATACTATAGCTTCTGAAATTACTTACATTAAATCCAAGTAAAGTATTTTTTTCAAGTATTGTAAAAGCGTAATTTCCATCTAAATTAATTACAATAGGTAGAACTCTAGAATAATTTTCTACTTTTAATGGGTAAAGGAAATACATTTTGTTATTAATGATTATAATGTCGACATAATCTCTTATATCTTGTTTAAATTCTTCGATAAAAGATTCAAATTTTTCTTCTTTTTTAAAAAGAATTGGATTTAATTTGAAAATTTCTTCCAATTCCTGAATATTTTTTGCACTTTTATTTAAAAAAGCTGTTTGCAAAATATTATCTATTAGATCAGATAGAAAAATAATTGCGGATGATTCATTTGCATTGTTTTCTTGCAAGTATAATTTTTTAAGATTAATAATTTCGTTTGTAATTTTATCAAATTTATAGGCAAAATTAGGTTTCTCTTGGTTAATTTTATTTAGTTGCTGTAAAACATCGTTTTTAATAAGGTAAACTTTTTTAGTAAATTTTTTGTCTTCCTCTTCTTTAACAATTTCTATTCGGGTTTCAAAGTTAACCCCGACTTCAGTAGCAATTCTCTCTAAATTATCATCAGTTTCATACTTTAAAATTGTTGGCAGAGAGATAAGAAACTCAATTTTGTCTATCGGAAAATTTTTTTCTATTTTGTCCGAAATATCTGGAAAATATTCTTTTAATTCCTCTAAATAAAGATTTTTATCTACCATATATAATTATTAGCACTATTGAAACTTTATTTCTAGAAGAAAACTCCTAAATATGTTAAAATACTGTAGTTGGGGGCTCATAGCTCAGCTGGTTAGAGCATTCGGCTTACATCCGAAAGGTCCTAGGTTCGAGTCCTAGTGGGCCCACCATAATAAGAATATGCCCGATTTTTTTATCCCTAAAACCGAAAAAGAATTAACCGAAAATGTTCATATAGTAAATTTTGCTTTGGAATTACCTTCACAAATTAGTCAATTAGTCTCAGATATCCAGGACATTGGTGGAAGAAGCTACTTAGTAGGAGGTTCCGTTAGAGACTCTATACTTTCGGCTAAAACTGGAATTGACTTTCAAATGAAGGACTTTGATTTTGAAGTTTATGGTTTAGATCCCGTATTCTTAAAACAAAAACTTTCAGAAAAATACGGTAAAGTCGAGGAGGTTGGAGAATCCTTTGGTGTTTTTAAAATTAAATTAGACGGAATAGACGAAGCTATAGATATAGCCATCCCCAGAATCGACAAAGTTTCAGAGGATAGTAAGAAAGGTAGGGGTATAATTGCAAATTCAGATCCCTATTTAGATATGGTACAGGCGGTTAAACGACGCGATATTACTATCAATTCAATTCTTTACGACCCGCTTTCTTCTCAAATAATTGATCCGTTTGGGGGCTGGTATGATTTAATGGAGGGCACAATAAGGGTCACTGATTCAGAAACTTTTATTGAGGATCCTCTAAGAGTCCTAAGGGTTGCTCAATTTGCTTCCAGATTTGGTTTCAAAATTTCAAAAGAAACAGTTGATCTTTCTAAAAAACTTTGCAAAGAAGGGGGATTAAATTCTCTTGTTATTGAAAGGGTAAGAGACGAAATTGATAAGTTATTACTAAAAGGTTACGAGCCTTCCGTGGGTTTACGTTTCTTAAAAGAAATTGGTTATTTAGATATTTTAATTCCTGAGTTATCTATACTCTCTAATATTCCACAAGAACCGGATTATCATCCTGAAGGTGATGTTTTTACTCATACAATGCAAGTAGTTGATGCTATGTCGGATATAGTTCGTCGGGAAAGCAAAAAATCCCCTATGAAAACCGAGCTTAAAAGAGCATTAATACTCGGAGCTTTATTTCATGATCTAGGAAAAGAACCCATGACAGTAACTGAAGAGAATGGAAGAATCAGATCTCATGGTCATGAAGAAGCGGGAGTACCTATAACTAGGGAAATACTCAAAAGAATCTATAAAACTAAAGAACAGGGTGGGTTAATGCCTTATGAAAAGTTAATATTGTTTTTAGTTTCTGACCACATGAAACCCCTTTTACTACATAAAGAACATGAAAAAGGAACTGATATGGATAAAGCTTTGAGAAGATTTGTTAATAGATGTTTTGAAAACGAAACAACTATGGAACAGATTTTGATGATTGTTGAGGCAGACAAACTAGGAAGGAATTCTGTAAATGTTTATAAACCTCTTTCTCTTGAAGAAAAGCCAGAATTACTTGAGGCCTTGAAGTGGTTTAAAGATGTTACTGAAAGTCTAAGATTGGAAATTTCAGACAATTCAAAAAATCTCCTAAATGTTAAGAAATTTTTAAAATTAGATATTTGCTCTGGTTTAAGACCTGGGCCTTGGATAAGTATTATCAATAGATGTATCCAGCTTGATACGGTTGACGGTTTAATTAAAAATGAAGATGAAGCACAAGAAAAAGCTGTATTTTATTTTACAAAAATTTTTAAAGATAATTCTCCAAAGGATTTAGTTGATAAATCCGAGTACTGGTTAAAGTTTAAAGTTGAAGATCCAAGAGAATTACTTGAATTAGATTAATTTTATTGACTTAACATCCTATATGTTTTAAAATTCTTTAACCCATAGTGAAAGGAGAGTTCGATGGCTGAAGTAACAACTTGTACAGTTTGTGGCAAGACTAAAAAATGCCACAAAAATCGCAAAACTGAAGGTATGGTTTGTCATACTTGTCAGTACTTAAGTTACTATCACAATATCGACAAATGGGAGACGTGTAGTTTTTGTGACAAGCTAAGGTATGTCTCAGTAAGAACTTCGGATGGCAAACCAGTTTGCCCTTCATGCTATCGCATTCATATTGCACAACACAAAGAGTGTAATGGTTGCGGTAAGAAAAGGCACCTGGTTTTTATTAAGAAGTACGGCGAGGCTTTATGCAGTACTTGCCGCAGTAAGAAACGCATGAGGGATTCTTCCTCTTTTGAGTTATGTGTTGTTTGTCGTGAATTTAGACCTGTAGCAATCAGGAATTCTCTAGGAAGACCTATTTGTTATTCTTGCTACCCAAAAGGTAGAATCAATAACTCTAATCAATAATCTAATGGCGAAGTGCTTTTAAAAAAGCACTTCGCCCTCTTTTCATAAATTGTCTAAAAATTTATCGCCGATTTTAATTTTATCTTTTACTTTAGAATAATCATTTGTTTTAAGAAGCATGCCTATTCTAGAATTTGATGCGATTTTTGCTTTGTTCTTATGCAAAAATCGCCAGAATAGGCCGTCCCAAATTTCACACCATTCGTCTTTTTTATAATCCGACATTTTTAAAATGTAGTTTGAAGAAGATACATATGGTTTAGTTGTTATTAAACCTCCATCAGCAAATTGACTCATTCCATAAACATTAGGAACCATTACCCAATCATAAGCGTCTATGTAATATTCCATAAACCATTTATAAATTTCATCTGGTTCAATTTCACAAAGACACATAAAGTTTCCCATAACCATAAGTCTTTCTATATGATGAGAGTAAGCAAAATTGTTAGCTTTAATAATTGTGTCGTCTACTGGTTTAATTCCTGTTGTTGCGTTATAAAATGATTTGGGTAACTTATTTTTATGATTAAAGAAATTTGATTTTCTTTCAGTAACGCCGTCTCTTTCATAAATAATCATCATGAATTCTCTCCAACCAATAATTTGTCTAATAAACCCTTCAAGAGATGCAAAATTTACTTTATGTTCTTTTGCATATTCTAAGGTTTCTCTAATCACTTCTTGTGGAGTAATTATTCCGATATTAATTGAGGATGAGAGGACGCTATGAAAATTAAAAACACTATCAATTTTCATAGCGTCTTCATAAGGTCCAAATTCATTAAGTCTTTCCTTTAAAAAAACATGTAGAGCGTTTAAGGCTTCATTATGGTTTATAGGGTAAATAAAGTTATCAGTAATTCCAAGATTACTTGTAAAATGTTTTTCTATATATTTTTTAGCTTCTAAAACATACTCATTATTTCCAAAAAATTTTATTTTTGGAATTTCAAGATTTTTAGGAATTTTTAGTCTGTTCTCAGTATCAAAAGTCCATTTTCCGTGTAAAGGTTTGGAATTTTTATCAACTAAAATATTTAGTCTTTTTCTTTGCTCGATATAAAAAGGGGTCATAAAATATTTATGATTATCAAAATATTCATTATAAATTTCAGGTGAAGTCAGAAAACCAGGATTAGGTATAAATTCAATCTCAATCTTATATTCTTTAGCTAACTTATTTAACCTATTCTCTAATAAAAAATCCTTTGGCTCGTAAACAATAATTCTAGAGTTCTTTAGCTTTTTAAGTACTTCTTCTAGTTCAGTATCAAATTCAATGTAATGTTTTTGGCATTTAATCTCCTCGTCATAGAAATATCTCATAGAAGCTCTGTGAAGTACTAGTTTATTCTTGTGAAAATTTGAGACATACTTTTTTTCTCCAAAAAAAAGAGAGTGTTCAATAACATAAATTT
>Ga0315901_10003600_pt1 | contig 20033 bp, 10 predicted proteins | sample LakEriMetagenome_10_FD_203761 | JGI IMG/M metagenome (GOLD analysis project Ga0315901, IMG submission 203761) | Freshwater fungal communities from buoy surface, Lake Erie, Ohio, United States - Buoy 2 MA116 | ecosystem: Environmental > Aquatic > Freshwater > Lake | place: USA: Lake Erie, Ohio... | reverse complement strand
CTTGACCGGATCGGCCTGGCCCGATCCGGTCACGGCGTCGCGGCTGGAATAGGCGCCGAATCGTGCCACGTCGGGGTGGGAGCGACCGGCGTCTTCCATGCAGAGGATCGTCTTGGACGTGCCATCGGTACCCGCGCGAAACCCTTGTCGGAGCAGTTGAGGCAGCCCTCCTGCACCTGCGCGACCCAGGCCGGATTGCCGGCCGGCACCTGACGCTCGCCGTAGAGCGGATCGCCCGGCGTGGAGTTGACGTCGGAGAGCGCCACGAACATGTAGTCGAAGCCGCCGTAGTTGGAGATCGGATCGCGGGCGCCGCCGGGCATGGAGGCGCAGAGGAAGGTGTCGATCGAGTTCTTCGCGGCCAACTGGCCCGCCGGAAATGCCGTGTCGTCGTATGACCGGCCTCGGGCCTTGGGGTGCAGCTGCGCCCCCGACGGCAAGACGCGATTGCCTGCCGCGTTGATGCTCCCACCGTAGCCGGCCACGTCGTACTTGGTGTCGAACTGGTTGTAGATCTGGGTCTGCTCGATGAACGGCAGGATCAGGGTCGCCGTGGAGTGGATCATGTAGACCGTGGTGGACGATCCGGTCGAGTCGCACTGGCCCGCATAGGGCAGCTTCCTGTTGGCCGACTCGTAGGTCATCACGCCCAGGCCGATCTGCTTGAGGTTGTTCTGGCACTGCGTCCGCCGCGCGGACTCACGGGCCGACTGCACGGCAGGCAAAAGGAGGCCGATCAGCGTCGCGATGATCGCGATCACGACGAGGAGCTCGACGAGCGTGAATCCTGAGGCATCGCGTTGGCATTGCGGGCGGAGGTTCATGACATCTCCTGGCGTTGTGGAAAGGTGACTGCAAAAGCTCTGTGGTCAAGCACGCCGCCGCAGAGCTCCGAAGCAGTCCGTCGGGCGTCTCCTGCAGATAGCTCTCGAAGTCTGCCTCCGTTTCGTGAAGGCGCCGTGACTAGCGTGCGAGAATCGCGCGAAGAATCGATGAGAACTCCGTGAGCGGCCGGGCCTATCGCCGCATCGTGCGGCGGCAGACGTGTTCCACCGTCTGCTAGGCAGGCCGGCATCCGCACGCCCGGCGCAGGCGGCGAAGGGCTTTCTCGAGTTGGGGCGTTGCGCAGCCGGTGTCGATCCGCACGAAGCCCGGAGCGGCGGCCCGTGGCCTTCGGCGGGCCCGCCCTTCTTCTCCGCCGTGGGCTTTCCCTGGACGATCCTCCGGTTCGCCCGGCGCGTCTGCTACGACGGCTGGACCGAGAGCCGACTCCCGGAGATCGTCCGCGACGTCCCGCCGCCGGGACGTCCGTGGCGTTACGTCGATCGCGCGTGGACGCGGGGGTGATGCCCACGCGGCCGAATCCGCCACTCCGGGATCCTCCCTGCCCACGCGATGACGCACCCGATCAGCCAGGAGAGGCCGCTCGGCTCCGGCACGGGGACCAAGGGCGTCGCGGCGGGCAGATAGGTGCCCGTGTCGAACAGGCCGGCAGACACCATGTCGGTGGCGTCCAAGATGTCGACGACGCCGTCGTAGTTGAAGTCGCCATCCGCCCAGCCCGCCGCTTGGCCGCCGTCGAATCGGCCCGTGGAGAGGAGCGTGGCCGCATCGAGCACGTCGATGATGCCGTCGAGCGTGACATCGCCGGCGGCCGCCAGCCCGAAGGAGAGCGAGCCGTCACCGGCTGCCAGCCAGCCGATCCGCAGATCGTTCCGGGCTGCCGACGAGGCGATGCCCGCGGAGCCGGCGCCGCGGCCTGCGACGATGTCGGCCACCAGATCACCGGCTGTCATTCCCCCAGCGAGAACCGTGACGACGCTCGTACCCACGTCGAGCAGGCCGCCGGATGGCGACTCATCGACCGTGAGCGACGAAAACGCAAAACCGCGTCGATCCGTCGCTGGCAACGAGAGCCTTCCACCGGCGAGCAGCAAGATGTCCGCGGTCGCTGCGATCGAACCGCTCGAGACCGTGACCGCGCCGACGCCGGCGGTTCCTCCGATCGTCAGGCCCGAAACCTCGAGCGTGCCTCCAGTCACCGCGACGCTCGGGATTGTCGGCCTCACGCCGAAAGCGGCGGCCAAGGTCGCGCCGGACCGGATCGTGACCGGGCTTGCGGCCAGGCCACGAGCGTTGGTGAGCCGCACGGTACCCGCGGTCAGCGTGGTGGATCCGGTGAACGTATTCGCCTGGTCGAGAAGCAGCGTCCCCCCTCCGGTCTTCGTGAGCGAGAGAGCGTTGACGAGCAGGGGCTGGCCTGCCTGCCACTGGGTCTGCGTGCCGCTGGTGACGCTGAGCGTGATCGCGGCAGGTGACGGCATCGGCAGGGCGAAGACACCAAAGTTGCTGCCCACCACCCGCTCGGTGCCCGGCACGTCGTTGATGCCGACCGGCACGTTGACGAGGCGGGCGACCGGGTCGGCGAACATCAGCGTCGTCGATCCGCCGCCGTCGAGATTGATCGCGTCGGTGGCACCGAACATCCGCATGAAATCGGCCAGTTCCGGGCGGGTGACGCCGAGGCTGTGGCCCGCATTGCGACCGTCGACCGTGAACAGATACAGCGTCCGCTGGTCGCCGCTGAGCCCGACCGCCGTTCGCGGGTGGAGCGTCTCGTTGGCGGTCGGGGCCACGATCGCTCCGTCGCGGAGCAGTCGGGCCTCGCCGGGGAGCGTGTTGTAAAGGGGAATGTCCGGGGAGCGCACCGTGCCCGTGCCGCTCGGCGAGCGGAGGATCGTGGCCACGTTGTCTGCCGAGATGTCGAGGGCGAACGTGCGATATTGCTCGAAGGATGAATAGATCTCGCCTTTGGAGGCGGCAAGCCCCTGCACGTCGTAGTTGGAGCCGCTCGCCCAGGCGGAGAAGCCGCCGTTGATGGCGAGTTGCACCTTCTGGTCGCCCAGAAACTGCCGCGTCGTCCGCCCTACGGTCTCGCCGGCGGCCGCGCCATTTGACGGGGTCACCGCGAAGCCGATGCCGGGGACGCTCAGGTCGATGGCCACGAGGTGCATCTCGAGAAGTCGCGGATTGGTCGTCTCGATGCGGGTGTGCGTGACCCCCAGGAACGGCTGCGTGACCGTGGTCGTCATCGACTGGCCGGCCGCGGGAAGGCAGCCGCAGGCGACGAACCAGCCGATCGTGCAGGACACGATCAGCCATCGGCGGGCCGCGGCGGGTGCTGGTCGGTGCGACATGGCCGGCGTCAGATCAGCCGCTTCTTTGCCGCGCTCGTGCCACCGGTCGTTGCCTGCTCATATGCCAGGGCGGCGAAGGCGAGGTCGGTCGATGCGAGCGACAACGACGAGTCTGTCGTGGCTTCGGTCGCCGCTGCAGGCTCAGCGGCACCTGCGGCTGCCTGCGCCGGCAGGACCGAACCGAATGCGAATGCGTCGAGGCGGAACCGATGGGCCTGCGTTACCGGGGTGGAGATCGCCGTCTCCCGCTGGGCAAGGCCGGCCTCATCGAGCACGAACGGGCCCACGCTGGCCGGCACCACGCTGCTCGCCGTGGCGACGATGGTCATCCCGTCGCGGGCGATCAGCCTCGCCGAGAGCGTCCGCGTGGCGGCGGCGTAGTCGAGGACGATGCGATACCCGGTGCCGGTGGTGAGCGGGGTGGCGGGTGCGAGCGGCAGGGAGAAAGGCGTGCCATCGCCGGCGAGAACGACGCTCACCGTCGAACCATCGTCGATCCTGAGGCAGAGCGACTGGCGGTCGGTGGTGGACTGGCTGTGGAACAGCCCGAGCAGGATCGGGTTGGTCGGATCGCTGCCGAAGGCGTCGACGGTGAAGTCGATCTCGGTGTGGATGTCACTCGACCTAGTCACCGCTTCGATCGGCTTCGTGTACCGCCGCCGCTGGGCCGCCGCGAGTCCCTCCACCGCGTCGAAGGCGCCCCGCGTCCAGTTGCCGCGGACGCCCACTGCCCCATCGGCCTGCGACCAGGCGTAGGCCAGGGAATCGGTGGTCATGGCGACCGAGAGCCGGCCGATGTCACGGCCGATGTCGAGCATGTTGAAGTCGAACGACCAACCGCGCTTCATGGGGTCCGTCGTGAACTCCTCGGTGAACGAGGCGGCCTGCTCGGTGCCGGTGTTGAACGTGCGGTTGGCGATCGAGGCCAGGAACGGATTGAGGACGCCCCTCGTCTGCGGGTAGTTGGTGTGCTCGCTCCACGTCCAGACATACTCGTCGCTGTAGGCGAGCGTGGCGGCGAGGTTCGACCAGGGGCCGGGGTCGTTGAGGAACCCGGTGGGCCAGCCGTCGGGCAGGTTGTACGGATCGCTGTCCACCCAGGCCGCCATGCCGACGTCCACGAAGTCGTCGTACTTCGCCGGATCGTTGCTGAAGCTGCGCCATGAGTTCCGAATGTCACTGCGGGTCTGGGCGTAGACGGTGCGGTCGCCGGCGTACTGGGTCGAGACGCCGTCAATCGTGCGGTTCATGCCGTACCAGAACGTCGACTCCCAGCCGTGGATGATCCGGGCCGGCGCCTCGATGCCCGCCAGCACGCCGTCCATGAAGTGCGACAGGTTGGGGTAGTCGTCCCAGCCCCCCGGCTCGCTCTCGGGGCCCCACGAGAAAAACGAGTTGAGGAGGATCTCCGGATACTCCGCCTGCACGGCCCTGATCCACTGCTCGCCGCGGGCCCGCCAGGTCGCCGCGGTGCCGAGGCCGAACGGGTAGTACTCGCCCGTGGGGTAATGGCCGTACTGCTCGGGATCCATCATGAGGCCCTTGAGGCCGGCCTCGCGGCACATCCGGGCGCAGAGGGCCGCGTTTTGGACCACCACGTTCCAGTCGGCGGCACTGTCGGGCCGCACGGACTTGGTGGCGGCGTCTTCGTCGGAGGCGAACTCGCTGAATCCATACCACAGGAAGTTGTCGGTGACGTGGCCCCACTGCACCTGCTTCAGGTCGTTGACCGCGCCCTGGACCACCGACCAGGGGATCGGCACGTTGAGCATCGTGAGCTGGTTGAGCCCATACACCGGCTGCGACACGAGGCCCTGCGATGTCGTCCAGGCCGGATCGATCGGCACCGGGATGGTGAGCCCGTCGAAGGGGGTGTTGGCGAGGTAGTCGGGATGGGTCGCGAGATACTGCGGCGACGGCCAGTCGGGGTCTGCGGGGTTCACCCGCGAAAAGATGCCTGTGTTGATCACCTTCTTGTCGCGAAGTTCCGCCGGGCTCACCCAGGCTTGCAAGTCCGACGGCAGGAACTCAGGCACCTGCATGTCGGCGATCTGCAGGTAGTGGTTGAACCCGTCGGACGAGAGTTTCGTGGCATAGATTCGTAGTCCTCGCGCCTGGATGGCCGACGCGAAGGTGTGCGTCACGCTCGTGGCGGGGGCGGTCTGGCCGGTGAAGGTCATCCCGGGCACCGTCGTCCAGCTGATCATGTCGGTGGACGACTGGATCTGGTAATCGACCGGGAAGCAGGCATTGCCGCGGGGATAGATCGTCAGCCCAGACATGGTGGCGACCTTCCCGACGTCGAGCGCCACCCACTCGGTGGCCACGGCCGTCGCGCCGCGGCTCGTCGAGGAATAGACCGTCGACGCGTTGCCATCCACCGCCCTGGCCGGCTCCCAGCCCGCGAGGTTCGACGAGGCCGTGCCGACCACCTGCGAAGCCGTCGTGGGCAGCGCCGGCGGCGGGCCGACCCTGCCCAGCGGGCCGATGTCGACGTTGTCCCAGGCGACGGCGCCGGCCGTGGCCGCAGCGGAGCCGAGTGTTGCCCAGTTGACGCCGGCGGAGTCGAACCGCCAGCTGAACGACTGCGTTTTCTCGATGGTGCGGGCGGTGTTCCAGCCGCGCCAGGTGGCCTGCCAGAGCGTCGCGTCAGTGGTGTCGCGGACGAGTTCGAGCCGCATGAAGTGCCAGCCGGCCTCGACGGGCAGCGTGGTATCGATCTCGATCGGCGTCGACCCGGCGGCCAGGTTGCCGTACTCGATCCGGTAGGTGCTCTTGCCGGTGGCACCCATCTGGACGAGGGCGTTGTTGGTCACGGTTGGGAATGACGCCAGGCCCAGCATGCTGCGATCCGTGCTGCCGGTGCTGAAGAGCCAGCCCTGGAGCACCACGTGATCCTGAGCCGCGAGATCGACCGGTCTCATGAGGCGGGTGGCCTGCCCGGCGGCGACCGCGTGCTTTCGGCCGGCGCCACGGGAGTCCTGCTGATCGATGGTGCCCCAGCCGCCGGTCTGCAGCTGCCATGCCGAGGCGGGCAGCGTGGCCGTCGCCAGGGCTTCCCAGGACTCCGAAAGTGCGGATGGCACGGCCGTGACGGGCAGGTATGGCCCCGCGTCGTAGAGCGCCGCGCTGAAGAAGTCGGCGATGTCGAGGACGTCGACGACGTTGTCGTAGTTCGTGTCGCCGTCGGTCCACGACGCGGCGAGGCCGGAATCGAACCTGCCTCCCGCAAGCATGCCGGAGGCGTCGAGCATGTCGATGACGCCGTCGAGAGTGGTGTCGCCGGCGGCAGCGAAGGCGACCCGCAGGCTGCCGTCGTCCTCGACCGCCATGCCCACGCCGCGACCGCTCATGGCGGCCGCATCGCGGGAGACGATGCCAGACGTCCCGGACCACGAGCCACCGGCACAGCCGGCGGCCAGGAGGCCGCGGACGGTCGCAAGGTCGTAGCCGCCCGCGGCGATGCGCAAGCCTCCTGTACCGACGTCGATTCGGCCGCCGGCGACCACGGAGAGGCTCGCAATATCGATTGGAGCCGTGCCGGCGTCGAGTGTGAGTCGCGCGGCTCCGGCAACCTGGAGTCCGCCCGCGCCCAGTCCGCCCGCTCGCGTGACTGCCAGTTCGCCGGCCTCGACCGCCGTGCCACCGTTGAAGCCCGCCGCGGAAGGGAGCCGCAGACCTCCGGCGCCTCGTTTCACCAGCCGCGCCTGCCCCGAGATGCCGCCGAGCACCGTCGCGGTGCCCGCGGTGTCGATCAGGAGTTCACTGCCCGCGACGCCCGCGACCGTGCTCTCGAAGCGGATGTCACCGCCCGCCGTCGAAGCGGTCGCCAGGGAACTGGCGGCGAGCGTGACGTTGCCGGCATAGGTCTGGCCGCCGGCTGTCGTCACGGCGGCGACCAGGGTGATGGCCGGGGAGCCGATCTGCACGCCGCCCGACGAGGTGGTGATCGCCCGGCCGACGACGGTCGTCTCCACGGTGGCGGCGACCGAAATCGGGTCGGCGATCTCGCGGCTGCTCGTCGAGGGAATCTCGAACCGCTCCACCGCGGTGAGTCCCGACACTGCGATCGAGTTCACGGCCGACACGGCGAAGGTGCCGATGGAGACGTTGTTGGTGTTGCGGACGGTGTAGTTCGTGCCGTCGCTCGAGAGCCGGGCGATCTGTTCGGCCGCTGCAGACGACGTGAAGCCGATCCGCAACTCGCCCGATGCCACCGACGCCGTGATGGCCAGAAGCTCGCGGCGCTCGAGCGGCTCGCCACTCCCCAGGTGTACGGCCGTCGTTCGCTTTCGGTGGTGACTGCCGCGCGGTGCCATGGGTTGATCACGTCGTGCCGAGTGGGCTCCCAATCACGCGGATCAGGAGGAGGAACAAACCTCTTTACGCAACAGTCCTTCCAAACGATCGCCAGTCCCCGAAAATAGGCCAGAGATGACACGCGGGCAAGGATTTGGTGGGGCCGGCCCGCCGCTCAGAGCCCGTTGGTGTCGACTGACTCCTCACCGCTTCTCGTGGCGATTGCCGTGAGCACCTCGTTGGCAGCGGCATTGGAAACGGGCTGCACGTGTCCATCGACGAACACGAATAACGTCGTTTCCGGGTGTGGACCACCGAAATAACTTCCCGGAATCGAGATCGGCACGTCGCTGACCGTGTAGGTGGGCGCAAGCAGCTTTCGGTTGCCGCTCTCCGGGACGCTGTAGCCCATCATCCGTCGCTGCGTGTTGCGGATGCCGCTGTAGACGCTGGCGTCGCCGTTCTTGCCGCGTGGTTCGGTGGGCGAGATCCACTTCTCTCCGAACATGGCCGTCTTGCTCGTACCATCCTTGACCTTGCCGATCGGCACTTGGTGTCGCGACGACAGAAGCACTGGGCCCTTCGCGTCGCCCGGACCGATCGATGGGATCGCCGGCACGACGGCACCATTGGCCTGACTAAAGGTCGTATCGCTCGCGGGCGTGATCAGCGTTCCGAAACAGGCCGCGTAGTCCGACGTCGTACCTCCGGGCGTGGCGAAGTCGTTCTGGCTGAGTACCGGTGGCAGCCGCGACGGACAGGAATACATCTTCACCGGGGTCTGATAGGCAGCGGGCGTCTGGGCAGCCACCACCCGTTTGAGATCCCAGAGGTCGGCGATCGACTTCTCCTCCATGTAGGGCAGGATAAGCGCCGCCCACGTCGGCCACGAGTTGTAGCCGCCCGCTTGGCTGATCAGCGAGTTGTCGCCGAGGAACGACGGTACGAGGAACTTCTTTGCGCTCTCGTAGCCATGGGCGGAGAGGCCGATCTGGCGAAGGCTGTTGGCGCACTGCGTTCGCCGGGCCGACTCGCGGGCGCTCTGCACGGCAGGCAGGAGCAGACCGATCAGGGTCGCGATGATCGCGATCACGACGAGGAGTTCGACAAGGGTAAAGCCCGCCGCGCCGAGGCGCAGTTCATCCCGACGGGCGCTGCGATCGCGAGTCATCGATTCGACCCCCGAGTCCTGTGCCGGCTGCTCGCCATGGCCAGCGCCGCGAGGCCCGTCATCACGGCGGTCCAAACGGCCGGCTCCGGCACGGCGGCGACGTGCGCGGCCTGGCCGGGGATGGAGTTGTAGGCCCCCGCGTCGAACAGCCCGTTGGAGAGGAAACTCGCCGCGTCGAGGATGTCGACCACACCGTCGTAGGTGAAGTCGCCCTCGTTCCACGTCGCCGGGCTGCCGGAGTCGAACTTGCCGCCAGCGAGAAAGTTGGCGGCGTCGATGATGTCGACCTGCCAGTCGAGGTTGGTGTCGCCGGCGGCAGCGAAGGCGAAGGTCACCGAGCCGTCGCCGTTGTCGAGCCAGCCGACCGTCCGGTCGCCGCCGCTCGAGGCGGCCGCGGTCGAGGTGATGCCGCTCGTGCCGTTCCACGTGCCGTCGCCCATGCCGGTGACGATCGCGGTCACCATGCCGGCCGCGGAGAGGCCGGTGGCCACGGTGACCATCCCGTTGCCGACGTCGGTCAGGCCCCCGGCGTTCGGCGCGAGACCGCCGACGGTGGTCTGCAGGCCGGCCGCGAGTGTCACGGTGCCACCGGCCACCGGCACGAGCGTGCTCGAACCGAGCGCGGAGCCGTTGGCGAGCTGAAGCCGGCCGCCCTGCACGGTCGTGCTTCCCGTGAGCGTGTTGGCGGCGGTGAGCACCAGCGTGCCGCCGCCGGTCTTCAGCACCGGGACCGAGCCCGAGAGCGTCGGGTAGCCAGCCTGCGTCTGCGTCTGCGTGCCGCTCGTCACGTTGATCGTGATCACCGCTGGCGCGGCCGAGGTAAACACCAGATTGAGATCGTTGCCGTTCTGGGCGATCGAGAACGACCCACCATTGAGACTGTTGGCGAAGCCGCCGGTGCCGTTGGTGGCGCTGGTGGTGATGAGAAACTTATTGGCGGCGAAGCCTGTGATGCCCCCGGCAGCGGTGGCGATCTTCCAGGTGGAGCTCTGACCGGCGTTGAAGGTAGCGGCCGAGCCGCTCACGTCGGGCGAAATGCTCGAGAGCGTCCAGAGGTTGAGCTTGAAGGGATCGGCGGCCGTCGACGCGATCGACAGTGCGCCGCCGATGGTCAAGAGATCCCAGGACGACGACATGCCCGCCGTGCCGGTCGCCGAAAGCATCTGCCAGTTGTAGTTTCCGCCGGAGCCAAAGGTGACGTTGTCGGTGATCGTGAGCGTGCCGGGACTGGCACCCGGTGACAGCGTCGCTCCACCGGCGACGGTCACGCCGCCGACGACCGTGCCGTCGCCGCCGAGCGTCTGGGCCGCCGGCACGGCATAGGCTCCGGTGAGCACGTCGGCCACGCTGAAGGCCGCTCCTGCCGCGACGGTGATCCGCGACGAGGCGGCGAGCGAGCCAGTTTCACCGATCGACAGGGTGCCGGCTTCGATCGAGGTCGGTCCTGTGTAGGACTGGGCGGTGCCGAAGGTGAGCACCCCCGCCCCGGACTTGACGAGCGAGCCCGTGCCGGTGATGTCGCGGTCGTAGGCGATGTCGTCGGACCGCTTGAAGACGAGCGTCGCGTTGTTGATCACCGGCCCCGTGCCCAGGTTGCCAGTCGTGCCGCCGGTGCCGATCTGGAGCGTTCCGGCACTGATCGTGGTGGTGCCGGAATAGGTGTTGGCACCCGAAAGAATCCACTTGCCGGAGCCGCCTTTGGCGAGTTGGATCGACGTGGTCACCTGCGCGTAGGCCTGATCAGCGATCTCGGAGCGAATCTCGCTGTCAGTGGAGTTGGTGCCGTTGATGGTGAGCGTGCGAACCGGGACCGTGTTGTCGCCCTGATAGTTCGTGTTAAAGCGGCCGTTGTCGAAGGGATTGGTGCCCGCAGCCGAGCGGTTGGCGGCGTCGAATACGAGCGGGCCGCTGCCGTTATTGGTGATCGTGGCGCCACCCGACGCAGAGCTCGCCGGCCCGGCACCGACGGCGATGTAGCGATTCGTGGTTTCTCCACTACCGGTGTAGATGATCGAACAGGTCTGGGTTCCGTTGCCTACCTGGATCGGAATGTTGCCGGCTCCGAGCGGACTCGGATCGCTGATGTTCTCGAAGCGGTCGACGGATACCGACCCAACGAAGACCTGCATCTGCCCAGTGAAGACGTTTTCGCCGCTCAGGAAGAGTGTTCCGCCGGTGCCGCCCTTGCGAAAGACTCTCCCGATCGCGTCTTCGCGCACGACGCCGCTGATGATCAGGTTGTGGACGAGATTCCCGTAGCTGGCGGTGTAGATCAGCGTGCTGTTGGCCGAGGTGAGCACGAGATCGTTCTTGATCTCGTCGGTCATGCTCACGGCGTTCGCCGCGGCCGGGTTCGTGAAACGGATGTCACCGTAGAGCGTGATCGCGCTGCCCGAAAGCACGAACTGGCCGTTCTTGCCGGCGGTGCCGTCGTTGGTGAACTGGATTCCGGAGGAGTTGCCGATGATGTTAGCCTTCACGGCTGTGACAGAGTCGTTGAATGATGCCGTTTTGGAGGTGCCCGAGAACGTGAGCGTGTAGGTGCCGGACGAAGCCAGGGGCGGCGTCGACCAGTTCGCGGCATCCGACCAGAGTGCGGTGGAACCGCCGCCGGTCCAAGTGGTGGTCAGCTGTGCCTCCGCAACGCAGGTAAAGCCCAGCGCTGCGGCCGTCACGATGGCTCGGATTCGGTCAGAGGTATTCATGGCAATCGGTCCTCGTATGCGAAATCAATCAGTCCTGCGTCGGCCGTGGCGCACGGCCATCAGCCCGGCAACCACCGATGCCAGAAGGCCCACGCTCGTCGTCGGCTCGGGCACGATCGTGAGCACTAGGGAACTGCCCACAATGTCGAACGTCCCGCTACTCCCACCGCCGAGGTTCGTGTAACTGAAGTCGCCCGCAGAAAACGTCGTCGAGCCTGTCCACGAGGCGAGCGTATACGTACCGGACGCAGTGGCGTTTCCGAGATCGAATCGGAATACCGAACCGGTGCCTTTCGTGAAACTGCCGATGACGCTCGCCAGATCCGAGGCGTTGGCGGCGCCGAGGTCGAAGAGCCAATCGGTCGTCGATCCCGCCGTGCCTCCACCATTCCAGGTAAGCCCATTCGAGAACGAGAGCGTGCCGATGCCGCCGAAGCCCGGGGAAAGTTTCCCCGAAATCGTCGTGGCCGCACCGATCACACCTGTGCCGCCCAGGGTCGCCCCGCTGGCGACGCTATTGGCATTCCCGTTGGCAAGCGAGCCGTTCACGTAGAGGATGCCGCCGGAGACGGTCGTGCCGCCGCTATACCCGTTGGCAGCGGTCAGCACCCAGGTGCCACCACCGCTCTTGGTTAGGGCGACCAGCGAGGCGCCGGCAGACGAGTTCACGTTGTTGACGATCCGACCATTGATCGTGTTGAGATCCGTGTTTGTTCCACTCAGGGTCAAGAAGCGGGATACCGCCGGGTCGATGCCGGTCTGGGGAACGTTGAAGGTGCCAGAGTTGAAGGTGCTCGTGGCCGTAAACACGACTGCTCCGCTGCCGTTATTCGTCACCGTCGCACCTCCCGTGGCCGTCGAGGCAACGCCGCCGCCGACTTGGATGTAGCGATTCGACGTTTCACCCGCTCCCGTGTAGATGAGCGTGCCGGCGGTGGCGCCGTTCCCGAGACGAATCGGCACATTGCCCGCCCCCAGCGGCGACGGATCGCTCACGTTCTCGATCCGGTCGGTCTGTACGTTGCCAACGTTTACCTGAAGTTGCCCCGTGAACACGTTTTCACCCGAGAGGGTCAGCGTGCCTCCCTGGCCACCCTTGATGAGGTTGCGAGGCGTGCCGTCCTCGCTGATCACACCAGTCAAGCGAAGATTGTGGGCACTGCCCATGTTGAGGGTCTTGTTGCCGCCGCTCAGCTTCAAGGGAAAGCCGATTTCGTCGGTCACGTTCGCCGTGGTGGAAACCGAATAGATGGGCGTGGCGGCGGAAAGCGTGACCGTGCCGGAGCCACCCAGGGTCACCGCAACGGCGGTGCCGCCGACGGTGTTGGTGAAACTCAGGCTGCCAGAGATCGATGTGACGACGTCATTGAAGGTCGAGAGATTCCCGGTGCTGCCGGTGAACGTGAGCGTCGTCGGCGTCGCTCCGACGGCCGACGACCAGTTGCCGCTGGTGCTCCAGAGGTTGTCGGCACCGGCGCCCGTCCACGTCTGGGCGCGGGCATGGTTCACGGGGACCACGGCGGTCGTCAGGGCGACGGCCAGGATCGTCATCCGCAGAACAACTCGGCTCATGGTTCACCTCCTGAGGGGTACAGATCCAATCCAACTCAGACGAACTTCAGCGTTTCATGAAACGCAAGACGACACCCCCGAGCGCGACTAATGAAACATTGTTTACTTTTGTTTGTCTGTCCCGTCAAGTGATCGGTTTGGGGGTGTCGGTGAGTCTTTCGCTAGCGGAGTGCGGGGGCCCACGTCTGGGTGATCTCGTGGATGATGCCCGCGATGGCGGCCTGTTCCTTGCTCGACCGAGTACGTTCGACACGGCAGTCGGCGACGGACGCGGCGAGGCCCAGCCGGTCGAGCGCTGTCCGCACCACGGCGAACCGGGTGTCCGATACCAGAAAGACACGGCTGTGGATCATCAGCCTGGTGGGGTTGAGGATGTTGATCGCCATCGAGGCGGCCAAGGCGAGCCGATTCGCGACCATCTCGATCTCGGCGGCGAACTCAGCCGGCCGCTCGTCGAGCAGTCGACGGACATCGGTCTGGGAGAGAGTGTTTCCAACCTTCGCCGACACGAGACGCACGATCGCCGCGTCCGTGGCGACCGTTTCCAGGCAGCCGCGGTTACCGCAACCGCACAGGCTGCCCCCGGGATCGACGACGACATGGCCAATCTCGCCGGCCATGCCACTGTGTCCGGCGAGAAGTGTCCCGCCGCTCATGATTCCCAGCCCGATGCCGGTGGTGATGTCGAACACGCAGAAGTCGTCGCGGCCAGCGGCTTCGCTGTAGGCCAGCTCGCTGAGGCACAGCGCCGATGTGCCTTTGAGGAGCCGACATCGAACACCGATCCTTGATTCAAGATCGCGGGCCGGATTTCGCCGGTCGAGCATGTGGAGATTGGCGCAGCACACGATCTGCTGTTCACGGTCGTTGATCAGGCCGTCGACGACGACGCCGATGCCCTGCGGTTCCCCCGCCAACCCGTCTAGCGCCGTGCGGCATTCTCTGTCGAGCACCGCGATCAGGGCCTCGTAGGTCGCGGGGGTGGCGATGCGCCTGGTGCGGTCGTCATCGATCCTGCCATCGAGCCCGGCGACGACGATCGTGCAGTGGTCGGCATCGATGAGCACGCCGAGCACAAGCGCCGCGGCGCTGGCCATCCGCACGAGCCGCCCCGGGCGACCCATGGCCGGCCGGGGCGGATCGGTCTCCTCGAGCAATCCCTGTTCCAGAAGCGAGTCCACGACCTTCGACACCGTCGGGGCGGTGAGACCGGAAATCGCGCGGAGCCGAGCCCGCGACGACGGGCCGTTGATTTGGAGGTACTCGAGCAGCCGCCGCTCGTTGATGCGGCGGAGCAGCGCTGGCTCGACACGGATCTTCGTATACCGCATGGAAATACTAGCTCTACTGGCAGCTTTGGCCTGCTCGTGACAACACGATCAGCGATCTATCCTATCGGATGAGTCGCCCCGTTTCGCGGATGGTGTGGTGCCGGTGCGGCTGAGTCCATAGATCGGGTGCTCCGCCGGGATCACTTGTCGCACCATGCCGGCATCCCATTCCGTGACGGCCTGCCGGAGTGTTGCGGCTCGCACTGGCTCGGCTGCCGCGAGGTCGCGGGTCTCACCGGGATCCGCCGCGACGTCGTAGAGCTGCGGCGGATCATCCCCTGCGACCACGAGCTTCCAGTCACCCTCGCGAACGGCGAGCAGTCGCCGGGCGAGGTTCGTGTCCTGATCGGTCCGCCGCCAGTCGGAGTGGAGGTTATAGACCCAGAAGAGTCGCTCGTGGGGCACGCCGGCGCGGTCGCCGCGCAGGAAGGGCACCAGGTCGACGCCGTCGAGCGGCTGTGGTGGCACGGCCCCCGCCACGGCTGCCGCCGTCGCGAACACGTCCATGCCGTGAACCATTGGCGCGAAGCGCGTGCCCGCGGGCACGACGCCGGGCCAGCGGACGACGAAGGGTACGCGGATGCCCCCCTCGAGCACGTCAAACTTCTGGCCGTGGTGCGGCCCGTTCGAGGTCCCCAGCACAGGTGGCTCGCCGCCGTTGTCGCTCAGGAAAAAGACGAGCGTCCGCTCGTCGAGGCCGGCGTCGTGGAGGGCGTCGAGCACGCGGCCCACCGCCCGATCCATCCGGCTGACGATCGCCGCGGCCATCCTCCGCTTGCCGTCGAGGTGCATGAACCTGGCGAGGTCGTCGGGATAGGCCTCCTGCTTGAGGTGGGCCGCCATGAAGGCGATGTGGAGAAAAAACGGCTTCTCGGCATGCCCACGGATGAAGGTGGCAGCTCGCTCGGCAAGGATGTCGTCGACCCAGCCCGCGGCGGCTTTGGGTTCGGGGGCACGGTCGTGCCGGAGCGGCGGGTCGATGTATTTTCCGGACGCGCCGATCCAGCCGGAAAACTCGGCGAACCCGCGGGCCAGCGGGCCGTAGTCACCCTGTCCCAGGTGCCACTTCCCGACCAGGGCCGTCGCATAGCCCCGGTCGTGGAGCAGTTGTGGGAGGAGCACTTCGCCGCGATCGAGCGCCGCCGTGGGGCCGTCGAGCGGACGGTTGTCCTCGATGCCAAACCGGCTCGGATAGCGGCCGGTGAGGATCGCCGCGCGGGTGGGCGAGCAACTCGGCGTGACATACCCGCTCGTGCACACCGCCCCCTCGCGGGCGAGCCGATCGAGGTTGGGTGTGGGAATGTCGGTACCACCGGAAAACCCGCAGTCGCCGACGCCGAGGTCATCCACGAGGATCACGACGACATTGGGTGATGGAGGTGCACACGTACCGACGCCTCCCCAGCCGATCAGAACGACCGCAAGGCACCCGAGAACCCGGCCGATCAGCTTCATCCGTGTTTGTTGCGGCGTCGAGCGACACGCCGCCAGCCGGCCGTGACCACGACGCCGGCCGCGACCAGCGTCACGGCCGCGGGCTCCGGCACCGACGATACGACCAGTTGCAGGCCACTCGGCTGGAAGTAGGCCCACTTGCCGGCGCTCAGGCTCGCTGCGTTCTCGACACCGAGGTTTGCCAGGCCCGTCGTGTTCACGTTGCCCACGAGCAGCGGATAGGTGCCAGTCGCCAGGGTAGAGTCGAGCCCCACGATGTCGTCCGTGCCGAAGCTGGACGGGTCTGTGAACGATACCGAGCCAGATACCGTCAGCGGCGTCGATGCGTTCAACAACAGCCTGGATCCGGAATCGAACCTTATCGCCCCGGCCAGGCTGCCAATCCCACCGAGGACGCCGCTGCTGCTGATCGACGTGGCTCCGCCGCCCGAGTTGGTGCCATTGACGAGCAGCGTTCCCGCCGAAACCGTGGTGGTGCCCGTGTAGGTATTCGTGCCGAACAGTCGCACCGGCCCGGCGGCGGTATTGGTGCGATTGACGACGAGTGACCTGATTTTGGTGGCATCCGACGGCTGATCCTGGATCACCGCATAGAAGTCGATCGCGCCGGCCCCGGTGCCTGAGAGCGTCAGGGCGTGCGTGCCCGCCGTCGAGTCCGCACCCGGGCGGATCAGCGTGCCAGCCAGACCGTCCGGCCGTCCAAACTGCAGTGGGCTGCCCCCGTTGTTGACGAACGACTGGGCGTTGTTGACCTCGACCACGAACGTGCTGACATTGCTCGAGGCATTGCCGGTGGGCGCGTTGTAGAACACGACCGTGCCCGTGGTGAGCGAGGCATCCTGGATGGTGATCCCGGAACTCCCGAGCCGAAACGTGTGCGTATTGGCGTTAGCGTTGGTGTTTGGTTGACCCCGAATGATTTTGGAGGTCGTGTTCGTGAAGGTGAGGCCGGCTGCCGATGCCGACACGCCGACGGCGCCAGTGGTTTGCAGCTGGGCGAGCACGTCGAACGTGTTCACTCCGAACAGCACCTGGGTGGTGGCGTCCGGCACCGGACCCGCGCTGAGGTTCCACTGGCCAATGGTGGTCCAGAGTCCAGCGGTCGCAGCGCCGCGCGTCCACGACGTTGGCGCTTGGGCGTGCACGACTCCGGTGAATGCGAGCGCAGCCACCACAGCCGCCGATACGGCCACGCCGTTATGCAGCAGTCGGCGGATTGAAGTTGAAAAGGCGAGGCCTAAGAAACCGGTCATGACATACCTCCACGGCGATGTGCCATCACGTTGAAAAAGCGTCGAAAGACGAAACCAACACCCCCCTGAGCGTTCTTTAAACAGTGTTAACATAGTGGCTTCTGAGGGGCGTCAAGGGACCGCATGATGAAAAGTGACGAATCGGGCATGGGCTGGGACGAATCGGGCGCGCTTGGGACGAATCGGGCAGATTTAGGGACGAATCGGCGGCTCCATGCCGGTCGAAAGACTCGGCACACGGAGCCGCAACTGCGTTGCCGGTTGTTCCTCGCGGCCCCGCTGGGCCTGGTTCAAGCTGCCCGAGGCCTCACACGTACCGCATGAAAACTTCGGAATCCAAACTGAGGGAAGTGGATCAGATCATGAACATGCTCGCGTCGCGGTGTCATCGTTCGGCGACACGCCGTCCCGGTGGCATGTTGTTTGGTCTCGCGTGCGTTGCGGCGATCTGCACCGCTCCCGCGCGATGCCCAGCCGCCGGCCCGACGCCGACGTCGCGTCCCAACATCATCGTGATCCTGGTCGATGACATGGGCTTCTCCGACCTCGGCTGCCACGGTGGCGAGATTCCCACGCCGCACCTCGACGCCCTGGCGGCAAATGGCCTCCGGTTCTCGCAGTGCTACAACACCGCCCGCTGCTGCCCCACGCGGGCGAGCCTGCTCACCGGCCTCTCCTCCCATCAGGCCGGAGTGGGCCACATGACCGACGATGAGCACCTGCCCGGCTATCGTGGCCGGCTCAACGACGAGTGCGTCACGATCGCGGAGGTGCTGGGTGACGCGGGTTATTTCACCTGCATGGCCGGCAAGTGGCACGTGGGGCAGAACCACGGCGTGGCACCGTGGAATCGCGGCTTCCAGCGGAGTGTCAACCCCGCCAGCGGCGGTTTTTACTACGCGGGCTCTCCGCGGTATGACCTCAGCCTCGATGGCGAGCAACTTGCCGCCGACGATCCGCGGCTGCCTACCGACTGGTACACGACCGACCTCTGGACCACGTTCGGCCTGACGTTCATCGACGAGGCCCGCGCCGCCGGCAAGCCGTTCTTTCTTTACCTGGCCCACAACGCGCCGCACTTCCCGCTCCAGGCCCCTGCCGCCGAGATCGAGAAGTTTCGCGGCCGATACACGCGGGGCTGGGACGCGCTTGCCCGCGAGCGATTCGAGCGGCAGAAGACACTCGGCCTCGTCGATCCCCGCTGGACCCCGGCGGCGCGGCCCGAAGCGGTGGCCGCCTGGGATACGCTCTCGCCTGAGGAGCAGGATCGCTTCGACCACCTCATGGCGGTCTACGCAGCGACCGTGCACCTCATGGACCGCGCGATCGGGAATCTCGTGCACGGCCTCCGCGACCGCGGCCTGCTCGACGACACCCTGATCCTGTTCATGAGCGACAACGGCGGCAATGCCGAGAGCGGCCCCGCCGGCCGGAGCATCGGCGACCCCACGAAGGCCGATTCCACCTGGTTCTGCGGCGAGAGTTGGGCCTTCCTGCAGAACGTGCCGTTCCGCAAGTCGAAGCACTTCGTGCACGAGGGCGGCATCGCCACACCGCTGATCGCCCACTGGCCCACGGTCATCGCCGACCGGGGAGCGTGGCGGCCCCAGCCCGCCCACGTGATCGACATCATGCCCACCTGTCTCGAGGTGGCGTCCGCGACCTATCCCGAGGAGCGGGGCGGCCGCCGCATCCAGCCGGCCGAGGGCAGAAGCCTTGTGCCGGCGTTTCGCGGTGAGGCTGTTGACCGTGAAGCAATCTATTGGGAGCACGAGGGCAACGCCGCAGTCCGCGTCGGCGACCTGAAGCTCGTCCGCGCCGGCCGCACGGGGGCCTGGGAACTCTACGATCTCGCCGCCGACCGCACCGAGCAGCACGACCTCGCCGCCGAGCGGCCAGCCGAGGTGGCGGCGCTTGCCGCGCGATGGCAGAGCTGGGCCGAGCGGGTCCATGCGGAGCCAGCCCCCGAACGTCCCAAGAAAAAACGCTGATCGGTGCCCGCAGAGCCACGGCTCGTGCCTGCGGCCCCTCAGGGAGACTCACGATGCAACTCACGCTGCTCGACTGGGCGATCGTGGCCGCCGCGTTCGCGGTCTACCTCGCCGTCGGCCTGTGGGCTGGCCGCACTGCCGGGGGCGGCTACGACGACTACTTCCTCGGGGGCCGCGGCCAGCCATGGTGGCTTCTGGGTACGTCGATGGTGGCCACCACCTTCGCGACCGACACCCCCAACCTCGTCGCGGGCATCGTTCGCGAGTACGGCGTGTTCGGCAACTGGCTGTGGTGGGCGTTCCTGCTTTCGGGAAGCGTGACCACCTTCTTCTTCGCCCGCCTGTGGCGGCGGAGCGGCGTGCGGACCGACGTGGAGTTCTATGAACTGCGCTACTCGGGGCGGCCCGCCGCCTGGCTCCGCGGGTTCCGGGCCGCTTACCTCGGCGTGCTCTTCAACGTGCTGATCATGGCGAACGTCACCCTCGCCGCGATCAAGATCGGGGGCGTGCTCCTCGGCCTGTCGCCGCTCGTCACGGTGTCCACGGCCGCAGGCATCACGCTCGCCTACTCGATGGTGGGTGGCCTTACCGGCGTGCTGCTCACCGACCTCGTGCAGTTCGCGGTGGCGATGGTCGGCTCCGCGGCCGCGGCGGTCTGGCTCGTCGGGCTTCCCGAGGTGGGCGGGCTGGCGGCCCTCGTGGCCCGGCCTGAGGTGGTTCCGAAGATGCCGCTGCTTCCCGATCCGGCCACCGTGTCCTTCGACGCGCTGCTCACGGCCTTCCTCTTGCCACTCGGGGTGCAGTGGTGGTCGGCCTACTACCCCGGCTCCGAGCCAGGTGGCGGCGGATACGTGGTGCAGCGAATCCTCGCGGCTCGGAACGAGCGGCATGCCGCGGGGGCCACGCTGCTGTTCAACGTGATGCACTATGCCGTTCGTCCCTGGCCCTGGATCCTGGTTGGTTTCGCCTCGCTGGTGGTGTTTCCCAGCCTGGAGTCCCTCCATCAGGCCTATCCCGGCCTCGATCCACAGTACGTGCAGCACGACCTTGCCTATCCGG
>Ga0315901_10003599_pt1 | contig 20036 bp, 21 predicted proteins | sample LakEriMetagenome_10_FD_203761 | JGI IMG/M metagenome (GOLD analysis project Ga0315901, IMG submission 203761) | Freshwater fungal communities from buoy surface, Lake Erie, Ohio, United States - Buoy 2 MA116 | ecosystem: Environmental > Aquatic > Freshwater > Lake | place: USA: Lake Erie, Ohio... | reverse complement strand
AAAGCAGAGGAGAACTGACGACGAGATTGCTTTTTCATTTTGGCTTGTTAAATTAGTGAATATTTTTAACTAAGCCCGTGGCCCGAATTTAGGGGAGTATTATAAACTTAGCCTAATCTGTCAATCATTGATCAACCGGCTGTTCAATTTTTATCTTCTGCTCTACTTCTTCCAAATTCCTGGAAATGCCTTCAATAAGCTTTGCCCATCTGGCATCTTTCTGAAGCGGCTTATAGCAGTCGTTATTGGCGATCTCATCAAGGTTTCGAAATTTCGCAACAAATACTACCCGGTTGAGATTATCGAACGCCTTATCAAAATCGTATATGCTAGTGAAACTGCACGCCGCATTAAGCCTGTGCTTGACTTTACCCTTATCAACATTAAGTACAAATGCAGCGCTATAAAGGACGGCTGCGTCAGCGTAATTCCTCATTTTATAACAGGAATCCGCCTTCAAAGTCAAGCCGTCATAACACGCTGTACATACCCCCTTTTCCGCCTCATGTTCATATAGCACCTTCCCGGTCTCTTTGCTTTTTATGATAACATAGGAAGAAGCGTAACCGGACCTGTTTTTGAAGTTGTCATAACTATGCTTGGGAATCGTATCGGTACTCTCCACTTGCGCCATACCCTGTAGACTAAATACTGATAACAGAAATATGGCTACTACAATTCTTGAAACACCCATAATACCTGATTAACTGTTTTTATATATCGATTCAAAGGATACTTCTATCCCCTGCATAGCCAAACGGAACTTAACCCATGACGGCTATAATTGCTCAAAATACTTTATCGTCCATAGCGTCATTCAGTGTTTTCACGCCATTTAATTCGTTTTTCCCTCAGCCCTGAAGATTAAAACACTATTGTACCCAAGAGGAACGATATCTATATTGGGAGGTCAGTGATCAGCTTTAGATATTTATCGCGTGCTCCTTGCTCATCGTCCTGAAGGCCAGCACCGCACTGATGACTAGCAACAGCGCACCGGCAACGAATGGCGCGCCAGGAAATTGAAAATGCCCATCGCGCGTGAACCAGGCGAAGAGGTTGGTCATCAGCAAAGGTCCGATGATGGTGGTGACGCTGATCAAACTGGTCAGCGCACCCTGCAACTCACCCTGCTCGGTGGGAGGAATATGAGATGAGATGTATCCCTGCAATGCCGGCCCCGCAATACCGCCCAGGCAGTAGACCACCGTGAAGGCATACATCTGCCAGCCTTCCCAGGCAAAGGCGTAAAGCAACATACCGGCACTGTAGATCAGGAACCCGGCCAACACAGACTTGGGCTGGCCCAGCCAGGGGATGACGCGGCGGATCAGCACACCCTGCACAAAAGCCACCATCACACCAACGACGGCCAGCGATATGCCCACCTGTGCCTCGGACCAGTCGAACTTATGAATGTTGTAGTACGTCCAGGTACTCTGCACAGCATGCGACGCCACATAGAGCAGAAAAAAAGAGAAGATCAACCCGGCTACTGCAGGATAACTCCGCAGTTTGACCAGCGAACCCACGGGGTTTGCGCGTTTCCATTCAAAGGGTCGCCTGTTCTCAACGGGGAGGGATTCAGGTAAGATGAAATATCCGTAGAGCCAGTTGATCAGGGTAAGCGCCGCCGCCGCATAGAACGGCGCCCTCAGTCCGAAATGCGCGAGCATGCCACCCAGCGCGGGACCAATGATAAAGCCCAGTCCAAACGCCGCGCCGATCATGCCGAAATTCTGCGCGCGCTTGTCGGGCGTACTGATGTCCGCGATATAAGCTGTGGCTGTTGAAAAACTCGCACCCGTGATACCGGCGATCAATCTTCCTACAAACAGCCAGAATATCGTTGGCGCGAAGGCTGTAAATAAATAATCCAGTCCGAAACCAAACAGCGATATCAATAAAATGGGTCTTCTGCCATATCGATCACTCAAATTGCCCATCACCGGTGAAAAAATGAATTGCATGATGGCGTACGCAAACATCAGCCATCCCCCATACTTCGCAGCTTCACTCAATGTTCCATGAATCAGTGAACGAATCAGTTCAGGCACTACGGGGATGATGATCCCAAAGCCAATGACATCGATCAGTATGGTGACGAAAATAAAGCCCAGGGCAGGAGATCTTCGCTGAAGCTGACTCATGCCCTAATTTATTCAGAATTCCGCAACCGGGTCGATTTTTTATGTTGGGTCCGATCACCCGTTTGATTGTGCCGGCCGATGCCTCCATTTATGTGTGCGGGCGAAACAGTATACTTTCAAGTGCCGGTGAACCTGACCAATTACTTGCGAACCACCGAAATGATCTTCACAGGCGGCTGGAAATACTGTCCCTGATCGGGATAAAGCTGCTGGATCTTGCGCACCACGTCCATGCCCTTGCGGACCTGACCATAAGCCGCAAAGCCCTGGCCATCCTTGTTGCGCTTGCCGCCGTAATCCAGTGATGGCTGATCGTTGATGCAAATGAAAAAACTGGACGTGGCTGTATTTGGCCCACCGCGGGCCATGGAAATGGCGCCGTCTTTATGCCGCAGCCCGGTCTGTGCCGTAGTCTCCAGCACAATGGGCGGAAAATCCTTCAGCGAATCCACATTGCCGCCCTGGATCACTTCGATCTTCACCGAATCCTTGGGCTGGTTGTTCAGGGTCACCGACCTGAAGAAACTGCTGCCATCATATAAATGCGCATCCACATACTTCAGAAAATTCGCAACGGTCAACGGCGCCTTACGCGGATAAAGATCCACGGTGATGCTGCCCAGCTCAGTGTTAATGATGCAAGTCTGCTTCTTCTGGGCATGGGCCAATGTCGCGGCCAATAAAGAGATCAGTATGAAGATGGATCGCATGGGATTTTGTTTGTTCAGTGATGGGTGAAGACTTAATCAGCGCATCATCCTTTTGTATACAGTTTGTGTGGCTTTCGCCTCTTCACCCTCGGGCGTTACATTATACGCCGTCAACACCAGTTCATCATCGTGCACCAATTCGATCTCTGTACGCCAACCCCATGTCTGGTCGATCTCCGGCGTCACATACTCATAACCGCCCAGCACATTCAACCGCTCTGCATGCCTGCTGCTTTCTGAGAACATCATGGCCGTGCCCGTATGAAAACTGTCTACCCAGGCCATCTGGTATTTTCCCGTTTCCAAATGACAGCCGATCAGCGCCATGCCTTCCAGGGCCTTACCGCCAAAACTGCCTTTATACTCATGTAAGATGAATCGGCCATCGAGGATCGGCCGCATGGTAGCGTGCACGGGCGACTGATCGACAGGATCGCCGGGTTCAAACCAAACGGAAGCAAGGCCTTCCCATTCCCCGGCCAGTTTACCCAGCTGCGCGCGTGGACGCCCTGCGATGCGGAAGTCTCAAAATTCTGGTCCATAGGTCAACATGTTTTCTCAAATGTAGGGTTATGGGCACAAAAAAAGGCTCCTTTACAGGAGCCTTAGAATTATTTGTAACTGTGACAATTAATAGCGCTTGTTGAAACCGCCGCCGCTGCTTTTGCCGCCGCCATAACCACCGCCACCGCTACGGCTTCCGCCGCCGCCGCCGCCGAAAGATTTCCTTTCAGGACGCTGCTCACGAGGTTTTGCTTCTGCAACAGAGATGGTACGACCATCAACTTCTGCCTGGTCTAATTCGGCAATCGCTTTCTTTGCATCTTCATCAGATGGCATTTCAACGAAACCGAAGCCACGGCTACGGCCCGAAAATTTGTCAGTAATTACTTTTGCAGAAGATACTTCTCCATACTCTGCAAAGATCTCCAGCAGATCCTGATCTTGAACCTGGAAGCTGAGATTGGACACGAAAATGTTCATTTCTAAAATTTAAATAGACTAAAAAGGAACTGACTAAGAGAACGATAAGACGGAGGGCAAGAACATTGCGAACGACTTACAGAAGCAAATAGGTCAGAACTATAACAGGTCAAAGATAATCATATTATCCGGTACTGCAAGTTTAATCTGCGCTTTCACAATTAATTAAAGAAACGGGGCCATCAAACATCTATGGAGTCATATACCACCACTTTGCTCCAAAGCGAAGAACAATCCTCGATAAACTGCAGATGCATGGGATCAACCTGGTAGGCATCATGGGCCGCCTGGTCCTTGAACACATTCAGCCAGGATACAGCGTAGGAGCGGTCTATGACGCCCCGGTCCGTATCAGCCGGTTGACCGATGTGGAACATATCCAGGTGCTCTACAGCACTTAATTTCTCCAGTCCGGCTACCAGTTTCGCCAGATCTTCCTTGCTTTCGGGATTCTTGAGCCAGAAGTACACATGATGAACAAACATGCTTTTTGCCATATAACTATAGGTTTTGTAATGGAACGTTTTTATGCTGCACAACCGATTAAGCCATCATTTTCGCTTGCTGAAATCTTTCACGCCGTCTACGATCTTCTTTGCCACCGCCTTATGAAATTTGGGATCGATGATCTTTTTTTCATCTTCCCGGTTACTTAAAAATGCCACTTCCACGAGGCAGTTCGGGTACTCAACAGGACCGCTTAGCGCGAAATTAAAGCTTCCCACATTCCCATATTCCTTCAACCCCAACTCGAGCATCCTTTTCAGAATATCTTGCGATAAAGGCCTGAAACCCACATACCTGTAAAATGTACTCGTCCCTTTGATGCTGTCCACGCCCGACGAATTCAGGTGAATACTGATCAGCAGATCGGGATTCTCCTTTCTCAGCGGCACGATCCTTTCCTCCATACTCAGCGTGGTATCGATCCTACGGGTCATATATACATTCTTAACCCCTGCTTTCTTAAAGGCTACCTCTAACTCCCGCGCCATCTTCAACGTGTAATCTTTCTCCAGCACGCGTGTTGTGGAACCCGCAGCACCCAGGTTGGTGCCCCCATGCCCGGCGTCAATGGCGATCTTCCAATTCTTCAAACCACCAGCTGGTGGCCTTTTTACCTTAACGAACAACCTGCTCTGCAGCGAATCGTAATAGATGGAATGTCCCCAATGGAGGTTATGCTTCAACCGGATATGCACACGCATCACATCGTCTTCGATCTGCTCGTACCAGGTATTCAGGATCTCTCTGCTGCTGCCCAGTTGCGTGATCCAGTTGGTATTGGAGGTGACCCCGAAAATATCCACGATGATCCCGGTCTGACCGATGGTTTGCTGGCTCCGGTACGGCAGCTTCTCATCCAGCGATATGCTCACATAATCCGCAGCGGAATCTCCAAATACCCGAAAGTTTGAACTTAGGTAATAGCTACGCGGAAATACGTCCTGCACGGGACGCAGGTTGCTCTTGGGAATATAGGCTTCATGATTGCGGGACAACTGTACTTTATAGTCGCCGTTCACACTGTCTTTTACCCTGATCAGGATATTGGAATCCAGGTAACCCATCTTGGCCCCGCCCAGCCTGTCGTCCCCCAATCCATATTCCATATACACCAACGCCCCCTTGGTCCTGAACAATTTGGCGGGAAGTTCCTGTCCCACAGATAAACCACTCATTAACAGGCCAAAAGCAACGAACAATGATTTCATGGCGGCAAATTATGGAAAAAACTACGCAGACCGGATTGGTAATTTTACGTGAGCTGCCATGCACTTTCCCTGAATTTCGTCCCATCTCTTGAATGATAGTAATTCAGGCACAATATTGACGTTTTAATATGGTGAACCGTTTTTATCCAAACCCCGTGAACCTGATCCGATATGCATGCTGAACAAATTGTTGGAGTCGTCAGTATCTTACTGCTGGTTCTGTCGGCCTCCATGCTAATACTGAACTTCAAAGAAGGAAGATATTCTTTTGCCGCTCTGGCATTCTATCTGATACAGATCATCCTCATCAACCTTTTCACCCTCAAGGTTCTCCAACCGGGAGGCAGGATAACCTACTACATCGGCGTCCTCAATAACTTGCTGGACGCACCGCTGATACTGATCTTCCTGATGTATTTTGCCAAAACGGATAAGGCGATAAAACTGATCAAAATCACCATTGCTTCTTTCATTGCCTATCAACTGCTGATCTGGGTTGCCCTGGGTATGAACAACCAGTCACTGACCCTGATCATTGGACCAGGCCTGTTCATTGTCACCGCATTCTCATGCTACTTTTTTGTGGACCTGATGAGAAAATCCTCCTTCCATAAAAAAGATGTAGGCCTCGGATTCATTGCAGGTGGCCTCGTTTTCACGTACCTGTGCTTCCTGTTCATCTATGTGATCTTCTACATCATGAAATCACCGCATATCAAAGATATTTACACCATATACCACGTCACCTTCATCATCTGGTGCCTCACCCTGATCATTGGCATCTCGCTGCTCATGGGCAGCAAGAGGTCCAAGTCCCGGATCACCGAACCGAAAAGCAGGAAGGAAGACCCCAATGCTTTTCAGTACCTGTAATAAAAAACGGCATCCCATAGGGACGCCGCCTCTCTCATGTTCCAGCTTATAGTACAGAATTAAAATGGGTATTTATTGGCACTGATCAGCACCTCAGCGATCCTGCGTCTCGCATCTTTACTGTTGAAAGGCTCTGCCTTACTGAAGCGCTTCACGCCCAGCAACATCATTCGCTGCTCATCACCTGAGGCGAACGCATTGATGGCGTCTTTGCCTGACTTGTTGATTTTGTCCGCAGCATCATACAAGTAGGTCTTTGCCATATCTGCGTACACTGAGGCCCTGGGATCACCTTTGGCCGCCGCTTTCATGGCCCTCAGCAATCCGCTTTCCGCGTGGAAAACTTCAATGGACATATCCGCAATGTTCATGAGGATCTCCTGCTCGGACTCAAGCTGCATCATCAGCTTCTGGGCCGCTGCGCCGGCAACCAGCAAGATGGTTTTCTTCAGGTTCCGGATCAGTTTTCTTTCCGATGCAAACGGTGCATCATCCACATCACCAAAATCCGGGATACTCATCAGTTCCTTCTGGATGGCCATAGCGGGGCCCATCATATCTAAACGGCCCTTCATGGCGCGCTTCAATACCATGTCTACCGTCAACAACCTGTTGATCTCATTGGTTCCTTCATAGATGCGGTTGATCCGGCTGTCGCGGTAAGCACGTGAAATATTATACTCGGCGCTGAATCCGTTTCCACCGTGAACTTGAACACCCTCATCTACCACATAGTCCAGCAACTCGCTGCCGAACACTTTCAGGATCGCACATTCAATGGCATACTCTTCTGCCGCTCCCAGTAAGGCATCGGCATAGGCCTGTCCGTTGCCCATCAATTCCTTCTCCTTCTCCTCTACCCAACTTGCAGTGCGATATAATGCTGTTTCGGATATCCATACCCGTATGGCACTCTCTGCGAGTTTGTGTTTGATGGCACCGAAATTCGCGATCGGCTGTTTGAACTGCTCGCGGGTATTGGCATACTGTATGGTGACGTCAAGAGCCCTTTTGGATCCACCCAGGGTAGCGGCGCAAAGCTTCAGCCTGCCGATGTTCAAGATGTTGAACGCGATCACATGGCCTTTGCCGATCTCCCCAAGTACATTCTCCACAGGCACTTTGCAGTCCTGGAAATAGAGCTGAACAGTGGATGAGCCCTTAATGCCCATTTTATGCTCTTCCGGACCCTGTGTAAATCCTTCAAAACCCCTTTCCACGATAAAGGCGGTGAACTTGTCACCATCCACTTTCGCAAAAACGGTATATACATCAGCGAAACCACCGTTGGTGATCCAGCATTTCTGTCCGTTCAGGATATAATTCTTTCCATCCTCGCTTAACCTGGCCGTGGTTTTTGCACTGAGGGCATCGGAACCTGAATTGGGCTCAGTCAGCCCGTAAGCGCCTTTCCATTCGCCGGTTCCCAGTTTCACCACATACTTGGCTTTCTGCTCCGGTGTGCCGAAGTAGAGGATAGGCAGGGTGCCAATACCGGTATGGGCCGCGATGGCCACGGAAAATGAGTGTCCGCCACCCAGCCCCTCGTTCACCAGCGTACCTGTAATAAAATCTTTTCCCAGGCCACCGAGTTCTTCGGGAATCGAAGTGCCCAAAAGACCCTGCTCACCGGCCTTGTCCATCAGCGAAGGCATCAGCCCCGGTTCCAGGTTGTCGATCCGGTCCAGGATGGGATAGACTTCACTGTCGAGGAACGACAGGCACATGTCCATGACCATTTTCTGTTCTTCGGAAAAATCTTCAGGTGTGAAGGTGTCTTCAGGAGAACTTTCTTTGATCACCCATTCAGCGCCTTTCAATGCATGTTGAGTTTGAATCTCCGTAGCCATAGTGCTTTTGTTTAATATGATAAATTATGCCAGGTTATCGTACACTTTTTGGAGGACCGACTTACACAGTTCGATATCTTCAGGATCCACACCTTCCAGGGCCTCATTCAGGGTCTGGTTGGCGAGCTCCATGGACTGATCCTGCAGTTTCCGTGCCGTTTCCGTCAAATAGATCAGGTTTCGCCTCCGGTCCTCTTTGGAAGAGATGCGCTTCACCAGTTTCAGCTTCTCCAGGTTGTCCACCAGCCTGGTAATGCTGGGTTTGTCCCTGAAAGTAGCGTTGCACAACTCCTGCTGGTTGAGGCCATCCTGCTTCCATAAATGGTACAACACACTCCACTGCTCGATGGTGATCTCCACCCCGTTTTGCTTAAAATTCCTCTGCAGCCGCCGGGCAATGGCTGTTGAGGCCTTTCCCGTGATAAAGCTGTATAACTCCCCCCTCTTAAATTGGTTGTTTGGCATATTGTTAGTTATGCAACTAATTCGAAAGTACAAAATCTTTTTACTTTCGGACAATTTTTTCTGGATCCGTGGTCATTTCAACACGGCTTTAACATAATCTTGAAATGCCCGGAAAACTTCCGCCCAAACGCAGCTTCATCAAGCTTTGACTATTTTGCGGCTTCATATCCCGCATGCACTCAAACTTCATCCCTTATAAAGATTCGATCATCCACTACCGATACTCCGGCAGCGGACCCAACCCGGTACTCTGCTTTCACGGTTTTGGCACTTTCGCGGGAACGTTCGACTGGCTGGCAGAACAGGTGCCCGCACACATCTTCATCGCTTTTGACCTGCCCTTTCACGGCGAAACGACCTGGAAGAATGGGGATACTTTCCTGCCGGAAGATATGCTCGATATCATCGCGCGCTGCCCGCATATACGAACATCACGATTCTCCCTGATGGGCTACAGCATGGGTGGCAGGATCTGCCTGCAATTGCTCCAAATGATCCCGGACAAGATCAATAACCTCGTCCTCCTCGCGCCTGATGGACTCCACCTCAACCCCTGGTACTGGTTCGCTACCCAAACTACCCTGGGCAACCGTTTCTTCAAAACAGTGATGGAACAGCCGAAACCATTCGTTCGCGTCTTACATAAAGCCGCCTCATTCAACCTCCTGAACAAAGGAGTGATGAAATTCGTAGACCGCTACCTGGAAGATGAAGAGGTCAGAAAGCAGGTCTACCGCGTGTGGACCGCCTTTCGGAAATTCAGGCCCAACCTCAGCAAGGTTACCGAACAGATCAATAGACACAATATCCCCGTACACCTGATCTATGGAAGATATGATACCATCATACCGCAAACCCCCGGGGAAAAATTCTTCCACGGCCTGAAGACCAGAAAAAATATGGAAGTCCTGGAAACCGGACACCAGGTACTGCATGTCAGGAATGCGCAATACATTGCAGAAGCATTTAACCATCCTTATTGACCTTGCCGGCCATCATATCCGCTTTATTCATCATCCTCCTTTTCGGTTATGCCATATTGTTAGGAAGGTACCACCGTTATTTCTCCAGGCTGGTCGAATTTGAACCCGCGGAAAACCCGACCATCAAAACCTCCGTGGTTATCCCCGCGCGCAACGAAGCCCTCAACATAGCGTCCTGCCTCGTGGCGCTCCATCATCAATCATACAAGCCACATGAGATCCTCGTCATAGACGATCACTCTTCGGACCCTACTGCCCAACTCGCTGCAGCCCATCACGCACGTGTGATCCGCATGCAGGAGCAGCCCTCGCGGGAAACCATCGCCCACAAAAAAAACGCACTTGCCACGGGTATCCGCCTTGCCGAAGGCGAGATGATCCTGACCACGGATGCGGATTGCATCGCACCGCCCCAGTGGATCCGGATCATGGCGGCCAGGCTGGCAGAAACAGGGGCCGTAATGGTAGCGGGGCCCGTACGCATGCTGCCCGGGTCATCTTTTCTGTCGAAGTTCCAGTCGCTGGATTTCGCTATCCTGCAGGGCATCACCGCGGCCTCGGTTCAGGCTGGTTTCCATGATATGTCGAGCGGCGCCAACCTCGGCTACCTCAAATCAGTTTTTGAGGAACTGGGTGGCTTCACCGGTATAGATGATATCGCCACGGGCGATGACATGCTGCTGATGCAAAAATTCAGCGCGAAGTATCCCGATCGAATTGCCTATGCCTTCAGCCCAAAAGCCATCGTTGACACCCAACCCGAACCCAACTGGAACGCCTTCCTGAAACAAAGGATCCGCTGGGCCAGCAAGGCAACGAGGTACCACGACAAAAAAATATTCTATATCCTGTTGTTGGTTTACCTGCTCAACCTCTCCCTCCTCTTGCTGCTGGTAATGGCTTTCGTCTCCCCACTCAACTTCCTCATATGCCTTGTGGCATTTGCATTGAAAACGATCGTGGAATGGAGATTCGTTGCCAGCACACTCCGTTTCTTTGGACTTCAAAAACTGCTGCCCCTGTTTCCATTTGCACAACCCTTTCATGTCGCCTACACGGTTTTATCAGGCACATTTGGACAGGCCGGTCCGGTAGAATGGAAGGGGCGAAAAGTAAAATGATGCTATATTGGGTGGTGCAATCAAACGCCCTGCTATATACTGCATTTAAAAAACTCAAGCGCAACAAAGCGGCGCTGTTCGGGCTTTGCTGCATCATCATCAGTGCTTTTGTCGCCCTATTTGCCTACTGGATCGCGCCGGACCACTCTCCCAATGCCAACCGGATGATCCTGGAGATCAGCGGTCAGCCCCCGGGATTTACCATGAGTTACCTGAAAATCCCAAAAAAGGGGATCAAAAAAACCGGCATCATCGAAAGGACATTATCGGGTGAACCGGATCAACATACATGGGTCCCTATCATGGCATATACTAAGCAGGATGACAGTGTCATCGTACAGAAATATGTGGACGAAGGGATCACGGAAAGACTGGCCATAGCCCTGCCCGCTGTGTCAGCAACATCAGAGATCCATGTTGAGAAAAGAACGCATTGGCTGGGCACGGACAAATATGGCCGCGATATCCTCAGCAGGCTGATCGTTGGCACCCGCGTAAGCCTCAGTGTGGGCAGCATTGCCGTACTGATTTCACTCACCCTCGGCATCTTGCTGGGCGCGCTGGCAGGCTACTACCGCGGCCGTGCGGACGACCTGATCATGTGGTTCATCAACGTGGTTTGGAGCATACCCACCCTGCTGCTGGTATTCGCGATCACCCTCGTGCTGGGCAAAGGATTCTGGCAGGTATTCATGGCCGTTGGGCTTACCCTCTGGGTAAGTGTGGCCCGGATGATCAGGGGCCAGGTGTTCAGCATCCGCGAGCTGGAATACATCGAGGCCACCAGGGCGCTCGGTTATTCCGATGCACGGATCATCTTCAAACATATCTTACCCAATGTGATGGGACCGGTTCTGGTGATGGGTGCGTCAAACTTCGCCACGGCGATCGTGATCGAAGCAGGACTGAGCTTCCTCGGTGTGGGCGTTCAACCCCCGCAACCCAGCTGGGGCCTGATGATCAAGGAAAACTACAATTTCATCATTACGAATAATCCCATGCTGGCGATCGTACCCGGACTGGCGATCATGATCCTCGTACTATCCTTCAACCTCCTTGGGAACGGGCTTCGCGATGCCCTCGATGTAAGAGCCTGATCCGGCTGCCACCAGCAGTCCGGCACAGATATAAAATACCGACCCGATCTTATCGGTTTCGATCAGGTCACTCAAAAAAATCAGTACGCCGATCATGGCCAGCAGGGCACCGATCAACAACATGAGTCCTTTAATAAATACATCTTCACTACGCTGATACATTCGCTGCGCACTGAGCAGCATGGTGATGTACAATACAACGAACAGCAACATGCCTGGCAGTCCCTGCTCTACAAGCAGGAGCAGAAAATAATTGTGCACCGTTGACTTCTCCGGGTTACTGCTCACGTAGGTGGTGTATGCATTGACGGTATAACGCTTATACAGGGGATAAAAACTGTTAGGTCCCGATCCCGTCAGCCAATTCTCCCTGACCATGTTGACCCCGGCGATCCAACGGTAGAATCTTTCTACGGTGGACAAGTCCCGCATGTTGTAGGTAGCCTCCATATGTTCATCAAAAGATCCGTGATAGATCGTTCGTTCATAAACCGGCCTGAAATTCAGGTAGCGATTATCGTTAAGCAGCCATGCGCTGGCAGTGATCAAAACAAGGGAAGCGAGAATGATCAACCATTTCAGCCTGCCTTTTCGCATGATATATACCACCAGGGCCGATGCAGCCAATGCCAGCCAGGCTCCCCGCGAATAGGAAAAGACGAGGCCTGCCATTAAAATCGGTAAAAAGATCACCAGCCAATTCTGGCCTGAATATCTCCACAAGGCAAACCACACCGGGATGGTACAAACCAATAAGGCACCGTAGTTCACGTGGTTCCTGAAGAAGGGCTTGGTCACGTCATTTACACTGTCAAAACTGAATCCTTCCAATGCATGGCGAAACAGGATCGCCAGAACAGCGAAGACCATTGGTACGAGTAAGACAACGGCGGCTTTTCTGAGATCGGCCCTGGTCTTTAAAAACAATGCCGTACCGATCACAAATGGAACAACGTACCAGATCTTGGCAATAAAATATTTGACTGATACGATGGGTGCATCTGACAGTACCACTGTTACCAGTGTCCAGCACAGGGAGAGCAACAATATTTTCAGGATGGGTTGGCGCCAAAGTATGCTGAGGGAATCGGGGTTCCTGACCACCATGAACAGGATCAGGGGCGTGAGGAACCACATCAACTGCTCATCCGGCAGATCGGTGCCCAATGTTGACGTGAATTGATACTCTGTGGAAAGGGGTATGGTGAACAGTAAGAAAAAATAAAAAGCCTTCGGATTTTCAAAACCGAGCATCGCCGCCAACACGATAAAGGGCACGAGAAGGATCAATAGCTTCCCGCTCCATATGGCGAGCGCCGATACGAGCAGGAAAAACAAGAAAAACACTGTGGTCTTGTTAACAGCACCCTTTATCATCTGAACATATTATAAAACTAGGCAACATCAGTTTTACGGGCAGCGATCCAGGCCAGGATGGTGAACAGGGAAACGAAGAATGTGGCGAGCACGTTCAGCCAGATGACAGGCCGGTCCGGGATGGAAGAGCGCTCCGGCTTTTCCATCACAAAAAAGGCTGCAGGCGGATTCAGCCGCGTGACCTGGTATTCGGAAATCCTGCTCTTGATCACGGCATTCTCCGCGCGCAGCGCCAGTGTGCTGTCCTGCTTCACCAGCTCCTCACGGGCCCGCAATTCCTGGGCAAGGTTGCTGATGGACCGGTCGTAGTACAACCTGAACATATCATCAAAAACCTGTTGTGTTTTGCTGATGAGCGCATTGGCGATAGCGGCTGCCGTGCCGGGATCCTTATCCCAGACGCGGAGGCGAAGCTCCCCGTATTCTGAGCGCTGGAGTTTGATCTGTCTTTGCAGTTTTTTCTGGGCCACGGATCTTGCGTTCTTCCTGCCCTCTACATCGTAATGTGCCGCAAGCTTCAGGCTGTCGGCCACATGGTTGATCACGGCCGAAGACTGCATGGTGGCGAACAACCTGTCGAGGTCTTCCGCGTTACCGTAGGAAGAGTATAATTCCTGGATATTGTTTCCAAACAACCGCTGTTTGTCCATGAGTTTTGAGTTCGATGGCAGCAGTGAAGCTTCAGAGAGATATTCAGGTGGCATCAGCAGGCTCAGGACCAGCGCCAGTATACTGGCCGCTCCTGTAAAGACAAGAATGGTCCCTGTTCTTTTCTTAATGTCCCGGATAAAATGATCCGCCATGCTTTGTTTTTATAAAATTAGCCATTTAAATACCAGAACGGTTACCAGGGCAAGCACAAGATATAAGGCTGCATCGGCTGCAGCAAACCTCAGCCCGGTTTTCCTGACTGCAAGATAGGTAACCGCCAGGGCGAAAACGGATTGGGTGGCCACGGCGATCCATGCGGCACCTCTTACCCCAAAGGCCGGGATGACGAATATGTTCAGGCCAATATTGAGGAGCGCAAAAAATGCGCTGACACGGAGAAAAACCTGGATATGACCTGTTGCCGTGAGGTGGGTGCCATAAACCTGGATCAGCGCCATCGCCGGCAGGCATTGCAGCAGGATGCGGATCACGCCGGACGCCTCCGGCGCCCTGCTGTGGTAGAGCAGTTGGTTGATCTCATCAGACAAAAACCAGCCGCCGATGGCGATGACGATTGCCGGAACGATCAGGAAGTACAGGCATACCCTGAGAACCAATTGGGATGTTTCGGGGTTCTGCCAATTCCTGGACAAGTACGGCAGCAGGAATCCTGCTACCAGGAAGCCCATCATATTAACGGCGTCTGTGAGTCGGAATGCCGAGGCATATACGCCAGCCTGATAATCGCCATTGTCAACCATTCTTTCGAGCATGAAGCCATCGGCCCGGAACAGGGCCGTCATAAAAAAAATATTCAGCGCAAAGGGCAGGCTGGCCTTCAATACGGAAGCATCGCTGATATGGAGGCGAATGATGAGTATCTCTTTCTTATGCTGGTACAGAAAAAAAACAGCGAGTAATAATGCCAGCAGCATGCCGCCGATCTGGATCAGGACAAATCGGTTGATGGTAACACCGCCGCTGATCCCCGGCCAGAGCAATAGTCCCCCGGTGGCTGCGATCACAAAGATCTTATCGGTTACAGAAAGCCAGGCATCCTGCCGGAACTGCTGGGCACCGGAGAGATAGGCCCGAAACAGGAGCAGGAAGGTGGTCAGCACCTGAAGGATCATGAGCATGGACAATAAGGACCAGTTGGCCACTCCCGTGAAAAGAGCCATCAGCAATACTGCCATGGTATACAGGAGACCCAGCAAAAGTTTAATGGTAAAAGCCTGCGCTGCAAGAACTTTCACATGATCAGATTCCGCGGAAAATTTACGGTTGAAATAAGGCGTGATGCCCAGATCCAACAGGAACTGCATCATCAGGCAGAGATTCAGGAGAGCAAAATAACTGCCGTAGGCATCCAGGCCGGTAACATTCTGCACCTGCCTGTCGATCCCAAACACCCAGAAGGGTTTGATGATCAGGTTGAGCACGATCAGCAGTAACAGCGAACTGAAAAAAGGCTTTACTGTGTGGATCAGCTTCATGGCTGGAGTAATCGGGTCACTTGCACGTTCCGGTTAAAGCTTTCATCCAGGGAGATAAAAGTTTCGGTACGTTCAATGCCCTTGATATGCTGCAGGGTATCGTGAAGAATGAACCTGAGCTGGTTGATGTCTTTACAAACCACTTCCAGGAACATGCTGTAATTACCGGTGGTATAGTTGAGCCTGATGATCTCGGGCACCTTCTTCAATTCCTCCGCCACTACATCGTACAAAGAGCTTTTCTCAAGGTAGATCCCTACAAATGCTGTAATATCATAGCCCAGCTGCTTGAGATCAACATTCAGTTTTGTACCTTTAACCACGCCCAGTTCCTGCAGTTTCTTTATCCTGACATGGATTGTACCACCGGAAACAAAAAGCTGTTTACCAAGATCAGCGTACGAAATACCGGCATCCTCCATCATGGCGTGAATGATCTGAAGATCCAGTTTGTCTAAATTGAATTTGACGGCCATTTGTCAATCGTTTTTTAAAATTATCTATTTAATTGGCTAATGTATTGAATAAATTCTGATTTTTAAAAATTTTTATTGATATTATCGTAATAAAAAGCCTAAATCCTTTAATATTGCAGCCGCAAGTTCAACGCACACTGTGGGGTGATGAAACTTTGGCAGACATACCCTCTTGTCTCGGGGGTGGGGGAAAACGGATAAACATTGCATAACGCCAGTGACTCTGCAGGGTCACCGACTGGGGTTGACCACCTTATCGGAGAGAGTTGCTTCTCTTCGCGATGTTCGATGGCTAACGTCCCCGTGGAGGTTCGAATCCTCCCCCTACAGCCAGAAGAAAATGTGAAGAATGTGGAGAATGTGGACAATGTGAAAAATTTAGGTTCGCCGGATGGCGGACCTTTTTCTTTTTAAATAACCTTTTGTTAATTGTACAACTGCCTGCAACCGATGGGCCTGAAATGTAGTTAATCAGGGTATAAGCGTTGCAAACATGAGAACCATTTTCCTGGGCCTCGCGCTGCTACTCTTTGCCTCTTGCAGCAAGGACCCCATCAATAACCTGACCAGAGCGGAGTCTAATGTGTACACCACCAACCGCGACACCACGGTGAACTTTAGTGTGTACAAAACATACAGCATCAGCGACTCCATGATCATCCGCCGCTCGGATGGCCTGACCTATTCCTCCACATCACAGGATCTGGCCTTCATCAATGCCTTCCGCCAGAATATGCAGTCGCGCGGATTCACCCAGGTTTCCCGCGGGGCGAATCCCGATCTGGGTGTGCAGCTTTCGCTGATCATCAGTTCTAACGTGGGCGTCATCGCCCTGCCGGACATTTGGGGCGGTTGGAATCCGGGCATATGGGGGCCTTTCGATCCCGGCTGGGGTTGGGGCATGGGGCCCGGCTGGGGATGGGGCGGCGGCTTTGCTACCTACCGCGTCACCACTGCCTTGATGAGTACGGACATGTTTGACCTCCGAAACGCCAACGCGAACCGCGCGCTGCGCGTGATCTGGAACGGCGTCATCCAGGGCGACGAGGTCTATGAACCCCAAACGGCGAATGCCCAGATCTCGCAACTCTTTTCACAATCACCCTATTTAGTCTCTCAATGATAAGGCTATGAAAACATTCATCATTACCGCACTTCTGATGTTGTTCTGTCTATCGTCTGACACTGTACGGGCCCAGGCCAACCCGGATGGCCGCCAGTTCAGCATATTTTATAGCTACGGAATTCCTTCCGGATCCTTCAGCAAGGAGCTTATTTCAGAGGGCAGCCCAAGGGGAGTCGGCTTCGAGTTGACCTGGAAACTGTCGAAGCAGTGGCGCCTCGGTCCCAGCTTCGGGTTCCAGGACTTTCATCAGAAAGGTGACCGGGAACTGCTCAAGCCCGATCCCGCCACCGATATCAGCGCAGTAGTCAGCAACAGCATCCAAATCTACCCGGTGATGGCCAAAGCCATTTATCTCCCGATGGCAGAAAAAGAGGCCCGCCTCCAGCCTTTCCTTAGTGCCGGCGTCGGTGGTGCTATGGTATCCAACCGGCAACTTTGGGGGATGTTCGATGTGATCAATAGTACTAATTTCTCAGTAGCCATGGCTGCGGGCGCTGGTCTTCAATATGCCTTGGGCAGCAGTCAGAAGACTAGCCTGTTCGCATCTGCCAACTACCAGTTCGTACCATATCGTCGATACGAGGTCTCCAACCTGAACAGCATAAACATCCAGGCTGGAGTACGACTAAGGCTGAACAACAACCGTAGCGGAGATTATTACCAGCAGACGCCGAGTCCGCGATACTATAGATACGATAACCGGTTTTAATGTTTCTTGGGCCAGATCTTGCTAAAAGTGAAAGCAAGTCCCCAGGAATTGTAGTAGCCCCATTTATTATCCCAGACCAGGGCCGCTCCTACTTCCCAGTTTCCGGGAACATGGAAGCCGTACTCCACGCCTAAACGGGTAAGGACAAAATTATGCCCTCTGGCAAACTCCGCACCAACACCTCCTATCATCGCAAACCGCTTACCGGGTTTGAAGATCGCCACGGGTACCAAAGTGACAGGTTTCTCACGCTCAAATTCGACACCTTCGTTATCCTCGATCACAAAGGTCTCAAGGATCAGATCACTCTGCAATCCAACGGCCCATTTATCAGACACCCAATGATCGAAGTTGAGCGACCATGAAGGCATCACCAGCCACTCCCGCTTGCCATCAACCAGTCCCTGTGACACATGGGTATGACCCAGTCCTAACGTTAACCGGTTAGCGCCTTTCATGCCATGGTGTTCCTGCTGTTTATGAGGCTCACTCGTTTGAACATGCTCCTGCGCCTTCAGTTCAAACACCAGAAGGGCTAAGGCGAGTGTGATGGCTATCCTGTACATGGTTGTTAAGTTTTGGTTAATGAGGTGAATTTACGAAACTGTCTGCCGGCGGCCCATGCAGGTTTGTCTTAAATCCCCTTTTCCACTTTACTATTTGAAATGATAGAGAAACACTACGTCTCCGGTAAATGCATGCTTTGGCTGGTCTTTGATCTCAAGTTGGATGAATAAAGTCGCCTTTGTTATGCCCCGGAGGTTAATGATGGACTTGAGCGAAACCCGGCAACGGACTTCACCGTCAACAACCACAGCCTGACCGAACTTGATCATTTCGATCCCGTAATTGACCTCCATCTTCAGGTTCTGCACGTCCACAATTTGCTTCCAACAAAAGGGGATCAGCGAAAGGGTCAGATACCCGTGGGCAATCGTCTTTTTAAAGGGACTCTCCTTTTCTGCCCTTTCGGGGTCTGTATGGATCCACTGAAAATCCAGCGTTGCATCTGCAAATTTGTTGATCTGCTCCTGGGTGATCCTATGCCACTCTGATACCCCGATCTCCTTACCTAAATACGATGCAAACTCATCATGACTTTGGATAACTACCATGGGACAAATTTAATGGCCTATCAGTTTACCGCCAGATAGATTTTTGTTGCAGGATTTACACGCGTGAATGACTGAACACCGGTGCTCGTGATCCTCGTTTCCCAGCAGTACAAACTCTTCAACCCGGCGAGCCCATTCAATTGGGCCAGCCCGGCATCACTGACCTCCGTACCCACCATGTTCAAGTATATCAGGCTGCCGAGTCCGCCGATTTGTGCCGCAGAGGCGTCTGTGATCTTTGAATGCCTCAGGTCAAGCCGTTGGAGGTTCTTACAAGCACTGATATGCGCGATGCCTTTATCAGTAATGTTCCTGTTGGCCAGATTAAGCCAAAGTATGTTCTCCGCCACCGGTTTGAGCAGCATCAGATCCTCATCTTTTAATGTTGGCATATTGATGGAACTGATCTCCAACAAATGGCTTCCTTTTGCCACCGGCGTCACGTGATACCCGGCTTTCACCAATGCAACCAAAGACAGCGAATCCGGAGCTTTCACCTCCGGTAACAATAATACTGCTGCAGGTTTCTCAGGCCCCCGTGTCGTGAACATTTTGATCGTATCGTCATCAACGTGAGCCTTAATCGGATCGATCGCCGAAGCCCCATGAGCCACCCACCAGTGCAATAAGGCCACCTCCTGCTCAGTCAATTGCTTTTTCCCTTTAGGAGGCATGTGTTTTCCATCGTCCGGATCCAGCAGGACCCTTTCAATCATCAAGCTATTCGCGGCATCTCCAGCCACCACGGCAGCTCCGTTCTTACCACCCTTCATCAACAAGTCAAACTGATCCATCCGCAACCCGCCCTTCAATTTTTTTTCGTTGTGGCATTTCACACATTTCTCCTCCAGCACAGGTTGCACCAGGCCCACGAAAACGGGCGTAGATGCCGATGGTCTGATATCAGGCTTCACCCTGTTTGTATCTGCCTTATCCATCTCCGTTTCCCTGAATGCAGCCATGCTTAAATAATCATCCCCATGCGTGAGACCACCCCCCCGATGCCCCGTTACCACCAACAGCAACATCGACACCATAAACAATCCATGATAGAATTTCCTTAGACCCTCGACCGATGTCGCCCTGTGCTGAACCGGTATCAACAAACCGGACACAATCGTAAAAACAATCGCAGGCC
>Ga0315901_10003595_pt1 | contig 20058 bp, 9 predicted proteins | sample LakEriMetagenome_10_FD_203761 | JGI IMG/M metagenome (GOLD analysis project Ga0315901, IMG submission 203761) | Freshwater fungal communities from buoy surface, Lake Erie, Ohio, United States - Buoy 2 MA116 | ecosystem: Environmental > Aquatic > Freshwater > Lake | place: USA: Lake Erie, Ohio... | reverse complement strand
TTAGGTGGACCAGTAGCATCTCCTGCTAGTTTTAGTCAAAGTAGATTTATAGACACTAATGGCTATAAGCTAAAGCTTTTTGGCAACGTTGATCCAACTCCAGTTTTAGAACTTGAGAATGATATTAGCAGTGGTATTTGTTTAACTGTTACACAAATTGCAGGAGACTTTGGCGGAAAGGCTATTGATATAACTTCTGATGGTGTAGGTATTTATATTGATACTGAAACAACGGGTCTTGAAGTTAATCAAAAAGGTAATGCATCATATATATCTAGCATAAGTGATGCTGGTGCTGTGAGGGAGGTTCTAAATATTAGATCACCCTATTTATCAACATTACCTATTGTTGGTTATGGAGCACAACTGTCATTTACATTAAATGATTTAGTAACTAGTGGCTCTTTACAGTATTCCTCATTTATTACTTCAAGTTATACTAATGTAACTACTGGAACAGGAGCAACTAAATTATCATTAGCTACAAAAAATACAAGTGATGTAAATCCTGTAACTAATCTTGAATTACTTGGGACTGGACAGCTTGTACTAAATAAGTATTTAGCAACATCATCATTTGCAGGAACTGCAGTTGGATTACTTGGATTTGACGCTGCAGGTAATATAATTACTGAATCAGCAAGTGGTGTAACAGTTAGTGCAGCAGAAGGTTTATCTATTGGAGTAACTCCTGGTCAGGTAGAATTAGGTCACACTACTCTTTCTGCTGGATCTGATTTGACAGCTAACAGATTTATAAATACTGGTATATATAGTCTTGCATTATCTGGAGCTATAAATGGTGTCAGCACATCAATATTAAATATTGCTAATACAGCTGGAACAACTAATTCTAATGGTTTAACAGTATCAACTAACGGAACAAGTGGTAGTGCAATTTATGCAACATCAAGTACTATCGGAACAGTATCATTACATGGTAATTCTTCATCTGGTGGTATTGGTGTTTTAGGAGTATCTTTAAGCGGATCTGCATTAGTAGGATCTTCTGGCTCTGGAAATGGTATACAAGCAACATCATCCTCAAACATAGCGGGTGTATTTATTAGAAATCAAAGTAACAACACAATAGAAAATGGTATACAGCTAACGAAAACTTGCTCAGGTTCTGCAGCAATTGGAGTTGGTACAGGTATAACAGTATCAATTGAGGACAGTTCTAATGCACCAACAACAGCTGGTAGCTTGACATTTGAATATACTGATGTAACAACTGCAACAAGAGACGCCTTATTTAAAGTAAAAGTAGTTAACTCTGGTTCTGAACTTACAATGGTAGAAGTTGGTGGTGCACAAACCATCAGATTTCCACAAAACTTACCTGGACCTTATGCAGATGATACTGCAGCTAGTGGGGCAGGAGTTCCTCAATATGGTTTATATATTGATTCCAGCTCAACAGTTAAACTTTGTCAAATTTAATAGTAAAAGAAAATGGCTTGCTTATCATCAATACCAGTAACTACAATAAATGTTACAAGCACTACAATTACTCTTAGCTGGGGTGCTGTAGAGGATGCTACTGGATATCAACTTGAGTATAAAGTAAATGATCCTGCAGTAGTAATCTATACATTGCTTCCCCAACAAACAACAACATCTGTTGTAGCTAGTAGCCTTGTACCTAATACAGAATACTTATTTAGAGTAAATACTTTGTGTCCTGCAGGAGAAAGCTGTTATTCAGCTACAATTGTAAAGAAAACCCTAGCATAATATGGCTGCTATACTGTCCATTGATTATACACCGTATTATAACGGATGTCACAGAATTTGTTTTAGGTCAACTGAACTGGAATGGTGTTGCTATCTTGATGAGTCGCCTAGTGTTCTAGGCACTTCAAAAACAGTAAGTATTAACTTATCTCAAGATTATGCACAATGCTTAGTTACAGTGCCAACAGAAATTGGTTGTAATGGGGGTACGGCAATAACCGGATATATTCAAGCATGTTGCGTAGATGCTAATTCTGAAGTAGATAGAATCCCATTTAATGTAAACTTTCCTCAAGATGAATGTACTGCTTATTCTATAGCATGTCTTGAGTCTGGAATTGCAGAAATAACAAGAAATAATATTGGATATGGATGGCCCATTGGAGTAACTCCCACAATTACTATAATTGATGCAAACGGTCTTGGAATTGATTTTGAGGCCAGTGTTACAATGGGGTGCTTACCAGGAGATAATTTTTGTTCTTTAGATGAGATTACTATTGATAATCCTGGACAAAACTATTATTATATAGACGATTTGACTGTTGATGTTTTTCCACTGCCAAGTTGCATCAGTAATGAACTTATTACAAATGGTGACTTTTCTGATGGACTAAACGGATGGACAGCTACACCGACAGGACTTGTTCCTGAGGCATGGACAATCACAGGAGCCTTCTATGCTAAATACAATATAGAACAGTATGGTGCGACACAACCTGGAACAATTAGTCAAAATATTTTAACTCCTGGTAAAACTTACGATATATCATTTGAATTAACAATTGGCGTTAACAATGGAGATGCATATGTTGTTGTTAGTGCAGGAACACTAGATCCTTCTGGTACTCAACCAAATCAGTATTTACATACACAAACAGTTGGACCTCTTTTTACAGGGATTATATCTACTACACTAACATGTGTAGGTACTAATGAATTTAGTATATACATTTATTCGGATGTTGCAGAAGACATTGCGTCTAGGGCACAAATAACTGGCGTATCTGTAATCGAAATATGTACCCCCATAAATCCTGATCTTGAAGTAACAGAAATAGATAAGTGCGGAACATTTACGGTTCCTGGTTGCGGTGAAACACCAAATCCAACCATATATGAAATATGGGGAGGTAGCGCATCTATAAATACAATTAATGTATGCAGTCCCGATCCTGGACCTACAGGTGATAAATACAATATTCAACCTGAGCCTGGATTATCATGCTGCGCATGTAAACTCTACAATGTGGTTGTAAGAAATCCAATCGATATTTATTACACAGACTGCTATCAAACAGTAGATATAATTTCTGTTGAAGCTGGTGCAATAGGGGTAACAATATGTGCAATTGAAAACTCTGTATGGCCTGCTAATCCACAAGAGAATGCAGAGATACTAGCCATTACTGAAGTAGGTGACTGTACTCCAACTGATTAAAAGTCCACATTTGTTGGTTTTTGTGTGACTCTTTAAATACCCCTAGGTAATGACTTAGGGGTATTTTACTATATTTGAGCTTAATATACACAAGTTTGGGTAATATTTTGTAAATTATAAATGTAGTATGCGTAACTTTAGAAAGCCAGATTTATCAGCTCCAAGGTATAGAATTAAGAGAAAGAATCTTATTACAGATGAGTACATGGATGATTTTTATAAAAGATATCCTGAGCTATCTAAATACAAAAAGGCTGATGTAAAAGAAATAGTAAAGAGTTTTAATCAACTTCTTTGGCAAGAGATAATTGAAAACAGAGATGGAGTTGAATTGCCAGAAGGTTTAGGATACATATTTATAGGTGCCTGCCCTCATGTTAAAAAAGATAATATAGATTATGGTAAGTCTATTAAATATGGAATGGCTGTTACGCATAAGAATTATGACACTGATGGGTACTTAGGAAAGATATTCTATAGTAACTATAGTGCAAAGTATAAACTCAGAGACAGAAGTATCTGGGCATTTAATGGAGGACGTTACTTCAAAAGAGCAGTAACAAAAGCCTTTAGGGAAGATTGGAGAAAATATCTAGTAATAGATAACACTACTAAAGTATCAAAAATGTATAAAAAGATGAGACAAAAAGATTATTTTGATACTATACGAGAAAAGCAATTCAACGAGTATAACGAATTTGATATAGACTAATGACTACAATCGGCGAAGCAATATCAAGAGTAAGGAACTTAATCAAAGCTGTTACAATGGATGCATTTGTAACAGATAGAGTTATTTATAGCCTTATTCAAAAGTATGCAAAAATGTATATTAAACGAGAAAGCAACATTGCCAGTCGTGCAAGGTTCGGTAGCTTGTTTAAAAGATTACCTTGTGTACGCCTTATTGAAGTAGATAAAGTAGAGGCATGCTGCGATGTAAAATCAGGATGCACAATAATGCGTACCGAGGAAAAACTTCCTGGTATTATAGAAGGTCCACAAGGTGTACTACTACGATCTGTAAGTTCTATAGATAACTCGATTGAGGTTTATAGAACAACACCAGCGTTGTATAATGGCATGACTAAAACCTCAGCCTTTAAATACAATAAGAATAAATACTACTGGTACATGAACGGATATCTTTACATTCCAGGAATAGAATGGGACTCTATATCTATAGAGGGCATATTTGATTCTGATCTATCTGGCTATAGCTGTGATGATCCTTGTGCACAAGTACAAGATCAGGCTATAAATATTCCACCAGAACTGTTTGCAGAAATTGAGCAACAGGTTGTAAATGACTTTATGAAATCTGCACAGATGCCGCAGGATTCATTTATTTCTGATAAACAAAGCGTCCTTAGATAATGAACTATAACTACACCCTGAAATATAGAAGTTTTGATTCTTTATTAGAAGATGTCAAACTTGATTTACGTAGTCTAGCTACAGACGGAACCGTAGATCCTGCACAACTACTTAAAGTAGCAATACGTGTAAACTATGATCTTGGTCTTAGAATCTATATGACTAAGGAACGTCTGCTAGAAGTATGCAAAGGTCGTGTTAGACTTCCAGATGATTTCTTTGTAATGAACTTTGCATTGCTTTGCGGAGAAGCAACATATACATCTGCAAAACCACAAGGTACTAATATTCAAGAAGTTACACCACAATGGAGACCTTGGGTAGAACAGAACTATTGCAGCAATGTATCTTTACCAGAGCAACCAGTATGCCTAACACAATGTGGTACTAGTTACCAACTAATACAAGTTGTAAATACTGAGACAAGAACCTATTCTCATTTCCTCCCTATTAAATTTAAGAACTCACAGTTTGTAGATTGTGATTGTCCTAATCTAGGTCACGTAGGAAAAGACGAGGCTTATATAAAAGATGGTTGGATCTATACAAACTTCCAAGATGGAAATCTCTATATAAACTATCAGGGTACTCTCGAAGATTCAGAAGGTAACCTTATGGTACCAGATCATCCATATCTTAATGAGTATTATGAATACGCTCTTAAGAAAAGAATATTAGAAAATCTTGTAATGGATGGCACTAATGTAACTGCTCAGTTACAATTAGTTATGCAAGAATATAGAGCTGCTAGAAACAATGCTTTATCTGTTGTAAATACACCAAACTTTTCTGAAATGGAAAAACTTTGGGCAGCCAATAGAAAAGCTATGTATGGTAAGTACTACGATATGTTTAAGTCTTATACATATCCAACATCAAATTTGAGAGTAAATAACGCTGTGTAATAATGGCTAAGAAAAATCAAAATAGTCCCCAGGGTCAAACGTCATCGTCTACAACTACTTCCTTTAATAAGGGAATGATGAAAGACATGTCTGAGTCATTCATGCCCCCAGGAACTTGGTATCATGCTCGTAACCTAGTTACTAATTCTAATCAAGGTGACTTAGGGACAGTAGGTAACGAGCCATCAAATATCAGATGTGTAAGTCTTACTTACACGTTCATAGGTGCTATACCAATTGTAGACGATTATTGGGCAATATTTAGTACTGATGATGTTACATCAGAAATAGGATTATTTAAAGAACATTCCTGTGAATACTATATTATTAGTAGAGATACTAGATGGAACTTTAGAAGATCTAATGTTATTATAGGTGTATCTAAATCTAGCTTTGATTGTTCCTTTCAACTTTACTGGGCAGATGGTTTAAATCCAGATAGAACATTAAACATTGGAGATATTACACTTGGTGGATATCCTGATGTTCTTGCTAATCGACCTTGGCCTGGTGTCCCATATGTATGCACGGATACAATTGCCGGACCTTGTGAAAACTGTGAACCAAACTTACCGCTTACTCTTGATGTAGAGAAGACAAGATTAGCGGCATTAATGAAAATACCTTGTGTAACTATTCAGAAAGGGTATAGTGGAGGACAGTTACCAAACGGATCTTATTATGCAACAATTGCTTATAGCGTTAACCAACAAAGGGTTACTGACTATTTTAACCCTTCTCAAGTTCAGCCTATTTTTAGTCATGAGAATATTCAAGGTTCTCTTGATATTAATTTTAGCAATCTTGATACAGATAACTTTAACGAATTTGAATTAGTTGTAGTATCTACTATTAATCAGCAAACAGTTGCTAGAATCATAGGATACTACAATACACAGACTAACGCAGTATCTTTAGATAACATAAATCCTGAATTAGAAACTGTTCCAATACAGTATATACCATTACGTTCCCCTGCCTATGAAAAGTCAGAGGCAATGTATTCGGTAAATAACTATATGATTAGAACAGCACCAACTGGTAGATTTGATTTTAACTATCAGCCGCTTGCTAATCAAATAGAAACCAATTGGGTACTTACAGAGTATCCACCAGATTATTATTACAAAGGTGGTAATGAAACAGGATATATGCGTGATGAGCAGTACTGTTTCTGGATTAGATGGGTATACAATACAGGAGAAAGATCTAGTTCGTATCATATTCCTGGACGTGCTGCAGCTACTTGGGAACAAAACGTATATGGAATTGCTAATCCTGATAATATTGAAAATCAGCAAGATCCATCATATACACCAAGAGTTTGGGAAGTTGTAAATACAGCATATGCAACCACTCCTGGTGCAAGTATACCTGGAGGTCCTGCTCCTCTTATTCCAGGTTTAGTAATTGCAAAAGGTAAAATGGGTTACTGGGAATCAACAGAAACTTATCCTGCTGATAAACCAGAAATATGGAATGCTAGTCAATACGTATGGGCTAATACATTAAATCCTGCTCATGATTTATGCGGCCTACCGATTAGGCACCATAAGATGCCAGGTGATTTTTTGTATTCAAATGGATCAGCATTGGCAAATCCTAGTGCTTCGCTTAACTATAGCCACGTAAGAGTTAATCCTATTGCTGGAGGTCTTGGTGTATCTAAACCAGTAGCTATTAGATTACTTGGTGTTGAATTTGAAAATATCAAAGCACCCGTAGATAATGACGGTAATATAATACCTGGTATTGTAGGTTATGAAATACTTAGAAGTAATAGGCAGGGTAACCGAACTATTCTTGCAAAAGGTATTATCAATAACATGCGTTCCTATAAGGAGGACGATACTGGAGAAGACTTTCCTTCAGCAAATGCAAAGTCTATTCTTTATCCAAACTATGTAGGTAACTATTTAGGTAAAGACTTTACTATAACTAGATATAACGGATCTATTCGAGAATTAAAAAATAACAATATAAGTCTTCTTGATACTTACAAGACAGACTATTTTACATTCCATTCTCCTGATACTAATTTCCAACGACCATTTCTTTCTCCAACAGAATTAAAGTTGTATGGTGAATTAGGACATGCGTATAACATGCATGGAGAATTTGAACCAGTACCAGGCCACCCCAAAGAAAAACTTGTAACTAATCTTGCGTTTATAGTATCAGCAGTTCTTGCCATAGGTTATGCTGCAAAGGCATTAAGGGGGGAACAATCAAGAACATTACGTTCTGGTGGAATATTTAATGCTGGAGTCACTGCCTTACCTATAGCGCAGGTATCTGTTGGTAACGTTGCAGGGGCAGCAACTAATGCACTTGCTAGTGGGGCATATCAAATAGGACCTGTTAGTTTTAACAGTCTTGCTAATCTACTTAGTAATACAATAGGTCAAGATGCAGCTATTGGACTTCTTACTGCTGCCCGTGTTACTTTTGATGCTACTGCAACAGCAGCTCTTGGTTCTATTGGAACAAGTGAAGATATTCAAATTCAGCAAGGTGATTTTCAGAATTTACCTACAGCTCTTCAAGTTGTTGCAGGAATACCAACATTTGCCTATTACTGGTCAACAGGTATTGATGCATTAATGGAATTAGTTAAAGCATTAATACCATATAGGGACTTAGTGTTTAGATCTTTATCTACTCTTGATTTAACTCTTATGTCTCCTGGTAATGTTGTACTAGGAAATACACGTAGATGGATTAAAGATTCAACATATTTAGAAAATCAATTTACAGTACTAGGAGATCTGCAGGTAAATAACTTGTATAGACCTCAGTGTGTAGGATTACAGATAGGTAATACTGGATTCTTAAATCCAGCAACTGTTGACTATTCTGTTCAAACAATTGATTCTGTTACTACAGGTTCTAGTGCTGGAGTATCAAGTCAGGTACTAAATTTTGGTATTAAATACAGAGATCCAAGTAATGGATTCTTTAGAACTACAACATCCTGCTACTATGGAGGATTGAAAGTAAGATACCGTAATCAGTACGGCCAGATAGATTCTCCCAAGCAGATTCCAACAGGATGCGTATTTAATGCACTATCAAGTGGAGCAGAACTTACAAATGCATATGTAAACACTACTAATCCTACTGGAAACATATCATTGGTAGTAATACCAAGGACCCCTATAATTTTAGGCGGAGATGTTTACATCGGTAGATACACTGAAAAAAATACATTCTTCTACTTCTACGACTGGTTATATAATGTAGCAGATGGGACAGAGTTTGATTATACTACAAAGTATATGATTAACTTCCCTAGATACTATGCCGATTTTACAAAGTATGATGCTAATGAATTTATACAAGGTGTAGGAACATCACTTGCAACTCTTGAACTTAGTGAAATTGGTAGTGGATTACCTGGAAATAGATTCAATCTTGATGCATTCTCGTTAGAAATTTTTGGTTCAGATTTACCTATTGGATTTGCTCTAAACCTTGGAGTTAAAAATGCAGCAATGTATTTATTCCAATCTGGTATTAGGGATTTCTTCGTAGAATCTGAATACAACGTTGATCTTAGAGACTGGGGAGAATTAAAACAAGAAAGGATATATCAACCATATGGTTATGCAAACATAAATGAAATGTTTGATACCGATATTATTAAATTTGGCAATTACTATAAGTATGATATTTCTCTTGGTCTTTCTAAGGTTTATAATAGTTATGTATCTTGGGGAAATCTACAAGACAGATCCTACAATCCAGAAGTAGCAGCAAACTGCTATACGTATTTCCCAAATAGGGTAATTTACTCTTTGCCACAAAATGAAGAGGACAAGAAAGATTACTGGAGAGTATTCCTTGTAAACAATTACAATGACTTCCTTGATAAGGTAACTGCCTTTAAATCAATCAATAAGAACGGAGCAATCATCTTGTTCCAGAATACTACACCTCTATTATTTAATGGCGTAGATCAGTTAGAAACTGACTTAGGAGTCAAGGTAACTATTGGTGACGGTGGATTATTTAGCCAACCATTACAGACACTAAACAATGCTGATGTTGAATTCCAACACGGCTCATGTCAGGACAGACTTAGCATAATCAATACTCCTGCAGGAATCTACTGGATGAGTGCATCACAAGGTAAGGTATTTACTGTAGCTGATGGGATGATGGCTATATCTGATATGGGGATGAAGTGGTGGTTCTCTAAGTACCTTAAGTTCTTCCTGCTTGATCAGTTCCCTGATTTTGATATTCTGGGAAATCCAGTATTTGGTATAGGTTGTCAAGCATTGTATGATAATGATAATGCAGTTCTGTATTTCTCTAAGACAGATTTTAGATTAAAGCCTGAGTATTTACCTGGATCATCTTATATAGGATCTGGAGAATTTAGTATACGCAATGGTGGGGTTACAGTAAAAGTCCCATTTAGAGATCCGCAATACTTTGAGGATGTATCTTGGACTATAAGTTTTGATACTAAAACTAAAGCTTGGTTATCATTCCACGATTGGCATCCTGAATTTGCATTGTCAAGCATTAAAGGTTTTGCTACTACCCAGACTAATGGCATATCTAGTTCAATCTGGAAACACGGTAACTATACAAATAGCTTCTGTAATTTTTATGGTGTAGATTATCCATTTACTATTGACTATGTATCATCTACAGGTCAAACAGTAAATACTACACGTAGTGTAGAATACCTTCTTGAATCGTATGTTTACGATACAGATGGTATTGATAGATTCCAAATCTTGGATTACAACTTTGATGAAGCTATTATATACAATACTGAGCAGACTTCTGGTTTACTTAATCTTAAACCGACACCCAAAAACAATGCACCTCTAATAGTTAATTATCCTATTGTAAATCCATCTAGCATAGACATCCTTTATTCTAAGGAAGAACAAAAGATTAGATTTAATCAATTCTGGGATATAACTAACAACAGAGGTGAATTCTTTGCTGGTGTTTTAGTACAGCAGCCTATTTGGAATACAGAACTTAATGGTTACATTAGAGTTCTTAATGCAGCAAATCTCAATTATGCCAAACCCGCATTTGAACGTAAGAAGTTTAGACATTATCTAAACCATCTGGTACTTACTAAAAAGGTATCAAACAATGTAAAAATGCTACTTAAAGTAATTAACAACAAGCTTCTAAATTCTCCGAGATAATGGCAAAGTTTAAAGTAAGTAAGTACGGACAATGGGAGTATCCTGGTGAGAATACTATTATTCCAAGTGGTGATATAACAATGCAGGGTGTACCATATCCTGTATTGGGTATTGATAATTTAGGTAATACTAAAATAATGCAGCCTGGAGGTAACTATCAATTTCCTGGAAACATGGTATATGAAATACCAATGGCTTACGGAGGAGATATATCTATACCAGATCTATCTAGACCTAATTGGTTAGATAAAGCTCAGAAAGGTCAGCAGATAAAATACTATGATGATCTCCAAGAATTTAAAAAAGCTAATCAATCTTATAATAAAGCATATCAGGAATATTTACAAAACGCAAATGCTTGGAATAGTCTTCCTGATAGATACAGAATGAGCACATATGATGCTGCTGTTGCACTGGTCAGAGAAAATGAAAAAGCATATGGTTGGGAAAGAGAGGATTATCCTTGGGTTGGGCAAGAAGCAAAAAAAATTAAAGCTATTGATCTACCAATTAAACCTGCATATAAAGAAAAGCCTAAAGAATACATTCCCACTAAAACAGTTAAATTAGAGAGGGAACCTATACAACTTGTTATGCCTCAGTCTGATAGAACACTGATGCCATATAACAATACAATGCAAGTTTTACGTAGTATACAACAAGAGGATCGAGATAAACAAGGACCAAGGGTAGTACCTGCACCTGATTTTAGGTATGGTGGTTGGCTAGATAAGTATCAGGGAGATGAACAACCAAGTCAAGTACCTGCTAACCTACCATGGCTAGGAAACAAAGGTCAGATACTAACAGAACAAGAGCAAGAAGAAAAACTTTTAGATAAAAAGTTTGGTATAGGGCCAACAGTAGATAAAGCAAAAGCAGTTAAAGCTAAGGAAAACCTAAGAAAAACAAAACGTATTGAAACCCCTCTCCCATCAGGAGCAATAACTCCTGTAATGGGTCCTGTAGAATACGCATTAATGGCACCTGTAGCTGGAGCATCTGCTATGAGAGCAGCACCTATTATTGGATCAGCCTTAAATGCACCAATAGCAGGGGTGTCTGGTGCAACTGTAGGTAACGCCTTAGGTGCTTTAGGTGCTACTGATGCTATAGTAAATAGATTACCAGAAATTCCAGGTCAAGTAAGCAGAGGAGAATATATGGATGCTGCAGTTAATGCAGCTACAGGAGCACTAGATTTATATGGTGCTAATATGGTAAGTCCTTTATTTAAAGGTATCAGAGGAGCTAAACAACTACCAGGTTCTAGTAATTCTTCCTCTGTAAGATCTGATATTAGTAACTTTAGAGATATAGAAAATGCTACTCGAGAATTTGGAGCAACTGATGATGAGGCAATTGCAGCAATTGAAGCAATTAGGTCACGTAAGCTATCTTCTTGGAAAACAGAAGAAGGAAGAAGAAGATTACAAAAGTTAATTGATAAAGATCCTCGTTCTTCTAGCTTAAAGAACCCATTCAAAAATGAAACCCCGGATACATTCATTAAAAGAATGGAAAATCTTGTAAATTCAAATGTGCGACTAAAAAATATTAAAGAAGAGATTCCAAAATTGAGAGAGCAGATTATAGGGTACCATAAAAATATGGATGAGATTGATGAAGCATTTAATGCTAAAAGAATATCGGCAGATGATTATTTTAATATGCAAAAGGATCTTGATGAAAAAATTCAAAGACTAGGTTCAAAGCATGATGAACTATATATAGAAACCGAACCAAGCAGCATAGCCTTTATAGAATCTACTGATTCTGGGCAAAGGGTATTTTTAAATCCCGATCTTTTATCATCAGCAGATCTAGCTCCTACAGCAGCTCATGAAATTGCAGGTCATAGTCTATCAAATTTTACAAAATATACACGTCCAACATATCTTGATGAAAAATTAAGTGGCCTAAAACTCAAAAATCCTACTGATAAAACAATAGACGCAATTACAACATTTAAACCAAAAGGAGAGTCTAATCTTTTTTATCATGCTAATTATCCAGGTTCATTAGCAGATAACCAAAATTATTGGTTATCGGGTTCTTCAGGAACAGAGAGAGTACCTTTTGTAACTGAGCTAAAAGAAGATATGTTTACAAAAGGCATCATAAAAAATGATTACGATGTAATTACTCCTGAAATGATACAACAGCATTATAATACATATGCAAGTAAAGCTGGAGAAAAATATCCACTTCGAGTATATGATATAATGGAAGAAGATCCAAAAAATTTTAATTTGCTTTCAGAAGTACTAAATGATTTACCTTCTTACGCAGCCCCGTTAACTATTGGAGCAGGCACAGCAGCAGCTCTAAGAAAAGAAAAAGATGGAGGATGGTTGGATAAGTATCAAGTTGGTGCTGAGGTAAACTGTGAAGATGGTAATTGCAGAGAAACTGATGAAATTCAAGCTATTTATGACCAAGCTCAAAGAATTCCAGAAAGAGTTGTAGATTTTGAACGAGGTGTGGCAGAACAATTATGGACTGATCCCAAAACAGGGAAAGAAAAAAAATTCCTCACAATCAACTCAGGAAATCCAAGTGATGATGCAAGAAATATATGGAAACAACACGGTGCTCCAGATTATTTTCCATCACCAAGTTGTATGTATGTAGCTGGATTAGGATGGCGATGTGCACCTGAAACAAAAGAGTATATGTCTAATTTTGATCCTCTGCCTTTTAATAGTAATACTGGATTTATAAACGCTGTAAATAAAAGTGGATTACCTTTTAAAAGAGCTGCTGAAACTGATGATCCATATTTTGATGCACAGCAAAAAGGAAAATTAAGACCTGGAGATGTGGTAAACTTTAAAGGTCCTGATGTTTCACATGCTATGACTTTTATTGGATATGATGATAAGGGTCGATCTGATTGGTTTCATAGTAATGGAATGCCTAATATGGTAGCATTAGAAAACAATTTATGGGAAGATTTAAGAAAACCAGGCGTTAAAAAATATGTCAATAGATTTGATGAAGATAGGTATGTTAAAGAAACGTATGGAGATAAGATTGAACAATTAGAAAAACAGGCAAGAGAAAATCCTACCTATTATAAAAAACGAGGCGGAATAGCTACAGATAATCAAGATTATAACTATATTAAGTATAAAGACTTATCTTTGTCAAAAGGCACAGGCTGGTTAGATAACTACAAATAAATTTCATGAAAAAAGAAATTCTTAAACTTACAGGTCTTACTGAGAGTCAGTTCTATGAGAAGTACCCAACTCAAGCAGCATTCGAGGCTGATTATCCTGAAATGAAACTAGGGGGTACTCCTGAAGCATTTCCTCAGATAGCAACTGCTAATAACTTCTTTAGTTACGGTGTTCCTGTGCCTCCGACTTATTACATGTCAGGTGGTCCTGTATATCCACAGATTCAAACTGAAACACAGTTCTTTAGTCCTGTTTATAGTAACAGCAATAATGCTTATGCCGTAGGTGGTAGTTACATGGAAGCATATCCTCAAGCCAAGGTATATCCGCAAGGTCCTGTAGGAGGGTCATCATTTTATATGATGCAGGATGGTGGTCAAGGTATGCCTGAACCACAGAAAGATCAGACCTTCTATACGCAAAAGATGAATAGTTTCTTTGATAAACTTCGTCAGGCAGCGTATAAGAATCTGCAGAATGGTATTATGAATAGTGAACCAGATACTACATCAGCTATGCCAGAACTTGGTATGGGTAGAAAAGGTGGTATGCTTTCATATCAAGGTAATACATCAACTAGTCAAACAACAATACCAGCTCCTGGCACTGTAGCTACTCCTCTTGATGGTGCTAATAATCAACCAGCTGCGGCAACTACAACTACAACGCCTGGTTATCGAACAGTTACAGATGAAAATGGAGTAACATATATTATAAGTCCTAACAATCAATTGTATTCTCCATTTAAGGGTAATCAAACCGCTGCAACTAATACTCAACAACAGGTGTATAATCCTTATCCCTACAGGAATAGAAATGGTGTTTATGTAGGTACTGGGTTAGATAATGTAGCTAACTTTCTTATTCCTAATAATCAAAGAGAACGCTATAGAAATATTAGAGAACAACAAGGACTTGGTTTTAGTGATCTTAGGCCAGAACAACTAAAAGCAATTTTGTCTGGCTCTGCCAATGTATCCGAGTTTGATTTAAAGACACGTGCAGCATTATTACGTAGAAATCAATTGAAGAGTTTAAATGTTAAGTTTAATACTCCTGGACAAAATGCAACAGCTACCCAAACTAAGGCACCAATGCTAATGCCAGGCCAAAAAGGTTATGACCCTACAGTTACTAATCAGAAAACTACAACTGCTAATAATCAACAGCAACCTAGTACTACAACTACTACTCCTGGAACTACAGCAGATAATCCTAGTACCGCTACTCCTGAAACAGCTGCTGTTCAAGCTTCAAATCAACAAGCTGCTAAATCATTTCGTCAAGCTTATTGGGAAGAACCAGATTCTGAAGAAATTGAAGAACCAGCTAATGAAAGAATGAGATTGCAGAAAGAAAAAGAAGATATAGAGGCTGAACGTAAAAACTTTGAAAATTATAATAAGATTAGAGAGATGCAGATAAGGCAGGGAAAGACTCCTGATGACTATGACTTTAATCGTAATTATGATTATCAATCTAAGGCTGCATCTGTACAGGGTACTGTAGATTATTCTCCACCTAGTCAAAATGTAGTAAGTAATCCTGCAGCAAATCCAACGACTTCAACAGGAGCTACTACAATTACTAGAAGCCAAGCACCGTCTAATGCTAATTCTATGGATGCTAATGTGGCTAAAAAGAAAGCAGCCATGCAGAATCCAAATGTAAATCAAGAGTTTATTGATGCTCAGAAACCAAAATATACAATAGGAAAAGTTATTCCAAATGCAGACGCAAAAGGGTCTTTGGAATCATGGGCAGATATTGAAAAGGCAATTGGACCTACACCTGAAATAATTACAGGATCTTATTTTGAAAAAATTAATGACTATTGTAGGCAATTTCCAGGAGCACAAGGATGTTACAGTGAACCATATTCAAAACTTCCTGGCCAAGAAAATATTGGTTCTGGTGAAAGACGTAATTATTTTGACACTGAAAAGTTTAAACAAATGCCTTATGTTCAACAAGTTTTAATGGCAATAGAAAGTCCTGAGTTTAGAAGAGGAATTAATAATGAAGCAATTGATCCATATGAAACTATAGGTGCTCCATTTAGATTACTTGCTGATTACGATAAAAGCATTACAGATTATTCTAAAACAACGAGAGATGGTAAAATAACAAATTCACCAGCAGCATTTACAGATGTAGATCCAGCATATAGATTTAGATATTCTGATGATGCCCAAGGTTTTTATTCTCAATTTATGACTCCTGAAATGGCCAGAGAATTAGAATCTACAATTAAAGGATTTACAAAAAAGAAACATGGAGGACCATATGTTCTACCAATGTATCAAGGATTAATCGGACCAAGCACAACTGGAACTACAACAACTGGATTTCAAGCTCCTTGGCAAAGAACATTAAATCTTATTAATGAGGACAACTATAAATTAAATGCAGAAGGTAAATCTGAATACGTGGGGCCTGATGAATTTGAAATTGGACTTGATTTTGGAAAAACAAAGAAAGAAGGAGTAAATCCATATGTCCCCGTAATGCTTAGAGGTGTTGCAGATTATATAAATCAATCGCAAGAAGATGCAGCACAGGAGAGAAATAAGAATATGATGTCTCGTGCTGATCAGATGTTTAATACATTTGATCAATTTAGAGGTGACTATACAATGAATCAGCCAACAGGTGCTGATTTTAGACCTGACCAAATGGTTCCTGTAGGATATACTGGTGCTGGATATGTGGCACAGCAAGGTGGCACAATGATGTTTGATGTTGCAGACTTGTTTTTTCTAACTCCACAGATGTTAAAGAAGACTACAAGCAGACGCTAATAATTAATTTTGTATCATGTACAATAAAAGTTTTGTTCAGGCCTATCAGATGGCCCCCACATATATACCAAATTCATTAGCTAAAAAGCCTTTATCAGTAAGGCAGTCATTAGGTCCTGTAGATAGGTCTATGGCTAATGTAGAAACTGAAGGTGGTGAAACTGTATTCCTTCCAGATAAGGAAGGGTTACCAGCACACTATAGAATACATGGTCCAAGACACCATGAAGGTGGTGTACCTATGAATATACCTCCAGACTCTTTTGTATTTAGTGATACAAAGAGCATGAGGATTAAGGATCCAGACCTCCTCAAGGAGTTTGGAATGCCTGCTAATAAAAAAGGATATACTCCTGCAGAGATTGCAAAAAAATATGATATAAATAAGTTTAGAAGAATTCTGCAAGATCCAGATTCTGATAAACTGCAGATTCAAACCGCAGAGTATAACATTGCAAACTTCCAAGTTAAACTAGGTAAGTTAGCATTGATTCAAGAATCTATGAAAGGATTCCCCGGTGGAATTCCTTTAGTTGCTATGCCGTATTTGGCAAAGTACAATATAGATCCTGCAATGGTATTGCCAACTAATCTTCCATCTGGCGGAGGTAATCAAATGCCTCAACAAATGCCAATGGCAAGATATGGTGGTGGAATGCAGATGTTTCAAGTTGGTGGAACTAATCAAATGACACCTCAGCAGCAAGCTGAATTGGATTCATTGCCATCAAGAAGAGATGTTAGACGTGCAGAAAGAAGAGCACAACGTGAAGCAGAAAGAAAATATTTAATTGATTATTATACCCAACTCCTTGCTGGGGTTGTTGCAGATGGCACAGTAACAGCAGATGAACAAGCTGATTTAAGTACTGGTGTATTCTACAGACAAGATTCAAACGGTAATCCCTATTATGTAGATGGTAGAGGGATACGAGTAAAAAGCTTCGACACTTCTTATTATGGTCCTAATAACTTGCCTACTACTAAAGATGGTGAAAGAATTATTGAGAAGAATGGTAAAAGATACCGTGTAACTACCACTGTAAAGAAGGGTACTAAGATTGATCAATCTAAAGTAAAAGCTAAAGATCAAGCCGTTAATAGTGGTGATATATATCTTGAAAACGGTAAGTATTACCAAATCGGTGCCTATGATGAGACTAAGCCTATAAGAGCTACTAAGTCAGGTCAGCAAATTGATCCTGCACAGTTTGATCAAAATAAGGCTAGAGCAACAGAAATTCTTGCTAGATTAGAGAAAGACGGTGCTGCAGTATATCATAACACTCCATTTACTGTAGGTAATGAGACAAGAAATCCTGGATGGGAAATCAAATCTAAAGCAAGGGAAAAAATGACTACCGAGGAAAAAGAATTCTTGACTGACTTCTTTTCTGTAGGTAAAAACTCTGGTCAGATTGGTGCAGGTACTCCTGATTTAAATGTATCTCTGCAAGGTGCAGGAGATAGTGGATTCTATGGATTTACTAATCCTGATTTTTATGAGTATCGTTTCTGGAAAGCTAGAAACCAAGATAAAGGTGCAGGAGATTGGGACAAGCTTTCTACTGAAGACAAGAAAAAGAATAGAAAGAATATGCTGTATAACCTAGGATTCGATATTAACGATCCTCATATATCAGCAAACATAGATAATCCTAACAATCTTTATAGTAAAGATTTTGTATCTGGTAGAAAGGTAGCTAAACTAAATAGAACTATTAAAGATGCTGACGGTAAAGAATACAGCAATCTTGGTTTTGCAGATGCTGTAGAATCTTATTTTACAGATGCTGACTTTAGACCAGGACTTGGTTCTGATAAGAAACTAGGTCTTGAACACGCAGATGCATTTACTTATGATAAGCCTGTTACTGAAGTTTCTCCAGGTGATGAAGAAGTAACTACTGAAAAAGAAATTCTTGATGTAGAAACTCCTAACTATAGAAGATCTGGTACCTATGCACCTTGGTGGTTACAGGATATTGTTAAAATATCTGGTGCTGCATACGACTTATTTGATATTAATAAGTATAAGCCGTACAAACCTACGTATGCGCCATATATACCTCAGCCTACATTCTATGATCCAAATAGAGAAATAGCTGCTCTGCAAGAAACTGCAGGTATTGCTACTGATGCAACAAGAGGTATGGGGGCTAGTGCACAATCATTAGGTGCTAGACTTTCAGCTATTCAGGGTAAGGCAGCAGAGAGTATTGCAAATACAATGGGTAAATACAACAACTTAAATGTTGGGGTAGCCAATGAATTTGCATATAAGAAGGCTGATATCATGAATGAAGCATCTCTGAAAAATCAGATGTTTACAAAGCAGTACATAGATGAGTTTAATACACTTAATCAAAACTATGATAATGCTAAACGTATGGCTAGAGGTAATCTGCGTCAAGCCTATATTGACGGTATTACAAACCGTGCACAAGCGCAGGTACTAAATGAATTGTACCCTAATTACCAAATTGACCCAGCTACTGGTGGCTTTATGGTATTTAATAGAGGTAATGATATGATACCTGATGAAAACGCAGGACAAACATCTATGGCTAGACAAAATGCTGATGCATTCTATAACTGGTGGAAAGTTGAACACCCTGACTTAGATGCTGATCAGGCCACTTCTATATGGACAGCTACTTCAAGAATGAAGCCTCAGACTATGACTCCACAACAGAATTATTATAATGCATATTCTAATGTGCTTAATAGTAATATGGCTGTGCAGAATCCTGGACCTGGCAACTACTATATGGATAGTTATAGGAAGGGTGGTCTTGTACCATTTACATATACAGTAGGCTATTCACGATAATTTAAACCTGAAAAGTTTATTAAACTTTATAAATTTTTTCGTATTTTAGTATAAGAAATGGCAACGTACATACCCGGTATACAAGATTACATTCCACAAATCCAGCCGTTTAAGCCGGATTTTAACTTTTTCCAATCTGCTCTTGAACAGAAGCAGCAGCAATATCAAGCTGGCTACAATAAGATTAGTGCCATGTATGGCCAACTTCTTAATTCTGAGCTACTTAGAGATGCTAATAAGGAAAGAAGGGATGCATTATTTACACAAATAGATAGTGATATTAAACGTTTATCTGGAGTAGATTTATCTCTTCAAGAGAATGTTAGAGAAGCAAGTAAATTGTTTCAGCCACTTATTAGCAATGATTTCTTTAGAAAGGATGTAGCATTTACTAAACAGTATTATGCACAACTTAAAAGAGCTGAGGGATTAAATACAAATCCTAATCCTAAAAGTGATGAAAGATACTGGCAGGAAGGTGTTACAGCATTGCATTATCAAGCAGAAGATTTTTCTAAGTCTACCGATGATGAATCTATGCGCTATAGAAATCCCCTCTATACACCAAAGATAGATGTAACAGAAAAACTATTTAAGTT
>Ga0315901_10003593_pt1 | contig 20065 bp, 24 predicted proteins | sample LakEriMetagenome_10_FD_203761 | JGI IMG/M metagenome (GOLD analysis project Ga0315901, IMG submission 203761) | Freshwater fungal communities from buoy surface, Lake Erie, Ohio, United States - Buoy 2 MA116 | ecosystem: Environmental > Aquatic > Freshwater > Lake | place: USA: Lake Erie, Ohio... | reverse complement strand
CAGACAAGGAACTACAGGAACTGAAGAACGGTAAGGAGTTCTGGTTCGATGCTGAAGAGGCAGTTAAGAGGATGGGTAGGCGTTATAAATATCTCAAAGGATTGAGTAATTTATCTCAACCTAAAAAGGTTAAACCAGAAGTTGAGGTAGAATAAAAAAGGCCCGTTAGAGTTTCCTCTAACGGGCCTTATTTGTTTATGGTTTAATAGCCTTACGGCTTGGTATTATGTGCGATAGTCACGAAAGCAGCAACAGTAGCGACAACCCACAGCACTGGTTTAGCTACCTTAGCTATCCATTCAAGGACGGTAAATGCTCCGGAGGCAGCGTTGAATGCTGATACCATTCCTTCCGTGTCCTGAGATACCTTATCTACTTTAGCTTCTACTTTACATAGTCGCTCATAGATTTCCTTATGAGATACATCCTCAGTTATCATCTTCTTCATCCTTATTCTTAAATGAACTCAGGAATAGTTCCTTCTCGGCTACCCTGCGTTTAACCAGTCCGGGAAGTACTACGCCACCTCCTTTGACCCAAACCATGAAAGATTCAGCAGCATCTGCCCAATCCTCACGAAGAATCTTTTGTCGTATGGTACTTCGTTGGAAGTTACCTAAACCAGCATTAAAGGCGAAAGAGACACAAGAGTCAAATGCACCTTGATGACCAGTAAGATTGGGAGCAAGTCTAAGAACACCAGATTCAAAACTTCGGACACTCTTTGCGAAAAGTTCTTCAATTTCATCTTTACTCCATACTCTGTTATGCTCAGGCTTTAAAGGATATTCTTTACGGATAGATCCAGTGTATCCTTCCTTGCGAACGACAGGAAGCCTAATCTGATCTTGATAAAGTACTTCGCCATATCCAACTGTCCAAATGTGAGCAGGACACAGATATGGCTTAGTTTTAAACCCTTCAAAGCGGTGCATAAGGTCTGCACCTACTTTGCTTAGTTTCATTTCTTAGCCCACCCTCGACTACCGAACCAGAAGCCAATGATACCGCCTAACATGGACATTTCATCAGAACTAAATACTAACTCAGAATAAAGGATGACATCCTCAACGCTGTTGATAAGGCCCGGATGTGTGTACATATAGTAACACATAAAGGTATTAACAAGAACAAGCTCAACTACAAAGATATAGGTAACAGTAGGACGAACAGTGCCGACATAACTAGCTACCCACTTAGATGCACGAGATAATACAGCCTCATCGTGCTTCTGTGCTCCCATTGTCATCTTAGATTCAGCTTCAGCCATCTGAGCATTGGCTTGTAGGGCTACTTGCTCTAACTTAATTTCTTCGATCCGTGCTTGAGCAATAAATCCTTCTTTGGCTAAAGCTAATTCTTTCTCTGCTTGAACCTTAGCAAGTTCTCGCTCATGGTGCTGATCTGCTTTATTCTGAAAGAAACTTAATAGACTAGGCAAGCCAGAGATTAACAGGCCACCTAAGGTTGATAAAAGAGATAACATTATTTATTTCCACAGTGAACAGTTTGACAATAATCAACAAATTCTAAGACTATCCACCCTGTAAAGATAAGTAGTATAATAATAATAGCTACTCCAAGAAAGATGTCATTAAGTTCCTGTTGTCTTTTCTTAGCTTTTAGAACACGTACTCTTTCGCGCTCAGTTTCTGCTTTGTCTTCAGCGTTCATTTCAGCAACACGCTTTATAATATCATTCCAAACATCCATATTGTTAGATGAAAAGAATAATCCTTTAAGTTGTTCCTCAAAATCACGCTGAGACTTTAAAGCTAATTCAATCTCAATGGCTTTACCCATATTGGAGCCACCACTTTTCTTTGCTTCACATACAGCTTTAGTGGCTTGATGTTTAACGTCAAAGTATTTACCAATAAGAGGGCCAAGAGAGGCTACATCGTCTACTGTCTCTGTAGCCTTCTTAATCATGCTTACTGCTGCCGATACCGCAGCCATTGCCGAGATTGGGTCGATCACGATTTACCTTCCAAATCTTTCTAATAACTTAGAAGTTTTATCAGTTGTAGTTTGTGCTAAATCCAGCATTGTTACTCCGTTTGAATACCCATCATTCGGAGTTGCTGGAGAGCTTCGTCCGGGCTGATTTGTTGCTGTTGTGTGTTAGGCGTAGGCACAGAAGAATCCATTGGCTGTGAAGTCTCAATCATAGGGCCAACACGGGGAGCAAACTTACCTGCTGAATCCCCAAGCTTAGTAACAACATTAGTCAACTTCTTAACAGTAGTTGCTTGTTGCGCTTCCTTCAATGCTTTTACAGTATCAGGATTAAAGATAACATCAGCAAAAGCATTTGGGTTCGCTACAATGTCTCTAATTAGACCAAAAGCTTCTTTTGCCAAGTTAGCAGTCTGAGAAGTTCCACCAAAACCACGAGTAGTTGAATAGATGTCCCCTCCTTTTAATCCTCCAGAAGAACCAACAGATTCACTCTTTAACACTTTCTGCATATACTGCATAGCAGTTAAAGCATCGGCTTTATCTTTAGGATTGGTAAATAGATAATCAAAATCTCCCTTACGCTTACTCAGTTCAGCAAGCGCTGACTTAACCACAAACTCAGGACTATCGGCAGCAGCACCAGCGTTATAAGCTTTATCCAAGATTTGATTAAACTGTTGTCTACGCACAGTATCAAATACTGAAGCTCCATCAGGACTATTTTGAAGAACTTCTGCTAAGAAGCGCCTCTCAGAAGGAGTAGCTTTGGACAACTTATCAATAACTTTTTCAGGAGTAAGTGCAGATACAGTCTCGACATCAAAGTACTTAGTTAAAGGAACATTTGAATATTCTTCAATCTTAGCCAAATTAGCTTTAAAGTTATCACGCGCCTTGATTAGTTTATCAGCACCTGCAATACCTTCAGTAGAAGCTTGATCCAAAGAATCACGGAAACCACGAAGAACACTTAAAGCAATACCTTTAACTTGTCCCGGAGCAACGCCTTCAAAGATGTTTCCCTTGCCAAAATCTGCCTTGCCTGAATAAACTGCATCACCCCATGCAGACAAGTTCTTTTGAAGACGATCAATACTAATTTCACGGAGTCCGGCAGGAACAGCAGGAGTGATAGAAACAGAAGCTGGTTGTCCTGTGGGGCCTAAGATTGTTGAAGGGGTAATTACTTCTGCTTGAGCAGGAATAGAGTATTCTTCGATAATCTTTTGTAAGGCATTACGCACAGGAGCCAATGCAGCAATTTCAGGGGGGATACTGGCAAGCTGTTCAGAGACAATAGACACCACAGGAGTAGTATCAATCTTACCTCCTGATGATTTAGCTGCTCCGAAGTCTTTAGAGGCTTGTGACCTTAATTGACCTGTGAGTGCTTTACCGTAGTTGTTAAAAGCGGTAAAAGCAGAAGTGGTTGCTTGTTCGGGTGATACCGCTTGACTTGAAGCCCGTTTAAACACGTTATCAAGGAAAGAAGATACATCCTGAGCTTGAGCTTGTCTAAACTGAGTTCCCTTTGCTTCGATACTAGGGGCAGCTTCGGTACGGGCTTCTGTAGCCAACTGAACACGACTACCTGTAGCTTCTCCGGGGGTCATTCGACCTACTTGTAAAAGATCATCAATCGTAGCAGGAACTTGTCCTGTAGGGTTTGTAAGTGATCTACGGGCAGTCATCACACCGCCTCGTAAAGCATAAGGAGATGCTTGAATAGCTAACTGAGCCAGAGGACTGTCAGGTGCAACCTGTTGAGCAACAACACCTGTAGTACCTGATACACCAAACTCACCTGCTAATCCTAAAGGAGTTCTACCAAACAGTCCCGGTAAACCAGCAGCAGACATGGCAGTAGCAGGGCCAGCAGCTTGTCCGAATTCAAAAGCTCCTCGATAACCGCTAATCTGTTGTAAGTCAGGGCCTCCTAAATCACGAATACCTTTTAGAATACCTGTAGAGGAGAGGGCTGATGGATCAGGGCTTTTACGTAAATAATCGTACAGATTACCCCATCCACCAACAATATCTACAATACCCTTGGCAGAGCCTTTTAACAGACTTTCAGCACCTTTCTTAAACTCTTGAAAAGTTGTGCCTTGTTCCTCAAGCACAGATTCACTTGAAGCAACAATACCACGCTTTTTGAGTTCTTCTAATGCTTGTTGTTGGGAAATTTCTGCCATTTTCTTTCCTTATTAGTTTGGTACAAATTTACCATTTACAATCTTACCGCCAGCAGCTTTAGCTAAATCGTCAGCAGACATAGATGATACAGGAGCATTCTGTCCTAATGGAATCTTAGGTTGAAAACCTTTTAATCCTCTGTTGTCTCTAGCATAAGTCTCAAGTCTAGTAGCTTCATTTGCAACTTCAATATTCTTATCGCGCATGAAGGTAATTAACTGTCTACGGGCTGCTGCACTTGTTTCTAGCTGTGGAACAAGACCTTCAATAAACTTACGATCTTCGTTAGAAAAACCAGCGCCTAACTTACCACCAAGCACACCAAGAATAACATCTCCGGCAACTTTCTGATAATTTTGAGAAGAAGTAAGACGCTGTTGATCCGAAGGAGAAGCTAATCCAAGTGTATTCAGTAAGTTAGTAGCGCCTACACGACCTGTAGCAAACGATCCGCTGATCAAACCTTGATCGTCTAGTTTCTCAAGTTGATTCAAAGAACGAACAGTTGCAAAAGCATTATCACGAATAACTCCCGCCTCTGAAACTTTCTTAGCGTCTAACTTACCTAATTCTTTAACGAATTCTGTTTCACCTTTGGCATCCACATTAACAATGTTTTTAGTGCCTCTTTCAGGAGCACTACCAATACGGGCAATTTTAGTACCGTCCTTCTTGTTAACTAAAAAGATACCTTCAGAAGTCTCGCTTAAAGCTGTAGGTTCATTAGGATCAACGGGAACCAGATCAGCAATTTTGCCTGATTGCTCATAAGCAGCCATACTAGGAATTGTATATTTACCTGTACGTAACAGTTGCTGCACAGGATCAGCACTTGCCTTTTCGCGCAAATTCTTAGTGATAATAGATTCTGTCTCACGAGCTTTTAAAGCAGCAGCAGCGGATTGCTGATACCGATTAGTAAGTTCACTTACCAGTTGGTAATCCTTGTTCTGCATAGCAGTCTGAATCCCTTGTTTCAAAGATTCAGGATCAGTCAGATCTACATTTTGTAACATACTTTGACGCTGCTGCAAACGCACCATCTCAGGATCTTGAGCACCAAGCATACCTCCGATAGCACCACCAAGCTTGTTAGCCCCTGCATAGATACCAGCGGTAGCACGTTGGAAAGGATCTAACTGAGCAAATTGTTGAGCTTGAGCTTGTAAGGCAGCTTCACGTTGTGCCATGAGAGACTCAGGAGTCATCCCAAATAAACTATTCATTACTTGAGCCATCGTTAATCCTTATAAGTAGATACCGAAGTCTTGATTACCGAAGGCTGAACCAGTACCAAAATTGGTAGGCATGTAGCCTCTTGCATCACCGCCTCCAAACCAGTTAGACAATCCTTGAGTGAACTGCTGATTACCAGCCAAACCTGTCAAAGCTGTGGCAAAGGGATTGTAGGCAGCAGAAGACTGTAATGTACGGGCAGCGTTAGTACCTCCGGCTAACAGTGTCTGACCTACGTTAGCGCCTGCCGCAGCAGAACGACCACCTAACTGAGCACCTACATCCATAGTATTCTGACCAGTCTGCTCCAGATTAGAAGCCAAGCCAAACTGAGTCTGGAAGGGGCTGTAACCTGCCGAGGCAGCTTGAGCACCTAAGCCAAACAAACCTGCACCGAACTGAGTCTGTGCTCGTCCTCCCGCCTGTGCCTGTGCAGCCAACTGAAGATCTTGCATAGCCTGAGCGTTAGCCAAAGCCTGTTGTTCAGGGTTAGCAGCTCCAAGCATCCCACCTTGGGACACTGCAACACCACCACGACCTGTATTGAACAGATTCTGTGTAAGACCTGCCTGAGCACGTTCACGGCTAGGAGCCAACAAAGCTTGCTGACTAGCCATGTACTCTTGAGCAGCCTCTTCTGGAGACTGTGCAAGGTATTGTTGACCGAGATTGAAAAGGCTTTGAGCACCCTCAAGACCTTGAGCACCTAAGTCAATGCCTTGACCAAACGACTGGCGTAGGAACTCGTCACGAGCAGCAGCAACGTCAGGGGCTAGATTATATTCTGCACCTGTAACATAGCCGGAAGGATTGGTTGTAAACTTGGACGAACCAAACCGTGAAGTAATACCTACAGGACGGAACTTCTGTGCTTCAGCAGCAATACGCGCTGCTTCAAGTTGAGCCTGTGCAGAAGCTTCGGCAGCTTTTTTAGCTGATCTGCCTCCAAATAAACTGCCTGCAAGAGCAAGACCGCCGCTAATCCATGGCATATTAAGCCTCTACTTTCTTAATTAAAACTTGATCTACTTTGTTCACGTCAGTTTCCTCGGTTTGATGTATGCAAAACCATGTAGAATCTTCTAAGGCTACAATTACATGATTTATGTTCTTAACAATATTGATGCAAGCAGGTGCTGTATATTCTTCAACTTTATCATCATCAAGCAATACCTTGACTTTACCTTTAGCGAGAATGCTTAAGTGATCATAGTTGTGTTTATGTTGACAAGCAAGTGAATCTTTAGGTAGAAACATTTGCTTGGCATACAGACCATCGCTAAAGTGATGAGTAATCATATAAATTACCAGCGCAACAACACAGCACCTGCGCCGCCACCGCCGCCACCACCGCCAGCAAAAGCGCCGCCAGCGCCAGCAGAACCACCAGAAACACCACCGGAGTTACTACCTCCAGCGCCGCCAGCGCCAGAATTAGTAACTCCACCAGTTGCTCCGTTATTTCCAGAGCTTCCATTAAGAGCGCTGCCTCCTGCTCCACCAACTCCTGCACCGTCACCGTTGCGACCACCGCCACCGCCGCCGCCTCCGGCCCATCCCGCACCGCCTCCACCACCGCCTCTATAATTACTAGTTCCATCCAAATAATCTGTTCCCCGACCACCAGAAAGACCAGCCACGTTGACCGTTTCTCTTAAAAATGCTGAGGAAGTTGTTATGGTCTGAGTCGCTCCTGAACCGCCTCCAGCACCACCAGAAACCACAACAAAACTACCAAAAGAAGATGCCCCACCTGTAGTTCCGCTTGCTGAGCTTACACTATAATTACCAGCACTACCTGCACCGCCTGCACCGACTGTTACCGCAATGCTTGCTCCGGGGGTTAAACCAGTCACGTAACACTGCACAGCATTACTGCCACCATTATTCGGAATTGATGCTGTGTCTACATAACCGCCTTGACCACCGCCGCCTCCTGCAATAACTGTTGCAATCAAAGAAGTTACGCCTGCTGGGACAACAAACGTGCCGCTTGCTACAAACAGTTGTTGGCTAAACTGCACAGGGAGAGAAACAGCGCCTGTAAGTCCGTTAACACTGGTTACACCTCCGTTGGCTGCTGTGGTTGCATTCTGCACAGCAGTAGCGCCAATCTGTCCCACAATATCCGCTGCACTCGCAGGAGCTACAGCGCCTGTACCAGCACCTTTTAGCAAGGCTCCAGAAGTAAACGATGTTGCTCCTGTGCCGCCATTCGCAACTGCAACAGTGCCTGTGACGTTAGATGCCGTTCCGGTAATGTTACCAGTCGAGTCTGCTTTGGTGGCAACTGCTGTAGCAATGTTGTTAAACTCTGTGTCAATTTCCGTCCCTTTAACAATCTTTAACGGATTGCCGGAAGCAAGTGAGTCCTTACTTGCAAAGTTAGTTGCTTTTACGTAATTAGTCATTATACAATCTTTCCATTTTTAGCTTGAATTTCAATCTTTTGGATGCTCAAAGAAGAACCGTTAATATCTGATTCATAGCCTGTTTGAACTACCTTACCCGAACCTGTTGGATAAGCGGTAAGAGTCTGTAAAGAGATACCTTCTGAGTACTCAACTCCAACAGTATTATACTCTGAAATTCCAAATTGTGCAATACTTTGAGTAGGAATTTTAGTGTTTTGTGAGTAATAATTCTCTTTAAAGTCATAACCCCACTTGATTGTCACGAATTGGTTAGTACCGCCAATGACAACAACGGATAACTTCTTCAAGACAGAGGCTACAGAGGGAGCACCAAGATCGGTGTGGTTGGTAAAGTAAATCATACGATACTTTACACCGTTATCCTGATAACCTATGTATTTACCTATGTAGCCTTCCTTACCTATCAATAAATTCCTATCTCGAAGGTAACAAAAGCTTTTAGGCTCAATGTTATCCCAAGTAGTTACCCTGCTAGATCCATCTTGCAATGTAGATTTAAGGTCAAAGCAATACACTGTTTTAAGTGAAGGGAAAGTCAATAAGTAGAAAGATTCAAAGGGACTGTAGATAGATTTTACTGTATTCAGAACTTCTCCTGCAACAGCAGACATCAAGTCATTACGTACATTCTTAGACAAGTCACGGAAGGGAGCAGACTTCTCTTGGATGGTACGCAGTACGCTACGAACACCTGTATCCGATAAGAAGATAATATCTGAGCCTGTATTCTGGATGGTATCACGAGCAATGCAGCCAATACCTGTAACTGCATCCGAGATCTTGAATACACCTGCTGATAGGACATCCTGAGCACCTGAGTACACCAAGATATTGTTCTTACCGAAGATGAACAAGAATCCGTTATGTGAGGAAAGACCTGTGATGTTGTCTGCACCGTTGGGCCACACAGAAGATACATCAATAGATCCTGTAGATCCGCTAGTCCATTTATGTCCAGAAAGAATATCAGACCAATAGATCACAGTCTTCTCAGTGCTTGTCTCGGCTACCCATAACCTACCATAAGCAGATAATACGATGTTACCGCTAGGAACAGTGCCTGTGTATCCTGACTTCTCCGATACTCTACGATACGTTGTAGTGCTCACAGCAGGATCAAATACCAAAGGATCATGGCCTATTTGAAAAAAGTACAAGACCTCGTTCAAAGCAGCAATCTGCCAGTTACTGTCTGTGATCGTAGGTGCTGTGCCTCCACCACCGTAGGTTAGTTGAGAAAGTGTATTACCTACAAGCTTAAACAGTTTGTTGTTACCTGCTGCAATGGTATACTCTGCACCGCTATCTACTACTAACTGACCAATAGCTTTCACAGTAGCGGAGCCTAGATCAGCATTTACTGGATGTTGTGGTTCCCAGCCCTTACGAGAACCAATCCGTCCGTATTGATCAAGGACACAGTTAACAGCATTTAAGGCAAAACCAGAGGCTAAGTCCAATGAGCTATCTTGTGTGTTCAGTCCATAGAAACCCGGAGCAGTAATGGAAAATGTTTGAATCTGCTGTGCCATAATTTACACAGCCTCCCAAGCATCTTCCTCTACATAGCGAGAGCTTTCAATAGCGATAGCATCAGCTAAGGAAGCCTTATACAAAGCGTATGCTTCTGAACTACTCAAACCACCATCTTCACCACGCTCAACCAAGGCACGAGCAAAAGCACCTAAGATAACAGGCTCTTCAGGAACAAGCATTGCATCGGAATCAGCACTCAGTTTATCTTGAGGAACATAAAGATTGAAGAAAAGAGTTTCAGCACCTGTGGGGACAGGATATACGTCAACTTGAGTATCTCCTACTGCTGTTACACCGTTAAAGTTATAGTAATCAGGTGAGCCAGTTTCAGGAATAGCTCCAGCAGTTAAGAACATTGAGTTCAGACTAGCAGTAGAAGCAGCTTTCATCTGTTTCTTAGCTGTACTGTTGTACACATCAATAACTTTAAAGCGTTGACCAACACCTGTTAAACCATAGTTAAAAGTGTTTGCCTCGGTAACCGCTGTAAGTGTTGCTGTCAAACAATTCCAGTTGTAAGCATCTTCTACTTGTCGTTTAGAATCATTGACCAGCTTTCCTACCAGCTTAGACAATGTGTTTTCTTGGACAGTAGATACTTCAGGTTCGCGCATACGAACAAGAATATCATTGACTAATTCGAGGTAGGTTGGCAGTGCCATTATTAGATTCCTTCTTTCTTAAACAATTCAAAGGTACAGATAGTGCTAAAGGAACTTCCTGCTTCATCCTGCATCACTATAGTATCTCCTTCTTCCATAACTACGTAAGCACCTCCATCCATCCGTACAAAGCTTTTACTTGCAACGGAACCATCATGTACATAAATGTTAGTAGAGGCACTAGAGTCACGCCAGTACACTGAGATAGTCTTGGTAGATCCTGAGTTGTTAAACAAATACATTAAAGTCCACTTAGCAAAATATCCGAGAGGAACCGTGTAAATTGTTGTAGCCGTAGCCGATGCAAGATTAACACCTACCGATACAGGGCGTGTCATAAGTTACTTCTTCTTATCTTTATTCTTCTTGGTGCGGCTACCACGCTCAGGTTTACTACGGCCTGCTTCCGATAAAGCAATAGCAACCGCTTGCTTCTGAGGCTTACCTTCTTTGACCATCATGGAGATGTTCTCAGAGACTGTCTTGTCTGACTTACCTTTTTTGAGAGGCATGATATTTCCTTATTAAGAAAGTGTTAGTGTGGAGGAGCGTATAGTTCCGTCACTGCCTTTAACTTTCACTACCAAAGTAGTGTTGTTAGTCAGTTGAAAAACCATATCACCGATACCTACAGGGTTTACAGAAGCTTGTGGATTTACCACAACAGCTTTACTGTCTTGAAAAGCTAAAGTTCCAAGATCAGCGTTGGTAGGTACTTGGTTCGGCTTATTACCAATTAAACTAGGCATAGATTAACCCCAGATACGTAAAGGTGTTGAAGGAGTTACAGCGAAGGACTCAAGAGCAGAGCCATCTTCATTGTCCATTAAGCGTACATTCACATGCCAGCCAGTGATCGGCTGTTCATCTTTGTAAATCACGCCAATGGTGTCGATGTTAACAAAGTTTGGCTTGTCTTCAGAGTACAGCACTGCATTTGCAGAGGCTTCGTCAGGAAATGATAAGTAGTAGTCCATGTTAGTTCCTTAGACGGTTGTCATGCCTTGCAGTTGTGCGTCTGTGCATCGGATGGGGTAGTAAGCCAGTTTTGCCATTGTGCCGTTCAAATAGTTTGAATTTGGTGATGGCGATTGACCAATCATTAGGCGGTCAACAACAGGAACCACGGCAGAGGTGTCGCTGCTTGTTGCAGTGTTTGCTGCAAGCGTGAAGTTATTGAATTGAATCGCCAGTGCAGATTTTCTGATTTGGAAATCGGTGTATGTGCCTGCCGATGGTGAGCCTTGAGATGTGCCGTTTGTTGTGATGCGGACAACGGTAGTTGTGGTGCTGCCTGTGTCAATCTCCATACGGTTTGAGGCAGTGCCATCGTTTAAAGATGCAATTCGGTTAAGGTTGCTGGCAACTCCATTGGGGCAACGGCTTTCCGTGTACAACGTACCCTGTCCAGCATTGTACCAAGTGCTGAAGTTCGTTCCTGTCATGCTTGCAGCATCAGCCGCCCGAGTGACTTGGCTTGCTACTGTGGGGATGTAGCTGGTGGCAAAGGCTCCGGCTTCCAGTTGAGCGCCCCAGATGTAGATGCCTGAGTAGCCATCGCCTGTGTAGGTTGGATTGTTAGTAGTGATAGTCAGGCCACAACTAATTTCGGTTCCAGACGCAGTTGCTGTTGCCGTGGCTGTTGCAGTGCATCTGTACCAGCCGTTGCCTACTGGTGTTATCGTTGCCGTAACACCAGTAGAAACGCTACCAACGGTTCCTGTTGCCAAATCAAAATAAGCGTTTAAACCGCTAGTAAATGCTGAACTTGGGAATTGAAATCTAAACCCCGTTCTTTCGGCTGCTTTTGCGTACATACTTCTGGTATACGTAGTACCCGAAGTGTAGGAAACAGAGCGTTGTATTTGGTGCGTATTGCTTGCGGTCGTATCTTCAACCAGCTTGTCAGCATTCACCGTCCCATCAGGGGAAACAACAGCATTGGCTGTAATACTGGTGCGTGCTTTTGTCCAAGCGGCATCATCAAACTGTTCTGAGTACGTCAACAGATTCGTCCTCTGCTCCTCAATCTCCAACCCCAAGCTCTCAAACGTGATGGGGTTGTGGTCAAACCGTGCCACACCAGATGCTGCTGTTAGAAGCTGCGGGATGTAGTTGGTAATCGGTGTAGTGGTTGTGGGAGTATAGGCTGTGGCTGCGCTGCGTTGCTCTAATTGAGCGCCCCATGCAAAGAAAGAGGCTGTTCCCGTACCTGTAAATGAAATTCGCTGATTAGTTGCAAATGTGTTTCCTGTTGCGGCAGGAGCAAACGCAACCTCTGCTCTGTTAAAACCAGCGACTGAAGATCCAGTAATGACAACCCGATACCACCCATTGCCTATTGAAGTTATAGATGAGGAAGTAAATGTTGCGTTGGTTCCGGTAGCTGTTTGTGTAATTGCTCCTGTGCTTAAATCAACAACCGCTGAAATACCATTTTGTGACGTTACTGTGTTTGTAAGCGTGGCCATTGCAAAATTATGTGTATTTGCTTTCAGGAAACAGCTTAATGTGTAAACCGTATTGGCAAAAGGAAGTGGAGACTGGCTAACAATATGAGCGCCGTTGTCAGTAGTATCCGTTAAGGTGTCTGCTGTTGTCGAACCATCAGGTGCAGCAGTTGTATTGGCAGTTCGTGATAAGTTACTTTGTGTCCAAGTTGTCGTGAAATCCTGCGATTGCAACATCAAGTTCTCTTCAGCCTTGGCAGTCTGCGTACCGTAGTAGGTGGCAGTGCTGGCGCGAGTAAAGGTGATGCGAGGGTCAAGTTGCTCAGTGTTGGCAAAGTCAAGAAGCAGTGTTGGCTTGATTGCAGGACGGACAGGCTCGTTACCCAAGACCACAGCGGAAGCACTTGCAGCAGAGGCAGCAGCTAATCCAGCTTGAGTGGTAGCTGTTGCAGCAGAGGCAGCGGCACTAGCAGCATCCGCAGAAGCATCAGCAACAGTAAGAACAACCTGAGCAGCATAGGTTGCAGATGCTTGAGCATCGTTAGCGGCTCCTTGAGCAGTAGAAGCCCATTCAGCAGCATTTTGTGCATTCTCAAAAGATGAACTCTCGGAAGCATCAGCACTTGATGCGCTTGCAGATGCCAGTCCTGCTTGAGTTGTAGCAGTCGAAGCAGAAGCAGCAGCAGCGGCTACAGCAGCATTCATTGCTGCGGTATTACCATAGATAGCTAAAGCACTGGCAGCACTGTTAGCTGCATCGGTAGCAGAGTTGGCGCAAGCGGCAACACTAAAAGTAACAGCAACGGCTCTCGAAGTGGCTGTAGCAGCACTTGATGAAGCACTGGAAGCGCTAGAAGAAGCAAGACCTGCCTGAGTTGTGGCAATGGCAGCAGATGCAGCAGCAGAGTTTTTAGAAATATCAGCAGCGGCTGCATAAGTGTTTGCTAAGGAAGCGCTGTTAGAGGCATTTGTAGCGTTGGAGGCAACACTAGAGGCACTTGTGGAAGCATTGGATGCACTTGTGGCAGCAGCGGATGCAGAAGTGTTTGCAGCAGAGGCAGAACCTGCGGCAGCAGCGGCACTTGAAGCCGCAGAAGAAGCGTAGCCTGCTACTGCGTTTACAGTAGAATCATCGGTAGCGTCAGAAGCACCACCAGCACCTCGATATAAACTCATTTGGATTCCTTAGTTTTCTTGAATGTCTTAGTTGTCATAGTTAAACTTCTAGACTCTACTTGTTCTTTCAGTTCGTACCATTCAGGGTTCTCTCTGAAACTCTTTATATCCACTTCACTGGTTACTCGGGCAATAGTTTGAGGTCTAGTGCTGTGTTTCATTTGAAAGCTTACCATGTGTGTATTCTCCTTTGTTTATTACTCACTCAAAGTAAGTAGTAAAGAAAAGAGACCCCCGAAGGGGCCTCCTTAATCATTAGGTTGCCGAAGCGTCCACAATGATTGGCACTGCGCCAGTGTCACGCAGTTCAGCCACGCCGTACAGAGTGTCAGCAGTGAACAAGTTACCGAGGTATTCTTGTTTGTACTGAGTCTGAGCGCGAACGCCGATCTGCTCAACCAACACAGCCCAGTCGCGGTGGAACATCAGAGCCACACGGTCAGTAGTACTGTTACCAGCAGCGATGTCGCAGTTGGTAGACACATACACTTTAACACCGTAGATGTCGCCGAACTCACCGTTCATCAGGGTAGAACCTGTGCCTTTGAAGGCTTGCTCGGTGAAGCGGTTGATACCCAACATGCTGTTACGGGCAACAGGAGGCACAACCAAAGTACGGCCATCCATAGGGGTGTCCTGATCGTCCAACAACTGAATAGCGGCACGGATACCAGCATCAGCAATGTTAGCAGCGTTGGAACTGCCGGAAGTGTAAGCAGCACCAGTAGAACCGATGATACCGCCAGTGTAAGCTTGGTTAGCAGCGTTACCGCCACGAGCACCACGACCCAAACGGATCAAGCTTGTGTCCACTTGACGACCCAAAGCAAAGCCAGCGTCATCAGTGTAGAAGCTACGCAGGCTCGACAGAGCTTGGGCTTCCACGATGTCTTCGATCAAGCGGCTGTACTCGAAGTGGTTATTGATAGAAACCACGATGTCGCCTTCAGTGGCGGCAATCAGGGTTACTTGGTTACCAGCAGTCTTGGCAGAAGCAGTTCCACGGGTAGGAGCAGGGATACGAACTGTATCGCCTTTCTTACCTTTGAAAGACATTTTCTTAACCAAGTTAGCCATAACGAGGGATCGTTTGTATGCAGCTACAATCTCATCGCTCCAAACTTCAGGGATGAAGGTTGCTGCGGTAGTGACTGTAACGTGATCTGTACCTAAAGCCATTTTAATACTCCTATAATTTCAAAATAAATAAATTTACTTGACTCGACCCTGTGCATAAGCAGCCATAATTTCAGGTTGAAGCTGCTCATAACGATCTGGATCTGTCATCTTAAGACGGATTAAATCCGCACGACGATATACTTTCTTTGCAACTTCGCCAGAACCACCTGTATCCACGCCAGCGGCTTTTAAAGCTTGTGCTTGCTGTTTCTTACCAGTTTCTTGGACGTTGTTGTTGCGAACTTGCTTAAGTTCTTTATATGTGCTTAAGAGTTCATCCGCTGAACTAAAGTCAAACTCAGCATCTGCTTTTGCATAAAGGCTAAGACGAATCGGACTTGCTTTCACCCACTCCTGAAATCCAGTATCGTTGGCGATAGTGCCAAAGTCAGGATGTTTGGATGCTAATTGCTGTGCCGTTTTCATCCGCTTAAATTCAAGGTTAGCTTGTTTAGCTTCGATAACTGCGGGATTGTTCTCAATAGCACGTTTAATAGAATCTTGAGGGTTCTCAAAGAAATCTACTTCGGGCGCACTTTCAACAGCTTGTACCTTATCGCTTTCGAGTTGTCGTTTCAGTAATTGATCAGCTAATGACCGTACTTCATGTACTTCCTGTGCTTGCCTTCCAATCATCTTTTCAGCTTCTTGGTGCATTTTAACAATATCCTCTAAGGACTTGTCTTTATACTTATCAGGAACTACTTTCTCTACTACAACTTCTTGAGGTTGTTCAGTTTCATTCTGAATCTCTTTAGGTTGCTCATCTGTGATCGTGTCCAAGTTAGGATCAAACGATTCGTTGTCAATAAAAGCCATACTATTATTCTCCTGTCTCTCTTGAGATTATAGGACTATGAAATGTGGATACTAAAAGTACCTACCCGTGATTGCAGTGATTAGTCAGGTATCGCATAAGAGGTTTTCCTCTCTTGCGCTAACTTCTCACTTCTTTTGCGCTCCCATGCATCGTAAGCAGAAGGAAAAGCACCAGAGATACCTTCCAACTTTGAACGAACCATAGAAACAATTCTTGTTGAGTTCTTACCACAGGCTCTACAAGAGAGTTCCCTGACGGTATCATCAACTAATGCTTCGGAGATGTGTCCATCTTCACAAACAAACTCGAACATTCGGCGCATTACTGTGCCTCCTGCTGTAATTGTTCATAAATATCTTCACATGTCTTCTTGCGGTTTAAAAGAAGATCTAGAATATCCAGTTGGCCCTGACGGTAAGATAAAGATTGTGCGTCTTTGACCGTGCGGATATTTTCTAGTTCCTGCTTTAACTTTTCGAGATCTTCCATCAAGAATAACCACCCTTTAGTGGACATTGTTGAGAAAGTCTCTTCATAATATGTTGCGAGTTCCTTATCCATACGGGGAAACTCCTTTCTTTAATTTATCGAGGCTGACGATTCTGCATCTGAGCTACTGCGATACGCTCGTTCGAGTCAATATCTTTCTCTTTAAGCATTAAGTCAGCCAGTTTGATACGTTTAGCAAAATCAGCATCTTGATCGAGGTTAGTAGAAGCGGCTTGTACCACTTTTACACGTAACTCTTCAGGCATAAGTTGAGTTTCAACCATTGTTTGCTGTGCTTCAGCGGTAGTCTTCTGAACTTGAGCCTGTAACAGTGCTAAATCAGCTTGTAACTTAGCCATAACAGCTTCTTGTTGCATCTGTTGCTGCGCTTGTTGCTCAGGATTAGGCTGTGACATCTGATCCAATGTAGAAATAAGCTCTGCACGGTTGCTCAATGAGCTATTCTGTACGATACCTTTGAGAATCAGAGGCAACACAGGAGTATCTGGGCCTAATGTCTGCAACAAAGCAATGAATTGTTGCTGTTCAAACTCACGAGCCAAGATACCCAAGGTAGCTGTGGGAATAAACTTCACATCAGCAGAAGGATAACGCTCGGGATCGAACTGCATATAGCGCCATGCAGCTTTATTGATAAAAGGAATCAAGAAATCTTCTTGGAAATTACTCAAGGTACGCTTGTACTTCTTGATAATACCCGCCATAGCCATCGACATACCGCCTGCACCAGCATCACGAGGAACCGCTGAGGGCATACCTGCCGAGTCAACAGTGCCTGTAGCTTGCAATAACAGTCGCTCATAGTTCTGAGAAGCCGTTACAGAAGAGGTATCAGGAGCACCGAAGCGCAAAGGCATCATAATCTGGTTAGGATCACCGTTAGTCAGGAATGACTTTCCGGGCTTAACTTCAAACTTAGCACCACGAGGCAAACGAGTAGCGTCCATAGCCATCATAGGCACTGCTGTGAGAGCACGAGCATCGCTATCCATACGCAGGCTACCATCAATGGCCTTCTGCATGTTGTAAGCCTTCTCAGCCGTTCCACGTCCCCACACACGTCCGGGTACTGTATCGTCTTGATACACCATGACAGGACGATCCTTCATCATGTAGGGGTTGGCTTCTGCCTTGAGCAGCTTACCGCCGTTAACGATAACCACAATGGCTTCCACCAGTTCAGCGTAATCGTCAGCTAAGGAGTCTTCAGGGAACAGGTCAGCAATTTCTTCTTCGTTCTCTAACTGTTCTAAGTACTCACGGGGAACCAGACCGTAGTATGTGAGCATACGCACACGACCATCTTGGAAGCTTACAGATTCTTCGGTAGCTTCTAAGTCATCGTCAGGGCCATCAGTACCTAAGTCAACCTTACGGTAAATGCCTCGCTCCATGCCTTCCACGATCTTGTGAACAGACACAAACTTCTCAACGGCACATCCCATAGAATCATCTAAGGAAGTAGCGTTAGGATCAATCAGGAAGTTCTTAGGATTAACAGGTACTAACTTAACAGAGATACGATCTTTTTCGGATACACCGATAGCAGCTTGACCCACTACTCCGGGAATAGCCTGAGTAGCAGGAGCGTACTCTTTCTCAGTCTTAACAGCAATCTCACCAATACCTGTACCGTAGATCTCAGCCATCAATTCAATCTGGTCAATAGCTTTCTTAATCTTGTCACGGTTAAAGTCTTCCATCAACTGATTCTTGATCATCTCAACGTCCAGCGGGTTACCGTTAACGTCCTTGATGTCATCCTCAATATCAAACCACTCACCTTGACCAAAGATAGCTTCCATGATCTCAGCGTGACGTGTCTCGATAGCCTGCTGAGTAGCAGGGGAGATGATACGGCTACGCTCTGATTCACGAGTCTTGTCTTCAGCGGCCCATTGACCACGGAAGATACGCTCATACTCTTGCCATTCTGTCAAATAGTTTTGGTCACGGTAGTCGCGCCACTTGTCAGTATGGGAGACAACCCAGTCAGTCAGTTCCTTGTCCGACTCTGTGGGTTCGTCATACTGACTTGTTTCTAAGTTGTCATCCATTGTTTATCCTTGCTAGATACTTAATTGCTTCTTGAAGGATTAGTTGATTATCTTTAGCCATACCTAACAAAGTGTTACAGTGCTGGCACAAGAGTCCTCTGACTTTTCCTGTGTCGTGGCAATGGTCTACAAATAAACCACGAGCCGTGTCATCTTCATGTGTTTTACAAATAAGGCAAGAAAACATCTGTTCTTCCCGCATCTCATTGTATTCTTCAAGGGAAAGCCCATAAAGAGCCTTCAAGCTATAACGCCGTGACTGTTCTTTATTGGCTCGATAGTGTTTCCGAAAAGATTCCTTTTCTTCATCCTTTTTATCTTCGTACCGAGCCATTCGTTTCTCTTTGGCGCAATCTTTACAATAAGAAGAAAGTCTATCTACTTTTGATTCATCTTTGTAAAAACAAGACTCATCTTTTATTTCTCTACATTTAGGACAAGATTTCATCAATAGCCCACCGTTACATCATAAACATCAAAATCGTCTTCTTCGTAATCAGGTACAAAAGAATTTAAACAAAGCTGCTCAATATACGCTAAAGCGTCTACTAAGTCATCATGTACGCCTTTTGTTGGAAATAGTAAAAGCTGGTCTTCAAAGTCTGTCCAATCACCATCTTCGTTGAGGGTGACTTTGCCGTGCTCCATACGCCCTTGTAAGGCCCATATCACACGATCAGTCTTCTTCTTATTCCCGTGAGTCAGTGTCTGGATATGAGCATAGATATTGTACTGACGCATCATGTCTTGCAAGATGGTCAAGGCAGCATTCTTAGCTGTACCTCTTTCAATACCGATAGACAAAGGTTGGTACTCTTTGATAACTTTAAGGATACGCATACAGGTATCTTTAATATCCCAGCGTCCATGCTCAATCTTGTCTACCCACCAATCACCTGAATCAGTTACCTTAACGACAGCAATGGCTGATTCGTCTAATCTCTTCTTGTTCTGGGAACCACCGGATATGTCTTCAAAGCCTGCCAAGTCAATAGCGATGATGTATGAACCACCTGAAGGCTCCGGGCCTTTCTTGATCCATTCCTCTTTGAAGATGTCAGATCCTGCGGTATCGAAGCTAGACAGGTATTCCTGTTTAAAGGCAAAGCTACTCAAGGTACGCTTGGCTGCTTCAATCTCTTTAGGGTCAATAGTCTCGTTATCAGCGGTAGTCTTGTGCCAACTCTTCCACTCTTCGTCAGATCCATCCTTGCCTAGTTTAAAGACATCGTAGAACCAGTTACGACCAGACGGAGTAGAGATAAACAATGCTCTACCTTTCTTGTCGGACAGAGAAGCTCGGATAACCTTCTCCCAGATCTCTTGCTTAATGAAAGCACACTCGTCCAGCACGACATAAACCAAAGACACTCCTCGCAGAGAGTCCGGGTTGTCAGCGCCCCTGACAAGTATCTTTCGACCATTAACCAGAGTAATCTCAAGGTTGTTAATGTGTGAGGACTTGATGACTGGCCTACCGAGGTCATGTAACAAGTCCCAGATAATAGTTCTAGCTTGTCCAAGGGTAGGTGCTATGTACATCACAGCAGAGCCTTCAGGACAGTTTAAAGCCTCTATAAGCAGTGTTACAGCAGACAGCCTAGACTTACCACAGCGGCGACCAGCAGCTACTACCTTGAAACGGGTAGTGTCTTTAAAGACCTCTTGCTGCCAGTTCAGTAATGCAAAGTTAAGTTCAGCAGAAGCGTTAGACATCAATTATGTCCTCATCGGTGCTTACAATAGGTTGGTTCAAGCCAGTGATATTGATACTAATCTGAGGAGTACCACCACCCTGCTTTGCAGTCTCGAATGCTGAGACAGGAACAATCCTATCGACAATCAG
>Ga0315901_10003592_pt1 | contig 20066 bp, 13 predicted proteins | sample LakEriMetagenome_10_FD_203761 | JGI IMG/M metagenome (GOLD analysis project Ga0315901, IMG submission 203761) | Freshwater fungal communities from buoy surface, Lake Erie, Ohio, United States - Buoy 2 MA116 | ecosystem: Environmental > Aquatic > Freshwater > Lake | place: USA: Lake Erie, Ohio... | reverse complement strand
TGACGGCTCTTCGAGCTATGTAGGAATCCAAGGGTGCCGCACATTCGGGCCGCGTTGAGGCTCAGCGTCTAAATTCTGATTTACAAATATCCGTCATTCACTCTTTGATTGGACTCAATTCGATATTCCGGAGCACTCATTGTTGATGGTACTGAGTGAGGTAAGATTTTGCAAAATGCCCGATATCCGCAAAATCTTCTTCAAACGGTAGGTTGATCTCTGCGAGCGAATTTATCGATGCGCGCCTCATCGTTCTTCATTTTTGAGCTTCTTGCCTTTTTTTATCGCCCTCCAATCCGCTAACCACTATTCAGGAGTTGCGTCCTTTATTTTTTATTACAGCTGACAGTTCAGACTGTGATGATATATGGTTTCACAGGCTGATCGCAGGAATAAAATGAAGAGGCAGACCATGCGTCCGTTCATCGTTTGGTGGATCAAAAGAGACCTTCGGATAGGCGACAATGCAGCGCTAAACGCTGCCTGTCAGATGGCAAATGAACGACGTCTACCGCTTTTTGCACTCTACATTTATGAACCTGAATCAATCATAGCCGCAAAATATCACCCGCGTCGCGATCGTTTTGTTTATGAATGCCTGCAAGATCTCTCTCTCAAACTTCAAGATCTCAACGTCCCTCTGGTAGTTGCCAAGGGTTCCTCCGTGAACGTCTTTTCAAGACTCCAAGACTGCGGACTGAAGCATGTTTTTTCGCATGAGGAAACCGGAGTTCTGTGGACCTTCAGGCGTGATTTGGCTTTGAAGATTTTTTTTAAAAACACAGGCATCACGTGGCAGGAGTTTCCAACCAACGGAGTCATCCGAGGATTACGCAACAGGGATCGTTGGCAAAGCAATTATCAAGACCGAATGGCGATGCCTCTCAATAACGTGCATCTCCGAGTTTCCGAGAGCATTCCAACGCAAGACTTATTTTCTGGTCTTCATTTAGATTCTGCCTGCGAATTCGCTCTTGATCATCGAAAGCTCAGCGAAAGCCCTCTGTCACGAGCCGCACGTTCTTGGACGAAGATTCAACAACGCGGAGGAGAAACGACAGCACAGGGATTATTGAACAGATTTTTGCAGCCCGATATTCATCGAAAATATCTCTCGAGTTTGTCACGACCGCGTGAATCACAAACGTTCAGTTCGAGACTGTCTCCTTATCTCACTTTTGGTTGCATCTCATCTCGTCAAATTTTGGCTAAACTTTCGGATCCCGATGTGAAAGAAGTCGGCAATTCGAAATCACTCTCAGCGTTTCGCAGCCGACTGGCATGGAAGTGCCATTTTATTCAAAAGCTAGAAAACTTTCCCGCCATGGAAGAGCGGGAGCAAAATGCAGCTCTTGCTAACCTGCGACCTGAAATGAGCACCGAAGAATTCGAACGCTGGCATCATGGCATGACAGGCTATCCTTTGATCGATGCATGCTTGCGTGCTGTCCACTCAACAGGTTTTTTAAACTTTCGCATGCGTGCCATGTTAATGAGTTTTGCTTCACATCTGATGTGGCGTGATTGGCGTATTCCCTCTTGGGATTTAGCACAGGCATTCCTCGACTTTGAGCCGGGCATTCATTTCTCACAAGTGCAGATGCAGGCATCTGTGACAGGAAACAACCAAATCCGGATCTACAATCCCGTCAAACAATCTCTCGACAACGACCCGAATGCAGTCTTCATAAAACAATGGCTACCGGAACTCAAAGACGTCGAGCCTTTGGCTATTCACAACATCGACTCTCTCCCGGCAGCCTACCCCAGGCCGATTGTGGAACTGAATTTTGCTTTGGCTCGTGCGAGGGAAACTCTGTTCAAGCGTTTTAAGGAGTCTGATGTGCGCGCCGAGGCCCAGAATGTTCAACTAAAATTGGGCAGCCGAAGCGGTCCCTCGAGCTGGAGAAACAAACAGAAATTTCCGCCTAAAAATAAAACCCGTCAAAACAGAAAATCATCAACAACATTAGAAAATTTTTCGTCCCAGACTTTGTTCGATGAACCGTCCGATGAGTAATTCCACGAGCATTCAGACGCTGATAAAAATATCAACGCGATTTGCGGGCTGAAGGTCGGGAGCGCTGCGGGCGATCAGACTTTTGTGTTCGACTATCACGCTGAGGACGCTCTGCCCTTTGCGGACGCTCTGCTCTTTGCGGACGATCCGTTCTTTGCGGACGATCCGTTCTTTGTGGACGACTGTTCGCAGGAACAGGACGTGGACCATCGGACTTGACCCTTGGATTTGGCTTTGGTCCAGACGCAACAGGAACCGGTGCCGGCAATTCGTTGGCAACGCTCTTTTGCTGGTGTGCACGCTCCTTACGTTTGACCGATGCAGCAGCAGATCTTCGCGATGATTCAATCGCATATTCTTCATCATTCAAATGAATTTTCTTGCGCAGCTTTCTTTTAGCGCGAGTGGCTGCATCAGGAACATTTGCATTGGCTGCAGACGACTGACGAGCAGCGCCAGCAGCACCAGCTCGCAGCATGTCCTCTTTGATATGTTCAAGTTGCTCGAGTGCGCTGGCTTCAACGACAATCGCTTGTCCCGACTTCAGGGTTGCCGGCAACACCACATCACCCAACCCTACACGAACAAGTCGAACAACCTTTAAGCCAATTGCCTCAGCCATCCGACGGATCAATCGATTACGTCCTTCAGTCACAACGAGCTCAAGCCACTGACCGCGACTGGCTCCCATGCGCTCCTTATTACCTAAGCGCACGCTCACAGCTTTCGCCAAGCCATCATCGAGCATCACCCCGGCACGCAGTTTTTCAACATCTTCAATGGTCACTCCATCGGCCACCAAAACTGCATAGGATTTTTCGACTGAAAATCGAGGATGCGTGAGCGCGTAGGCCAAATCACCGTCATTGGTCAGCAGCAATAAACCCTCGCTGCGATAATCCAAGCGACCTACAGCCTGAACATTGGCAGGCAAACTTTTGACCGAAGACAGATCAAAAATTGTACGCCGCCCCTTGGCATCAAAGCGGGTCGTCAAACACATATCGGGTTTGTTTAACAAATAAACAACTTTGGGAATGCTTTTAACAGAAACAAGTTTTCCGTGGACGTGGACCTTGTCAGAACGGGAAACACGGACGCCCAGTTGGGTGACAGATTTACCGTTGACCTTGACGGCACCCGATTGAATCAGCTCATCGGCTTTGCGACGCGATGCGACTCCGCTTTCCTGCAAGTAGACGTTGAGGCGAACGTCCTCCTCAGAAGAGGGCGCGCGTTTTTTCGTATCCTGAGCCATCAGAGTCTCTCCCTGTTTGAGTCGGGCTCTGACTGAATTCGAGAGCCATTAACGGATCATATCAGACCGCCGCCTCAACCCATAAACAGGCATGCCATCGGGTCTTCAAAATATGTTTTTAGCGTTTTGAGGAACTCAGCGCCCTGAGCACCATCAATCACACGATGATCGCAACTGAGCGTGACACGCATTCTCTGCTCCACCGAGATTTCGCCATTGTCATCAACAACGGGTGTTGCGACGGTCGATCCTACCGCCAAAATAGCGGCCTGCGGCGGGTTAATGATCGCTGTGAACTCTTCAATGCCACTCATGCCCAGATTAGAAATGGTGAATGTGCCACCCGCGTAATCATCCGGCTGCAGCTTTCCATCGCGTGCCAGCTTGATGAGCTCACGATTCTTTTGAGCGATCTGCACGAGAGTCAATTTATCGGCATGTCGCACAACAGGTGTCACAAGCCCTGCAGGCAAGGCAACCGCCACGCCCATATGGACTGAGTTGTACTGTGCGATGAAATCGTTTTGCCAGGACGAATTGATGTTCGGATGCTTGCGCAGGGCGCGCGAGACAAGGAAAACAATCAGGTCATTGACCGAAAATTTTTCGGCCTCGGTCAATTTTGCCAAAGTTGCTTTACGCCACGCGAGCAACGGACCCACATTGATGCTGATTGTCAGATAAAAGTGTGGAGCGGTGCTGGTGCTCTCAACCAACCGACGCGCGATGGTCTTGCGCATCATGCTCAGAGGCACTTTTTCCATTTCAGCAACAGCCGATCCGGTGAGAGCGGGGAACGACACACCACCTGCCACTGCCGCAGATGCGCCCGCCGTCAGACCTTCCACATCCCGGACCACAATACGGCCGTTTGGACCTGTGCCTTGTACACTGCGCAGGTCAATTCCTTTGTCTGCGGCCACACGTTTTGCCAATGGGCTGGCGCGCAGGCGGTCGAGCGTTGACGCTGAAGCCGCGCTTGAGCTGACCGTCGAAGCAGGCGCTGCCACAGCTGCCGCCGCTGGTGCAGAAGCTGCCGAAGCTGATTTAGCTGCCGGTGCACTGCCACCCTTCTTTTTAGATGAATACTTATCGAGAGCCTCTTGCCAGTTTTCGTCGGGCTTGCCGATTACTGCAATGGGGGCGTTCAGTTCACAGGTCTGCTTGTCGCCGACAATAATTTTAAGGAGTGTTCCCGAGGCAGGAGATTCAAACTCCATGGTGGCCTTGTCGGTTTCAATTTCCACGACCGGATGACCGGCGGTGACTTTTTCACCTTCTTTTTTCAACCAACGTGCAACCGCACCTTCCTTCATTGTATCGGAGAGCTTGGGCATTTCCATCACAGTTGCCATAGCATTGAGCCTCTTTCTGTGAACTAAATAATCGGTCCTAAACTTCGTTTGAACAGCAACGTTTCTTCAGCAAGCAATGCCTGGGCGAATCAATCGCGGTACATCACCTTCCGAATGGCAGCAATTGTTCTTTCCTTGTTGGGAAGCACTTCATGTTCCAGCGTCTCGTTGTAGGGCATTGGAACAAAATGGTTGTGAACACGCGCAGGCGGTGCATCGAGGTCATCGAAGCATTCAGTCACGGTGCGGTCAACGATGTAATTTCCAATCGTTGAAATCCCCCAGCCTTCTTCCAACACAACCAAGCGGTGAGTCTTACGCACGGATTCAAAGATCATATTCTCATCGAGCGGCTGGAGTGTGCGCGGGTCGATCACTTCAACCTCGATGCCTTCCTGAGCCAGTTCTTCAGAGACCTCAAGCGCCAGATAAACCATCTTGTTCCAAGCGACCAAAGTCACATGCTCACCAGCACGCTTTATATCACCCACGCCAATCGGAATCAGATACTCACCGTCGGGAACTTCACCCTCACGGCCATACATCATCTCGCTTTCAAGGAAGCACACAGGGTTGTTGTTACGGATCGCTGATTTCATCAAGCCTTTGGCGTCTGCAGGGATGACAGTGCTGATGACAATCATACCCGGAACATTGACAAGCATGTGATCCACGCATTGTGAGTGCTGGGCTGACAACATGTGCGCTGCCCCATGCGGGCCGCGAATCACCATCGGAATCGGGAATTGACCACCGCTCATATAGTACATTTTAGCCGCGTGATTGATGATTTGATCAAACGCCTGAATCGCAAAGTTCCACGTCATCATTTCAATGATGGGCCGCATACCGACCATCGCAGCGCCGACTCCCAAGCCGCAAAAACCAGCCTCTGAAATAGGAGAGTCAACAACACGCATCGGGCCAAATTGCTGAAGCATGCCCTTTGAAACTTTGTAAGCACCATTGTACTCGCCGACTTCTTCTCCCATCAAAAAGACGGTAGGGTCGCGCTCCATTTCTTCTGTCATCGCCTGACGCAATGCTTCCCGGTAACTGATGACTGCCATTGTCAAGAAACCTCATCAAACTCGTAAAAACTGTTCCAAATCAAAAAAACTCGCTCAGTTATTCAAAAGACGCCGCGCTTTCGCTGTCTTTCTCAAACTGACTCATGGTGCCAGCACATGATCATAAATCGTGTGAAGCTCAGGTTCGGGAGACTCCTCTGCAAAAGTCACCGAATCTTCGACAATCTCCGCAATGTCCTCTTCCCATTTTTCAAAATCTGCTTCGGTTGCAACTTTTTTCGCGATCATGTGATCTTTGAGTGTCAGCAAACAATCCTGCGCACGTTCGCGCTCGACCTCTTCCTTGGAGCGATATGTTTGCGGGTCAGACATCGAGTGACCACGGAAGCGATAAGTCTGCATTTCAACCAGAATTGGCTTATTGGTTTTACGTGTTTCTTCAACGATCTCATACATCTGAGCGTAGGTATTAAGCACGTTACGGCCATCGACCACGGCTTGCCGCATCGCGTACCCTTTGGCGCGATCTGCCAAAACATTCAGACTGCATGTGCGCGAAATGGCAGTTCCCATGCCATAGAGGTTGTTTTCAATAATGAACACAACCGGCAGATCCCAAATCGCAGCCATGTTGAGGGCTTCGTGGAATTGACCCTGATTGATGGCGGCATCTCCCATGAAACAAAGACACACGAGGTCTTCTTTCATCGAGCGAATCTTCCAACCCACCCCAGCTGCCAGCGGTACCTGACCGCCCACAATCCCATGCCCACCCAAATAACGGAGGGCAGACGAGAACATATGCATGGATCCACCACGGCCACTGGCACACCCTGTGGATTTGCCCAGCATTTCGGCCATCACCTCGCGGGGCGACATGCCCAGAGTCATCGGCTGTACGTGATCTCGGTAACCACTGATCACATAATCCTGACCTTTGCGAATGGCATTCAGGCTGCCTGTCGAGACCGCCTCCTGCCCAATGTAGAGGTGACAAAAGCCACTAAACTTTTGCTGAACGTACAATTGGCCGCATCGCTCTTCAAAGCGACGGGCCAGCAGCATGTCTTTGTAAAACTCGACGAGCTGTGCGTTTGATAGCGCTGGCATCCGCGTTTTTCCTATGTTTGTGTTCAAACCTACGAGTGCCCGAGTCACGGGAGCCGACACGCTATGCCAAATGCCCGACCGCTGCAACAGAGTGTTTTTAAGGAGCAGGAGTTTGGCTCGTCCTAAGGCACATTGGGCTGCCTCATCTGGACCTTCGCCACAGTGAAACCTCACTAGATTAGGCAAAGACCGAAACGCCAGAATGCCGACCTGTTGAAATTGCGGATTGTCTTTTGCACCCCCTAAACTTCAGAGGGTCAGAGGATCGGGGTTCTCCGCAGTCGCGGGACTGCTGATGGGAGCTGCATATGCGTTGGAAAATCGCACTTTGGGGCCTGCTTGTGATCGCCGCAGGGGTTATTCACTTCGGCAACACAAGCTTTTTTGCTGGCCGCAAACTGATCGACTACGACGACCTGTCAGTGATCAAACCGCTGCTGTCCATGGATTTAAAGACATATTTCTCCGAACGTCTCCCAAACCGAAGCAACTATGCCTTTCCTCTCACAGACCTGAGCATTTTTGCAGATCGGGCGCTGTCAGCGTTCACACCCGGACAGTCCTTTTGGCTGACGCAATTTGTGTTGTTTGCTCTGACTCTCATCCCTTGGATGCTCACAATCGGGCTCTTTTCCCCGTCGCTGCGCTTCACCGCCACAGTCTCAGCGCTGAGCCTCTCTCATCCCGCCAACGTTGAGGTTCTTCAGTGGGTGACGTGCAGAAAATACACTATGCAAGGGATCTTTCTGGCGTGGGGAGCTTTCTTGGCATTGAAGATTTTTAGAGCCGAAAGACTTCCGAAGACGTCGGAATGGACCCTGATGTTTTTGCTGTGGATCAGCGCGCAGCTTTGCTATCCAAATGCAATTCTGTGGCTGCCGTGGGTGGTGGTTTTATTTGGGTCTGTCGGTCTCCTGCCGAAAAAAAACTTCATCATCGCTCTTGCGGGAGTGTCAGCTTTTGCTGTGCTCAGTTTTTATCTAACAGCCCGCGGATCAGGCTCATGGACAGACGGCACTTTAGCAATGTTCACTCACTACCCGAATTTCGAGAAAGGTGTTTTTTTCGGTATTCGTGCGGTTGGTCGCGGAACATTCAATCTTCTTCTGCCCTTTTGGCCTGCGCCCTACTATGACGAACAATCAGCTCTCACTTGGATAGGATGGCTTTTACTGGGCGCTCTGGCGACTGTTTTTTTCCGGGTGTTAAGGAAGCGTCCCATTCAGAACGACACAGCAAAAAATGGCCATCAGAACGACCATAGACAACTTCGCCGCGACATGGCTGCTTTGCTCTCGCTTTGCTTGGCAATACTCATTCCGGTTGCAAACACGATTCTGCCATTTCCCGATTTCATGCTAGCTGACCGGCATTTTTATCTGGTGATCCCCTACGTCACCTTGCTCATCGCCCTTTGCCTCCGTGTCATCCCAAGCATCCAAAAAATCTTGCCTTGGGTTGCTGGCGTTTTTTGTCTCCTGACAGCACGGGCAAGCTTCAACTACGCGCCACTTTGGGCTGACAACTTTGACCTGATGACGCACTGTGCACGCAACGAAAAGTCAGCGCGCTGCATCTCGCAAGCCATTCGTCATCGCTTTTTTGCAGGACGATGCTCCGACGTCTCGGACATGTTTCAGCTCGCCATTGAGCATTTCCCTCATCGTTCCCCTTACACGGCAGAGTTTTCTTACGAAGTCCCCACATTTCATTCAGCTTGTCTGGGACTGGCCAAGTCTCTGACAAGCGAAAAAAAGCTTGCTGGCATTCAATATCTCTCAAAAGCCTATTCAGGCATCGATGAAATCGCGATAGGGCGAGTGCTGACACACCTACAAGACAGGCGTTACGAAGATGCATGGAAGGTCGCACGACAATATTACCTTAACGACATTGATCATGGCCCCATGACAGCCGTTTACAGCGTCATCAGTATCTATGCTGGACAATTGAAAGCGCTTTGCAAAATCAATCCCACTCAGGATTGTCTGCAGGTGCGTGATGCCTATCTTAATTTTCACAAAGAACGAATCTTAAGACCTGCCGCGTTCAATTGGGGATATCGGATCACCATGCTTGCGGCGACCGGCAAAGAGCAATGACACTGGAAAAAAATCAATCAAAAAAACTGAAGTTTCATGCAGAACACAGAACCACCGGACTTGATAAACTCATCTGTTGAAACTTCAACGGGAATAAATCCTGCCATACGCAATCGTTCGACCGTCGCCCGTGCACCGCTCTGAATGACAACATGTTTGCCGTCTGGACAATGTGCGTTGCAAGCAAACACGGGAGAGTCCCCTTCTTGAACAGGGACTTCAATTAAGCGAGGAAAAATCTCCTGCAACATTTGCCATCCCTCTGCAGTGAAAGCTTCGCGGCAAGCCAAAGCTGACTTTGAGTCAAGAATGCACAAACAGGTATCCAAGTGGTAAAAACGAGGGTTAACGAGCTCAAAAATAATCGCAGTGGCACTGGTTAATTCTGAAATCAGGGAATAGATCTGACGCGACGTGCGATGTCCGTAACCACCCAGTAACACCCGATGACCCGGAAGCCACAGTGCATCGCCCATCCCTTCAAACAAAGTTGAGGTCGTTCGCGCAGGCAATCGGTCGATTTTATAACCCAGTTGTTCCAAGGTTTCCTGAATAGCAGGGACTTCCCTCTGCCGAATGTCATTGGCCATATTGCTCAAAATCGCGCGATGCTCGCCCGCCGTCGTGACGTAGGGAAGGCATTGATTCGCACAAAACACCATATCCGGCAGGCCAGGTTGTGATTGAGCTTCGTGAAGTGTCACGCCCAGCTTTAAAAAGACTGAACGCAGTGATTCCCATTCATGGAATGACTTTGCTTTATTCAAAGCATGCAGGCCACCATCAGCCTTGCGCATGTGCGGATTAATGGGGTTTTCCAGATGAAAATAAGTCGGGCGAACCATCAAAATCCGATGAGCCAATGGCATCGACGGGGTGCGGCGGACATCAAAACTCAAATCTGCAGGAGATTCAATCGTTCGAATATATGGGGACATCATTTTGTTCTTCCTTCATTGCAGTGCGGAAACCGCGAGCTTAACTCATTTTCGTTTGTCTGCAATGTGGGCAAATGTCAACGTTCGTGGGGGTCTTCGGTCTGTTGCTGAATTTTCGGTTGTCAACGCAGGATCATCTTAGAAAGAATAAAGTCTGCTTCACAGCCCAAGAGACTGCATGACGTGCGCAGCAGGAACTGCGGCATCTATCTTTTTTACCACCTGCGTTAGTGCAGGTATCATCTGCGGCACGACTTCATTCAAGACACGCTGTTGAAAAGTTTTTGGGTTTTCGTTTCGAATCATCACGAAAGAATGATTCCGAGTTTCGAATTGAACATTTTCCTTAGAAACTAGTGTGCGGATCGTGGCGGTGGTATGACCACCCTTTACAATCGAGGCTGTCTCTATCCATCCCACTCGAATAAAATTCCTGAGAGCGTCGGATTCCGGCTTTTCAACCAGCATATCAGTAAAAATCAGATCTAACTTTTCAAGGCTTGGCGTTAAAATGTGACCAGACGTTTGAAGAACAAAACTAACAACGCTGTCGGCATTAAATGTGGCTTTCACGTTCGCGACACTGACCACCGTTGTTTCGGGAATGCGTATTGAGACGCTCACTTCAAGGTTGGAAAGCGATCTTAATCCCTCACCTGCAGATTGAGTGGATGCTGCAAGACGTGTTTGAACAAACTGTTTCGCATCGTCCACCAAACGCTGAAGGGTCTGAGCGCTCGGATGAATAACCTTCTGCTTCAGTGCGTCAGGAATTTGTGGTGCAAAAAACCAATCCATCGCCTTCGACATCACAAATCCTGAAATCCCAAGTCCCACAGGCGAAGTCTCTACTTTAAAGCTGTTTGCAGGCGGATCATATGTCAGCTTAGAAATGCGGTAATGAATTTTATCACCCAAAAGCATCACACTAAGGCCAGCTTTATCAAAGGCATCCTTCTGATTAAATGTAACCACTAGCGGTGAGTTGTCAGCCATATTGACTGAAATACGAGTCTCTGCGGGATAACTCACCGTCACTTTTTCATCGCGATATAGTTGGCGGGCCGATTTGTCGATAATCCCAACGGAAAGATCAAGAGGCCATGTTTGCAGCTGAGCGGCAAAGGCTTCAAGTGACAGCACTTATCGGTTCTATCATACCGGTTCTTTTCTAATTCAGCACTCCGACGTTCAGCCGCAGAATGAGCAATACAATTCGATTCGATTCGATTCGATTCGATTCGATTCGATTCGACGCGATGCGATGCAATGCGATCCGCGAAAGCTGCTCTTGCGGCTTGCGGGTTGTTCGCGACGATCTCTTGCAAATTTTTATTTCTGCAGTTGATTGAAATTGCTATGTCCATTAGCCTCTTTAAAGTCAAAAGCGCCGCACTCAAATGCAGCAAAGTCGAAACAGAGGCCCCATGTCCATCCCATTGACGATCCATCGACTGCGCCTAGGCAGAAGCGGTCAAAAATCCTTTCATCCGCAGAGCTGCTTATACAGCAATCAGATAGAGCATATTCAAACTCAGACACTTGGAGCTGAGCGGTGCGCACTGGTTGCCGTTGAGCCTGAAGGGCTTCCCGCTGTTTATGCGCGAGATCAGCTTGTGGCTGTTCGGTTTTTCCCTAGCCGCTGGGCTACTTCTTTTCAAGTATCAAGTCTTTCATCTTCAGACTTAGAAGAGCTTTTTTTACAGGAACTTCTGACATTAATTCGCATGAAGAGGGCCACCATCCACAGCCACCAAGAGGCCGTCCGCTGGGTGCATGGTGATGCCGATGGTTTTCCGGGACTCGTTGTGGATGACTATGGCCCCTTGGTGGTCGTTCAAAGCGGCTCTGTTTTTGGTGATTTTTTGTTACCCATCATGCTTGCAGCTCTCCTGCGTGCGACCGATCAACCGATCTTCGAGCGCAGTTCGGGGCAAATTCGCGCACTGGAAAAACTTCCGGAACGTACACGCTGGGTGCGCCAGCCGAAGGCTGCGTCGAACATCTCTCACGAACCTCAGGATCAGACAATTTCAACGCAACTGGCAGGGCTAGAACTGCAGTTCAACCCACTTCGCTGCCAGAAGACCGGATTATTTTTAGACCAACGCGACAATCTCGCGCTTTTCAAAACTATTGTGACGTCCGCACTGACGGAGAGTTCCACATCACCATCATCGCACACAATGCGCTCGATGCTTGATCTTTGCAGTTATGTGGGGGCTTGGTCGTGTGCGGGTGCACAGGCTGGTTTGACTGAATTTACTCTGGTTGATCAAGACAAAGATGCCTTGGCAATGAGTCGCATCAACATCGCAAACAACACCTCTCGAGAGCTTCTGATCGACACTCATCATGGAGATCTTTTTGAGGTTCTTTCGAAATTTGGAAAAGACAAGAGACACTTCGGTGCTGTTGTCGCAGACCCTCCCGCCTTTACAAAGTCTGCCAAACATGTGCCAGAAGCCAAGCGCGCATATCAGCGTCTGACACGACTGGCATCACGGCTGGTGACACAAGGCGGACTTTATGTGGCCTGCAGCTGCTCACGTCATATTGGCGAAGAAGATTTTTATGAGATTGTCTCTGGTTCATTGGATCATGATGACTGGATCTATCTGGGCAGGGGACGGCAATCTCCCGACCACACAGTCCTTGCAACCGACAAGCAATCTCTTTATTTAAAGGTCTTGTTTTTTAAACGGCGCGGCCGCTTGCCCGCTTGGAATCCTCGGGCGCAGATGAAAAATTCCGCCAACAAGGGTGAAAACCCAGACCTGAACTCACAGGAAGAATCGACGTGAAGAGAGCGTCACGAAAACATATCGTCATTGATGCGCGCGTGGTTGTGAATAATCAAAGCCATGGGATTGCTCGTTACACGGACGAATTAATTCGCAACCTGAAAAACATTGACAGCCCATTTTTATTTACCATTTTTGTGGATGTGAACTCACCCTTTCTTCAACAAACATGGCCGGAACATATTCAACTGAAAATTCTGAAAACCAGCTGGATCAGCCTGTGGGGCCAATTCGAAATGGCTTCACATCTGAGTCAGTTAAAGCCTGATCTCTTTCATTCACCAAGCTTTATTGTTCCCTTCCTAACGCGTGTTCCGCTGGTTACAACCATTCATGACCTGAACCACGTGGTCTTGTCCGAGAATTATTCAATCTTCCACAGGCTTTACTACAGTGTTCTTCTGGCTCGTAAAATAAAGAGTTCAAAGGCGGTCATTACTGTTTCAGAGTTTTCTCAACGTGAAATCATCAACTTTTTTGGCACCCATCCGGAACATGTCAAAGTTGTTCACAACGGGATCAGCGAGTCCTTTCATTGCCCACCGCTGCGTGGCGATCCAGCGCTGGAAAAATGTCTTAAGGATTTTGAATTACCGCCCGAATACATTCTCTCTATTGGCAATAAGAAGCCTCATAAAAACATCGCACGGCTGGTCGAAGCATGGTGCAAGAGCAGTATCAACATCCCACTTGTCTTGAAATCTGACTTTGATCCACACCTACTGGAACTCGCAGAGGCTCACCATAAAAAGCACAACCTTCATTTCCTCCGTTTTGTGCCGAATGAGCTTTTGCCTGCCATCTATGCCGGTGCAAAATTATTTGTTTATCCATCGATCTATGAGGGATTTGGCTTGCCTCCTCTGGAAGCTGCTGCATGCGGCGTTCCTGTGATTGTCTCAAAATGTTCATCACTTCCGGAGGTCATGCGCGATTGTGCCCAATATGTTGATCCTTCGAACACCGAAGATATGTCAAAAATGCTCGAGGCTGCGCTACACGCCTCACCCGAGCAAGAGGAAAGAATTCGGAAGGGCCTTGAGTTAGTCAAGACCTACTCGTGGGCCAAGTCTGCGCAATCTACGCATGCCCTTTATGAGCAAATTCTATTGCATCAGAAACAACACACATCCATAGAGGAAAAAGTCTGTGGATAAGAGCTTATTTTCAGATCCCCAAAGACGAACCATCGGTCTGAACGGCCGATTTCTTGTGGCACAGCGAACGGGTGTTCAGCGTTCTGCTTACCGGCTTTTCCGCAGCGTGATTGAACACGGTGAACACTATAATTTTGTGCTCTTCACCGGAGAGGGAGAACTTTTTGCTCCAGAATGGCAACGCCCCAACGTCCGAGTTGTCACCAGCCGTCTGTCGCAACACACCATTTTCAAAAATCATCTCTGGGAGCAACTGGAACTACCGCGTCTCGCACAACGTTTTGGAGTTGATCTTCTTCACAGTCCGGCCAACTTAGCCCCACTGGCATTCCGGGGAAAGAGTATCGTCAATATTCATGACCTCTGCTTTCTTGTTCAGCCCGCTTGGTTTTCTTATACATTTCGCCTGATCTACCGTTGGCTGGTCCCCAGAATTGCGCGCAACAGCTCGCTCGTGGTTACAAATTCGAATTACTCGAAAAACGATATTCTCAAATTTCTTAAACTCAGCGTTGACCGCATTCGACTGACCTATTGGTCTGTCGATCCTATTTTTTATGAATTCAATCGACCGTATGAGAAACGGGACGATCAGATTATTTTTGTTGGATCGCTTGAGCCGCGAAAAAATCTAATCGGCCTGCTGAAAGGATTTTCTCTTTTTAAAAGCCGCAACCCCGAAAGCAAGACACGACTGATCGTTGTGGGCTGCGAGAATCCTTTGTTTGCCGACAGTGGTATCAGCCGTCTGGACATTGGAACAGATGTTGAGTTTCGTGGATACATCAGTGATCGAGAATTGGCTGAACTCTTTGGCACTGCACGAGCGCTCGTCTACCCCTCTTTTTACGAAGGATTCGGTTTTCCACCGCTCGAAGCCATGGCTGCAGGAACTCCTGTGGTAACCAGCCGCACGTCAAGCCTTCCAGAGGTAGTAGGCGAAGCTGCTTTGCTCGTTGATCCCTACTCACCAAATGACATTGCAGAGAAAATCGCCGAGGCATTGAAACCCAGCGTCGCACAGGAGCTGATCGAACGGGGAAGTCAGCAGGTCCGTCAATTCAGCTGGGACAAAGTGGGCCGACATATGATTGATATTTACGATGACATTCTAACCAACCACAAATCCTAGCTTGTTTTCCGGCTGAGTGCGGGGTATGGCTGACGCCAGTTGAATCGAGGGATCTATGAGCAGCAATAAAAACATTCGCAATATCGCTATCATCGCACACGTTGACCATGGCAAAACCACACTCGTTGATGGTCTGCTTCAGCAAGCAGGGACCTTTCAAGCGCATCAATCCGTCGCCGAGCGGGTGATGGACAGCATGGATCTCGAAAGAGAGCGCGGAATCACAATTGCTGCCAAAAATGCATCGATGATTTACAAAGACACTCGAATCAATATCGTCGATACCCCGGGCCACGCCGACTTCGGTGGAGAAGTTGAGCGGACGTTGATGATGGTCGACGGTGCCATTTTGCTGGTCGATGCGGCTGAAGGCTGTTTGCCTCAAACACGCTTTGTTCTTCAAAAAGCGTTGCAACGACATCTATCCATGATTGTGGTTGTTAACAAAGTCGACCGGCCTGATGCGCGGGTTGATGAAGTTGTCGAGTCGATTCATGATTTGTTCCTCGAACTGTCGTTCGAAGACCATCACCTCGACTTTCCGGTTCTCTACGCGTCCGGTCGGCAAGGCTGGGCAAGCAAGAAGCAGGACGTCAAGACAGAAAATCTGTCTGATCTCTTCGACACAATTCTTGAACATGTGCAGCCACCGCGCATCAAGGACAATGGTCCTGCGCAGATGCTCATCAACAATTTGTCCTACAACCCTTATTTAGGACGACTTGTGATCGGCCGTGTTGAGCGCGGCAGCCTTTCAACAAACCAATCAATCGCCGTGCTCGGCGAAAATGGCCGCGTGCAAACTTGCAAGGTTGTGAAGCTGCGCGCCTACCGCGGACTCGAACAAGTGGATGTTGATTCAATCTCCGCCGGCGATATTGCCATTGTTGCAACGGGGCTCACGGATCTCGCGATTGGCGACACCCTTGCAGATGTCAATGCACAAGAGGCACTCGAGCGCATTCAGGTGGATCCCCCGACCGTGAGCGTTGAAGTCTCGGTCAACACCTCCCCAATGGCGGGCCGCGAAGGAAAGCCATTGACGAGCCGGAAGCTCTATGAATTTTTAACCAAAGAAGCCATGCACAATGTGGCACTGCGTATTGAAGAAACCGAGACTCCTGAGGTCTTCTTTCTTAAGGCGCGCGGTGAGTTGCAGATTTCAATCGTGATGGAGAACCTGCGGCGCGATGGCGGCGAATGCATGCTCGCTCGTCCCAAGGTTATTACAAAAATGGTGGATGGTGTCGAACATGAGCCGGTCGAGCGCGTAGTTGTCGATGTTCCAGATTTTTCTGTGGGCGTTGTGACCGAAAAACTTTCGCTGCGTAAGGGCCGGATGGTGAATATGAACACCCTTGGTTCGAATCGCGTGCGTATTGAATTTTCAGTTCCAACGCGCGGGCTTCTCGGTTACCGCAGCACATTCTTGACCGACACAAAAGGTGAAGGAATTATGTCGAGCTATTTTGAGCAGTGGGAACCCATCAAGACCGGATTTCTTGTCCGTCAGAATGGCGCACTTATTGCGGATCGAGCCGGCAAGACAACCGAATACGCTCTGCACGGCTTGGAAGATCGCGGTCGTCTCTTTGTTCGCGAAGGCGAAGAGGTTTACGAAGGAATGGTCGTGGGCGAAAACAACCGCGACAACAATCTGGACGTGAACGTCATCCGCGAAAAGAAGCTGACGAACATGCGCTCTGCCGGCACAGACGACAGCACTAAACTGAGTCCAATTGCAAAAATGTCTTTGGAATCAGCCATCGACTGGATCGACGAAGACGAATGGATCGAAATCACGCCTAAGAGCATCCGCATTCGTAAGCGTATTTTGCAGGCCAACATGCGCAGTATTTCCAGAAAATAATACTGCCTCTTCGGAACTTCAAAAGCTCACGCAGTTCATCGAGACTGACAGGAGTCGGTTTCTATTTGGGATTAAACGTTATGGCACATCATCCGTTGACTCTCACGCTTCTTGAAACGCTTCACGCTCAGGGCCTCGATCTATCTCCCCATCACAAAACAGCCTTTGAAAAGCTTTCGGCCGAGCACCCCTCAGGCATTGCCCTTGCCCAAATGGAAACTCCCATGATGCGGCAATTCAAAGAGGCCAAGGATGCCGTGCCGGATGCGTTGCTGTTTTTCAGAATGGGTGACTTTTACGAGCTTTTTGGTGCTGATGCTGTCATTGCCGCCGAAGTCTGCCAACTCACGTTGACCAGCCGCGATCGAAATTCGGAAAACCCCGTACCGATGGCCGGTGTGCCGGTCGTCAATCACCGTGCTGCTCTCAAAAAATCTTTAGCTGCGGGATTCAAGGTTGCAGTCTGCGATCAACTTGAAGATCCAAAACTCGCCAAAGGTCTCGTGAAGCGAGATATCGTGCGTATTGCCACGCCCGCTGTGCCGGGTGATTTGGGCGAAGACGACGATTCATCGTCACCCTCGGGAACATGGCTGTCATGCGCGATTCCTGCCTCGTCAGGATTGTGGGCTCTGGCGTTTGTTGACGTCTCAACCGGTGTCTTTCGATACACGGGACGCTTGAGTTCTGTGGAACTCGAACAGGAACTTGTGACTCTTCATCCGCTGGAAATTATTGTTCCCAACAACCACGTCGAACGCCTGACAGACTTTGCCCGCACACACTTCTCGTTAATTCCCCGCGTATCGGCTTTGCCTTCATGGATTCTCCGCTCACCATCCGATGCCCTGCGGCTCTTTGAAGATTTTTTCGAACTCTCCAAACTCAATGCTTTTGGCCTTGCTGCCATTGAGGGGTCGCTTCAAGCCGTCACAGGAGTTTTGCATTATCTGAAAGAGACACAGCGCGGAGTCGTAAAGAATCTCACCCGGATTGATTATTTTGATGTCTCCAAACATCTTGTTCTCGACGACTCAACAAAAAAACATCTTGATTTTTTTGTGACGACAACCGGTGAGCGCAAGGGCAGTCTTTTTTATTTTTTAAACCAATGTGCGAGCGCCTGCGGTGCACGACTGCTGGCACAAAAACTGAATTATCCAGAAAAGTCACGCGCGGCCGTCCAGTCTGCTCTCGATGCGGTGGAATTGATTTTAAATCAAGTCGCTATGGAGCGAGAACTGTATGACGCTCTTCGCACATTTGCTGACCTTGAGCGTCAGCTCAGTCGTGCAGCACAGAATAGCATCGATCCCAAAGGTCTTGCGTGGGTTGGTCAAACTCTCATGCGGCTGCCGGCTCTCCTTCAGCTGATTCGTTCGCTACCGCAACAGAATTCTTCTGATGCGCTTGTGGGTGTTGTACAGGCCATCGAAAATCAACTCCTCGCCCTTCAGCCGCTCTCTGAAGAATTGGCTCGGGCTATTGAAGACGAACCTGCGCTGGTTGTCGGCAAAGGCGGACGCATTTTTAAATCGGGATACCATGCCGAACTCGATGAGCTAGTTGAATTGGAAAGTAATTTTGAAGAGCGCATTGCCGCACTTGAAAATCATGAGCGCTCGGCCTCCGGCATTCCAACGCTTAAAATCGGTTACACCCGTGCCTTTGGTTATTATTTTGAGATCTCCAAGGGCAAACTGGCTCAAGTTCCAGCGCACTTTGAGCGCAAACAAACACTTGTGAACGGTGAGCGTTTCATCACACCGGAACTCAAGGAACTTGAAGACAAGGCACTGTCTGCATCCGAACGACGAACGGCCATTGAACGCCAGCTACTTGAAAAATTGAGGGTTGATATGGTCACGCACGCAGATGCGCTGACTGCACTTTCGCGCGCGATTGCGCAGATCGATGTCTGGCGCTGTTTTGCGCAACTGGCTCATGAACATCGATGGAGCAAACCCGCACTGGTGGATGTGCGGGTCACGGCTCTGGAACAGTGCGTTCATCCGATATTGTCGGGGCTACGTTCAACACAATCAAAGTTTGTTGCTAATGACATTGTTCTTGGAGAGACGTCGCAGCTTGCAGACGGACTTTTTGGTGCGGGACATAAGACTGGTCAGGTTCTTTTGATTACAGGCCCAAACATGGCCGGTAAGAGCACTGTCATGCGCCAAGTAGCGCTGGCTCATGTGCTCGCACAGATGGGTTGCTACGTTCCGGCCAAGCGCGCCACGCTGGGTGTCTGCGATAAAATCTTCACACGCATCGGTGCAGGGGATTTTGCTCTGCGCAATCAGTCAACCTTCATGGTTGAAATGCTCGAAGCTGCGCATATGTTGAATTTTGCATCCTCAAACAGTCTTTTGTTGCTCGACGAGATTGGCCGCGGGACTTCAACATTTGATGGTCTCAGCATTGCTTGGGCGATCTTGGAGGATTTGGCCGATCGTGTGCAAGCACGTTCACTTTTTTCAACACACTATCACGAACTTGTTGATGCGATGCGCGACAGGCCCAAAGTCACCCCCATGAAAATGGAGGTCGTCGAACGCTCGCAGCAGGGATTGGATCAAATCATTTTTACCTATCGCTTTTTGCGTGGAGCGGCTGGCAAAAGCTACGGAATTCATGTTGCGAGACTTGCAGGCCTTCCCGAGAGTGTTGTCGCACGCGCTTCTGCTCTTCTGGAGAAACTCTCCTCCCACGACGCACAGCAAGCTGCGGCGGGCAAGGCTGCGGCGCAGGAGGTTACGCAAACTCAAACAATCGCCGCTGAGACTTCTGAGACGACAGTGGCCTTAAATGATTTGATTGACGAACAAAGACCTCGCGAACAGCTGAACACAACATCGAGCATCCAGACTTCTTCAATAAAGACGTCAACACCCAAAAGAAAAGAGCGATGGGATTCGTCAACTCTGCAAACTCTGTTTTGAATAGACGGATTCATTTTGTCTGAATTTTCTGTGATTCGGTGAATATTTATTCACACACAGTCGAAACAAAATGACGCTGAAGCCGCCTCAAACAGAGGCAAGAGAAAGCTCGCTAATTTTGCCCAATGCCATCAATGCACATAAACTTGAGTCAGCAAACCCCTCTTTCTCACAAAGGAGACTCTTTGTGTTTAGATCCTCATTTCAGGATTCACTGTGGAGTGTGTTCTCTCTTGATGTGAGCAGTCGCGTTCAGAAACAGTCTGCTCTTATTTTTCTGAGCATCTGCGCAAGTCCACACGCGAACGCTTGGGTGAATTTGGAGACTTGGAAAAAACCAAAAG
>Ga0315901_10003591_pt1 | contig 20067 bp, 20 predicted proteins | sample LakEriMetagenome_10_FD_203761 | JGI IMG/M metagenome (GOLD analysis project Ga0315901, IMG submission 203761) | Freshwater fungal communities from buoy surface, Lake Erie, Ohio, United States - Buoy 2 MA116 | ecosystem: Environmental > Aquatic > Freshwater > Lake | place: USA: Lake Erie, Ohio... | reverse complement strand
CATATCTGTCTATGTTGAGTCCTGCTACTTTAAATAGCGGTGCTTTTACCCAGTATAAAGAATATCAGCTAGTAGGTGCACCCTGTGTTGTAGATAGCAAGATATTTAGCACTGGTGCTTATTTTGTGCCACAAAGTGCAGGTGTACTTGTTGTTTCTGAATGGAAAGAAACAGGGTTCTATGTCTTTCCTCATTCTTGGCTACCTACTGCTGCTGAAGTAGCTTTAGACATAAGCATAGCTGAGTTAGGCGAAACAGGCACAACGGTTCAAGATGCTATTAGAGAATTGCAATATGAGGTGTATTATCAACAACAAACACCCACAATAGCGGCTATTAGTGGAAATACATATTTGGTAAGTGGAACTGGCTCTGTTCTTTACGCAGGCAGTACATACTATGTAGGAGAAGTCTTCACTGCTTTTAACACAACCAATATCACTTTTGTTAGCGGAAGTCCAAAGGTAAACACTTTGTACGCAGCCACAGACCAATACTTTGCGTCTTTGTACAATATAAATCAAAATCTATACGAAGTGATTGTGAACGCATTTTCTAGCAGATATACTTCTCAAGCAGAGATTTTAGAAATACGTTTGATGTTGGAAGCTATTGAGAATATGGCATCTACAAATAATATTAGTCTTATAAAGGCACAAGACCTTTTAGTTTACGCACAAGATAAAGTATTTTTCTTACAGCAATGAGGCAGAGAAGTGACGAGCAATTAGCTATTATTACTGATAATATAAAGCAGAATCAGTACGCTCAGGTGCAGCAGATAGCTACACTAATGCAGACGGGCTTACCCTCTGAGCAGATATCAGAATATATGGACAATATCCTATTGCAATCAAATGCTTTGTTTGTAATGGGTTCTATCTACTCTAGCAATGCTCAAAAGAATGCGTGTGCTAATGGAATTGGAAAAGAAGCTTTAGACTATGCTGCTCCTGATGGGTATGCGGTTGCAGGGTACTTTGAAAGCGGGTATTGAAAATTTATATAAATAATTGTATATTTGAGCCATGACAGTAGTTTTAAAAAAGCGAAGAAATCAAAGTAGTCCATTATCAACTACAGAAGTTGATTCAAATTGGGACACAATTGAGAGTTCACTAAATGCCAAAGGCACTGGTGACGGAACTGTTACCTCTGTGTCTGTAGGTAATTTAAGCCCTTTATTTACTGCAAGTGTAGCTACGGGTTCAACTACTCCTGTTGTTACTTATGCTCAAGTATCTCAAAGCCAAAATAGAGTTTTAGCTTCTCCAGACGGAACAAGTGGTGTGCCTACCTTTAGAGCATTGGTTGATGTTGATTTACCTATTGTTCCCATTGCAAAAGGTGGAACTAATAGTTCTACAGCATTGACCAACGATAGAGTAATGGTATCTAGTGGAGGTGCTATTGTAGCTAGTAGTACAATTACTACCACAGAATTGTCTTTCCTAGATGGCATAGGCGGCTTGACAAATGGGATACTTAGAAAGGGGACATCTGCCCTATCAACTGGTGCTATCAATTTAGCTTCTGCTGATACAACTGGCATTAACCCTATATCAAAAGGTGGAACAGGTTTATCTGCAACACCAACAAGCGGCCAATTGTTAATTGGGAACGACTCTGGTTTTGCGTTAGCAAGAATAACTGCTGGTTCAGGTATTACCGTAACTAATGGTGTTGGAACTATAACTTTGGCGTCATCTATACCGACAATTAATTCACTTTCGGGTGCTTTGACTATAGCTGCAGGAACTTCAGGTTCTAATATAGCTATAAACTCATCAAGCACTACGATAACTATAAATATACCTGATGCTAGTACCTCTGCTAGAGGTGCTTTAACTTCTTCAGATTGGAACAGGTTTAATGATAAAATAGGCCGCACCTTTACCACTACAAACAATGCAATTACCTTTGCTTATGACGTGTGGTATATTACGGGCGACGCTACTCTACCTGTTATAGCAGCTGGAGATGTAGGCAAAGTTTTGTTTATCAAGAATACTGATTCAGCCGCAAATCACAGGGTTACACCAAACACAGGAGCTGCAATAGACAATAATGAGCCTTTTATTAATTTACCTCATGTAGCTGGTGGTAATGTGCAGGGAGCAGTCCTACTTCAAGCTACTAGTACAACTCAATGGCAAATTCTTTCAGCTTTTGGAGCAATTACTTACGGATAAAATAAATGATAACACCTAGCAATTTAATTTCGTTTGACGAAGACATCTTAACCTCAATAGAGGTTTATGATTCTTCTGTGTACACATCGCCTATAACAAGTGTAACTGCAGTTCGTTTTATGTTTGCTACGGTAAACAGCGTTAACGAGGCTAGCTCAACATCTAGTTTAGAAGCTTGGAGAGAGTATACTTTAAATCAGAATACTACAATCAATGGTGTTTCATATCTTAAAGGTGCTGTAGTTTATTTAGCAAATGATTACAATTTGACTGGAACTGATACAGCAACTGAGACTGGCTTCTATGGTGAAAGACAGACTTGGATTCCTTCTAATTCTAGCTATGTATCCTTTAATCCAGACCAAACATATAAGACGTCTTCTTTAGTTTTTGAAGACAACGTATTTACTTTAAGATATCAGTTATTTACAACTTCATATACTTCAGGTTCAAATAGGCCTGCTGGAACATATATTGTAAGGGGTACTGCTGGCAACTTTATCACTATTGCTGGAGGCCAAAGGTATGTAGGGGAGGTATTTACTGAAACTGCTCCATTCACCTTTACAGGAACTTCTACTATATCGAGATTTGACTCAGAGTCTACAACATACTTCTGTACAACTGCTCAGATATATCAAACGCTACAAAGGTACTTTATTCTTTTAGCTAACAATGCAAATGCTAGTATAGAGATAAAGAATAACCTATTGAAAATAATTGCTAATTACAATGTGGCTGGTTTTTCTGAGGCTCAATCTTACGGGATTGACTTGCAGTATATGCAGAACTTATTAGATGAGACACAAGAGTTTTATTCAATTATCGAAGGACAATGGTAAGGCAGCCGAGTGTACGTTTAGCTAGCATGAATACAGAAATGAAGAAGTATTTGAATAGAGCTTCTTTAATGGGTATGCAATTAGGTCGTGGTATTCCTACACAGGAATTAAGCGGTTGGGACTGCATTTTATTAGATTACGAGGATTACGCTATATCTATAGGCAATGAAGACTATCAAGCTATGGATGCAGCATTAGATTATATTATAAATTAATTATGGCACTAGGTATTTTTAAAAAAGCGTGGAACACCACTCAGTTGGCTGACTTGACAAGCTATTTTGCTAATTATTTAACAACGGTTTTAAGTAGCTATGCTTCAATAACATATGTAACAAACGCTTTAACAGGTTATATCCGAAAGTTAAATACAGCCGATACTGCTACAGGTGTGGATGATGTTACTATAAACGCTCTTTCAGGCATTATTGAATATACAGAAGTTATAGCTGGGAATAGCTACCATGCATTTACCTTTACTAATTCAAGGGTTGATGAATTTTCTTCTGTGCTTTTTTTATCTATTAAAAGTCCTTCAGCAGCAACTGGCGGGAGTGGCCTACCTTATATCCAGAGCTACTCAATATCAAGCACAACAGTAACCGTTGTTATTGCTAATAGCGATATGAACGCTACAACCGCTCCATTTTTCTTAAACTTTCTAATTGTAAGCTAATATGGGACAGAGTAGAACGTCTAAGTTTTATGCTGCCAACCCTAAGAGTGCTGAGAAGCGTAGAGAGGCGCAAAGAAAGATTAACAAAAGCAAAGAGCAAAAGGAGTATCGTGCTGAGTTAAATGGTAAAAGGCGTGAATTAGGGATATACGGCAAAAGTAAAAATGGCGGTAAAGCTGCTTTAGATGTAGCCCACAAAAAAGATAGAAAAGATGGGGGTACGTTAAAGGATGGCTATAAATTAGAAAATAAATCTAAAAATAGAGCTAAAAAATAGTATCTTTGTCTCCATGACGGACAAGGAAAAGATAAAAGAATTAGAGAGTAAACTCGCTAAGTATGAGAGTATGCCTCATGCAAAGTTCTACACTGCTTTATTAGAAGGAGTAGACCACATTACCAATGAAATTAAAAAGAAGAGGCTCGATTTTGATAGCGACCCTTTTGCAAAGAACATCTTCCTGCTAGCTAAAGATGCAGAAAAGATTATGGCTTCACTAGAAAAGGGGTCTTCATTTTTTGTTATACAAGATAAAGCCGCACCTACTAAAAAAGCTGAAAAGTCAAACACTGTAGCTATATGATAGTTGTAGATAAGATTAAAGACCCAGCACCTTTCTTTACTAGAAAACCACATCCAACTACTTTTAAAACTACTTATGAGGAGCAGAAGTACTGGGCGCAACAAAAGAAGTATTGGGTAGAGGGGTATAATGAGGATATAAATGGTATGCTCTACTTCTATGCCCAAGAGATTATTCTAAAGGACAGGATTAGGGGTTCTATGTATTATCCCACCGTTAGGGATGCGGATGTTCTAATATCTCAGAAGTTCAAAGAGACAATGGACTCTGGCTATGCTATGTTCTTTTTAAAAGCGAGGGGTATTGGCTTCTCAAGCTGGGGTATGAATTTGCCATTCTACTTTGCCCGTGTCTTTCCTAATTCTAAAAGTATCATTACTTCTAAGGATAAGACTACGTTGAGTACTCTATTTACAGACAAAACTATGGTTGCTTTTGAAGAGATGCATCCTAGGTTAAAGCCAGACTTAATTAATAAAAATCAGACTAAGAATGATGCATACCTAAAAATAGGTATGAAATACATAAATCAGTACGGGGAAGAGAAGTATGGAGAGTCTGAGCTATCCTTTAGAGATACGCAGGAGAGCCCTAAAGCTGCAACAGCATTCTCAGGTTCAGGAGCAATGTACGGCTTTGCGGATGAAGCACCTCTAATGCCTAGACTAATGCAATTCTATCCGTCAGCAATAGAATGTTTTACCGACCACTCTATCAATAAAATTGTGGGTGGTTTGATTATGGGCGGTACGGCAGAGGCTACAATTAGTCCTGAAGACATTAGAAGGATACAGGATATCTACACAAATTCTGAAGCTCTTAGGATAAAAACCCTCTTTCTTCCTGCAACTTATGGCAAGCACATGGTTAATGGTCACTCTAATCACGAGAAGGCTAGAGACGAAATATTGAAAAGAAGGGAAGAATTGTCATTATTGGATGATAAAAGTCAATTAACAGCGTATATTAAGAATAATCCACTAGAGATTGATGACATCTTTGACTTTGCTGGTGGAGGTCTATTTGATGAGCACACGGTAGAGAAAGTAAATGCACAGCTAAGGGAGTTGCCAAAGGTTAAACAGGAATTAAAACCTGTCCCACACAAGATAAATGTTTCTATTTCTAGTGTTATAGCCGAACCTGTAAAGGATAGTTCTATACACATTCTAGAACACCCGAAAGAAGGAGTGGAATACATAATTGGTGGGGATACTATTATGACCTCTGATTTAACTAGTAGTACTAGCGGCAATTCAAAGTATGCAGCTATTGTAACTAAAGGTGTAGACCCGCAAGGTGAGATACAGTTTGCTCCTGTTGCTACTTATCTAGAGCGGCCGAAGAGTATAGAGTATGCTAATATTCAGTTAATGAGTTTAGCAAAATACTATAACAAATACGGAAAATGTAAGATAATGTGCGAGTTAAATGCTGGTGCAGAGAATTTGCTTCAGATGCTTATTAACGAAGGATTGAGCAGAATGATTATGATGAGAAAGGATTTAAATAAATCTGGGTGGGTAGATAGGTCTAAGCCTTGGTTTTATAGGGCAGACATTATTCTTAAATGGCAGATAGAGGCAGCTAATATCTATTTCAAGAAATACGCCCATATGGTCTTCTTTAAGGAGCTACTAGTAGATGCTACAAAAGGGGTAAATGATAATACGGATATTTTAGATGCATTCATGGCCGCCCTGTATGGGTGGGGCTCAGGAGATATACTAGGTACTAAAGTGCAAACAAAAACACCAAAGAAAATACAGATGGTTAAATACGAGATGTTAAATGGTTCGATGCGACCCGTGTGGTATGAGAAAGAGATTAAGATATAGCACTATTGATTATCAGTTTTAAATACTTATATTTGTAGTAAAATATTTTAAAATGAGTACATTTTATACAGGAGTTGGAGTACAACCGTTTCAAGCTGTTGAGTTTACGGAGGAGGAGTATAGGAAGAATTTGCAATTCGTGGCGTCGATGTGGAATCGCAGATTGTATTCTTTTGGAGCAAACGCTACTGCCGCTACTATAGGTTCGGATGACAACCGTTTTGTTACAAGCTATTTAGCTAATTGCCAGTATTTCTTTGGTAGACAAAACCCTTCTGACTATGGTTTTTTTGTGCAAGATGAGTTAGGTCAAAACACTCGTTTCCCAATGACTAGGGGAATGGATATTACCAAAATACTCCTGCACATTGATGGTGTTGTAAGGCAAATGATAGAGCCTCTACCAAAGATTGTTAATGTAACTGCATACTCAAAAGATGCTGTCTCTGTAAAGAAGGAGATAATGGATTTTATCAAATTGAAAGCCCAGCAAAAGGTTTTCTTTGATATAATTGAGATGGCTACAGGAGTTGGTTTTAAGCCAATTGATAGAGATTTTAAAACTCAAGAAGAGCTAGATAAATATTTGGAAGACTTTCAGGAGAGCATGGAAATTGCCTACCAGAATATTGCCAAACATATTCTTATTACCAATAGGTATATGCCTACTTTAGCTAAGTTTAGCCAGTATGTCGCATTAGGCGGACAAGCTACAATAGAGGTGTATGAGCATGGCGGAATGATTAAGTGGCGTATTGTTCCACCTGAATCAGCTATCATTGATATGAGTAAAAATGATGACCAGCACGAAGATGATGATTATGCTGGCTCTATTATGTCAATGAGTGTTCCTGACTTATTAGATGAATTTGAATGGACACAAGAAGAGATTGAAGACTTGCAGACAATGGCTAAAGCTCAAACTATGTGGGCTCAATACAATACTTATGTAGGTGTAAATGGTCTAGTTTGGTGGCAGTTAAATAATGGTGTACCTAAAGTAATGGTGGTTAGAGGCCAGTGGCGTTCTCTAGAGAAAATGGATGGAGAGTGGGTAGAGGTATTGAGAGAAGGGGTTTACATTGGTAATAAATACTTAAAGAATTGCAAGATTAGTGAAGGGCAGGTTTGGAATAAGATGGATAAGACTCGCAAGAGATTACGCTTCAGAACCGTTACACCTAACACCTTTTTAGGAAACAATTTAGGTATTGTAGGTATGCTTAAGAGATACCAAGATATTAAGGATGCCTTTGCTACTAAAATGATTGAATTGTCTTCTAGGGCTGTAGGTAAATCCTTTGTTGTAAATGCTAGTAAGTTGCCTGAAGGGTTAACCGCTCCAGATGTAATCTCTCAATTAAAGCAGTCTAATATGATTGTTTTAGAAGGGGCAGATATTGATGAGACACCTGATTCTAAGAGGCAGAATTTAGTAGAGACTTTAGATTGGACACTAGACCCTAATGTTCGCTACTATATGGATATGATTACATATTACGATAGTGTAATTGCTGATATTATAAATATACCTCAACAAACTAGAGGTTTCCAAGCTCAGTATCAAAGTGCTGCTGTTGTAAATTCAAACTTACAGCAAAGTACATTAGGTATGTCTTGGTACTACAAGAATATCATGACGGGTATTAAAAATCTATTAGAGTTTAGTGCAGACTATGCTAAATTGATTTTACCAGAGAAAGAAGATAGCGATTTAACTTTAGTGATTGGAGATGCTATGGTAGAGATACTGAAGTTAGAAGATATGCAGAAGATGCAGTTTGAAGACTTCCTTCTAGATTTAAATCCTGATGGTGTTTTACAAGAGCAAGAGAAGGAGCAATTGAAGCAGTTTGCCGCAGCTTTAGCGCAGAATGGAGCTATGAGTATCTCTAACTACATTAAATTGCTACAGATTGACAATAAAACCGAAATGTACAATTACTTTGAGAAGGTTGAGAAGGAGAAGCAGATTCGTGAGGAGCAGATGCAACAAGCTCAAATGGAAGCTCAAATGCAGCAGGCAGAAATGCAGCAGCAAGGCAAACAGAATGTAGCTGAGATTAATGCAGAAGCAGCTTTAGCAAAACAGGAGATGCAGCAAATGCCTCCGCAAATGCAATAAAACAATATAAGCCCCGACCTAAAAAATCGGGGTTTTTAATTTAACGACCTGTTATTATTCTGCAACCAATGGTTATAACACATTATCAAAAAGGTGCTATCGCTCATCCCTAATTGGTCAGCAATTTCTCTTAATTTCTTTTTTCTATGAGGTAGTAAATAGACGTACACTCTTTCCTTTTTTACGTTTTTTTCTTCTGTATTATCCATGTATCTATTGATTTTATTGGTGGGTGTATTTAACACCTATGCAAATTTATAGAATAAAAATGAAATAAAAAAGCACATTATCTTTGCTATCAGGAATAAAAAAAATAAAAAAATGGTAAATGATGTTTACGCTGATAGAGTGTTAAAAGCACTTTCTGAGCAAAATGAAGAAAACAAAAACGTGGAGACTCCTGCAGAAACAGAAGTTGAAGCGCAAGCAACTGAACAAGTAGCAGAGGTAGAAAATACCGAAGTTGAAAAGGAAACAACAGAAGAAAACCAAGAAGTTAATTCGCTCTTTGAAAAACTAAAGCAGGTAGAAGAACCAAAAAAAGCCGAGGAAGCACCAGTTGCTTTAAGCGAGGATGTTCAAAAGAAACTACAGGAGTATGAGCAATATCGTGCTCAGGTAGAACAGTATGAGAATAATCCTTTAATTAAAGCGTTGACACTAGGTAAGGACTTAAAAGAAGTCGCTCAAAAGATTGTAGGAAACGATGTTTCTAAGATGTCATTGAAAGAGATGATTACAGCAAAAGTTAAGAGTGAATTCAATTTAGAGGGAGAAGACTTAGAGGAGGCCGTAGAAGAAGAAATGAATCTTTTCGAAGGCAAGAGCCGTCTAGAAAGAGCCCGTATTGAAAAGGAACTCAGAAACGAGATGTCTGTAAATGAGAATGAAATCTTAAAAGAACTAAAAGAGTATGAAACACAACTCAAGGCGCAACAATTGTCACCAGAGCAAATTGCAAAAAATGAAGAAGTAATAAAAGCTAGCGACTTCTCAGCAATTGATTCTGTTGCAGAAAAACTTGTTGGCGGTGATGTATATGGTGTTGAGATGACTAAAGAGTTCATTGAAGAAACAAAGAAAGCATACAATATAAATGAGTTAGCTCCTTACATTGACTCAAAGACAGGTGAGTTAAACGCAAAAGACTTTTTGTTCGAAAAATTCATTAGCAAGAACTGGCAGAAGATTGCCGAGAATGCTTTTGAGATGGGCAAAAAAGGAACTATGAAGCGTTTTGCAAATCCAGATGGCTCAAATAAAGGTAATTCACCAGCAGCAGAAAGCGTTGACAAACTCCAAGAAAATCAAAAAAGCTGGGGAATCAACGTAAAACAAAGAGTAATTAATATAGATTAAATACAAACCCTTAAATTAATAAAAACAAATGAGTACTCCGTACATCAGTAATCAAGATTCGTTACAGTCGATATTCGACCAACGTAACTTAGTGCCTAGAAGCGTAGAAAGCTTAGTGCCTATCATGAATCCGCAGTTCGCACGCCCTGCGTTATCAAAATTAATCGACGTGTTAGATGGTGCTGTTTTAAAGAAAACCACCAACCGTAAGTTCAACATCAACAGGATGCCTAACGACTACCCTGCTGCTACTATTAACACTAGAACCTTAGCTGGTGCTTTGTTAAACTTAACTTTCGCTGATTCTACTTTCCAAGCTATCCCTGTAGGTAACGCTGTTATCTCTGTGAGTGGTGCTTTAGCTGAAGTTGTAGCTAATGGAGCTGGAACAATGACTCTTCGTTGCGTTTACTCTCCAACTGGAACTGCTTTCGCTGCTTTCGCTGCTGTAGATTTCGTTGCTGATGAAATCGTATCAGACAGAGGTGCTTTAGGTAACATCAACAATCGTTTGACTCCTGAGACTGTTTTCACTTTGCCTACTGAATATAGCAACTTCATTGCTCAGTATGACGCTGGTGCTTACATCTCTCACGAAGATGTTAACAACAAAACTTACATCAAGAATCAGTATGGTTCAGATTTCTATGCTTTACAAAAAGAAAGCCAAGCTTTACAGCGTTTAATGCAAACTTACTATGCTCGTTTGTATTCTAACATTCCTGCTGTAGCTGATGCTAACAAGCCTGTAGGTGCTTCATTAATCAACCAAATCAATACTATGGGTGGATTCTCAACTGGTATCGCTGCTCCTATCACCGAAACCACTTTGAAGAATGTAATCCGTCAGTATGTTGCTAATGGTGGTTTTACTGGAGATGAAATCGTAGTTCTTTGCGGTTCTCAGTACTTAGGTGATATCCATGAGTCTTTAGCAAAATATGTAGAGACTGCGGGTACTCATAACGTAGTTGGTGGACAGGTAGTTGAAGGTATCAATATCTATGAATATGGATTTGAAGGCTTAAAATTAAAGTTCATCAAAGACCCATTCCTTGACAACAAACAAATTTTTGGTGTAGACCCTACTACTGGTTTCTCTAACCGCTCACGTTCTGCTATGTGGATGAACACAGATGCTTGTAAGACTGAGCAAGGTGTTAGCGTACCATTTGTATGTGACTACTACTTTGGTAATACTGCTGACGTTTTCCGTTGGGAAGTAGCTGGTTCAATGGACTCTAAAGGTAATCCTGTTACTAACGGAGCTACCGATAAGAAAGGTTGTCAAATCAACTTTACTTTGGATAAGCAAACTCAATTAATGAATCCTGCGGCTTGTATGTATCATGGTAACTAATTTTTAAATAATATAATAAAATAAAATACAAATGATAAGTGCAATTAAAGTTTTAAACACAGTTACCGCTTTAGGAACTGATGTTTCCGTAGGTTCAGACGGTATCGTGAACATCGCTTCAGTAGAAACTGTTGATGCGTATAATGTAAGAGGTGTATCTGTAATCGCTCCTCAAGCCGAGGTGTCTGGTGTTGTTACAGTAACTCCTCAAGCTTTTAATCTTACTGCTTACTCTTTTTATATTAACGCATTCAGTATGTCTACTGGCTTACCTAAAGTAGTTAATGTATCTTTTGTTTCTTCTTCTGGAGCTAGTGCTACTAGTATTTCAAATCAAGCAAGGGCTATTATCAATGCTGATTCAGATTTATCTGTAATTGCTTCTGGTGATGCTACTATTGTTTTGACAGCTAAGCCAACTCAACCTTTCTTCGTAGTTGGCGGAACTGCTGCTAATATAGATTCTTACTCTGGCGCACCTAGTACAATTATCTTCAGTGGTGTAAATTCAGGTGGGTCTACTGTTACGATTTTAGAAGCTGCCAATACTGGCGGCGCTAATATTGCTGGTAAAGCTGTAAGAGGTTCAGTAGCTTACTTGCAAAATAAGTATGCTTACTCAGCTAATGGAAATGCTTTGACTCAAAGTGAATTAGCTCTTTTAACTAACGGTTTCTTCTACACTGAAGTTGTTATTAGCTATATCACTACTACTCCTAGTGGAAGTGGAGCTTTCAAAGGCGAAATTTCTACTTTAGAAGCTGTAGTTTTAGTTAGAGCTAACACAGATGGTAGTTCAAGCGTCTTCACTACTGCTAACTATGCTGACTTGTTAGGTTCTTACGGAACTATCACAGGTTTATCTGCTGGCTATAGAGTTGAAGGAGCTGCTTTAACTAGCGCAATTACCGCTGGCGCTTTGAATAGCACAACTCAAGTACAGACTGTAACAGGGGCTTTAGCTACTGTAGATGTTGTAGGTGGTGATTACTTAGTTTCTGTTTCTACTCCTGTTGTTAGTAAGGTGTTAGGCGTTTTAAGTAATACTACTTATGTGTCAAGCAATACTACCGCTCTAACTTCAGGAAGCAGATTGAATGTGTTCAGGTGGAGAAACTTGCCTGCATAAAAGAAACCCTTTTTTTCTTTTTTTCCATACGTTCCCCTTAAGCCCTCTACTTTTTTAGTAGGGGGTTTTTGGTTTTTATTCATATATTTGTGCCGAACAAAAAAAGAAAATATGATAGTACTAACAGTTACAGACAAAAGGGAAAGGTGTGCGATGCTAGAAGCCTCGTTAAATACCTTTGGATGGCGTTACATGGTTATTGAAGGAGAATGGCGTGGAGCTTCAAGTAAAATGCATGGCATATATGCTTTCCTTAAACAAAATCCACAAGAAAAAGATTTTTTATTTACAGATGCTTTTGATACTTTATTTATAAGAAAAAGCTCTGATTTCGCCCCAATTGCAGACAATTATGTTTCAGGGGAAGTAAATTGCTGGACAGGTAAAAACGACCCTGAAATGGCGTTAAACTTTACTAGCACCGAAAGATTTAAGTATCCTAATGCAGGTGGTTTTTATATGCAATCTGAATTCTTTATTCGCTTATTTGAAGAAGAAACTCCTGCTGAAGAAGATGACGACCAAGAATGGTTGATAAGAAAAGTGTTGCAGTATAATATCCCAATTGATTACAATTGTGCTACATTTCAAACTTTATTTAAAATAGATGTTTCTGATTTTAGAGTCATAGATGGCTTTTTAGTTAACAACGGAACGGGATATGCTCCAATGGTTATACATGGCAACGGAAGGGTTAACATGAACTTCTATTACAATCTATTTCAAGATGGAAGAGACTATCTAGTTAAAAAAACTAAGATAACTATAGGAGTTCCAACTAGAGGAGAGGTTCATGTAAAAACGGTTGGTTCAATCATTAACGCTATTGTTAAAACTAGTCAAAATGGCTATGATATAGATTTTGACTTTGAGATTGGGACATATTTACATCAAATGAGAAACGAAATAGTTTATGGTGCAATAAAAAATGGCTCTGATTATTTAATGTTTATTGACGCTGATTTGCGTTTTCCTGAAGATGGGATATTAAAATTATTAGCCCACAATAAAGAGGTTGTTGGGGGCTGTTACAATGTTAGGCAATTACCTGCTCACGGTACTGTTAAAAATTTAGATGACAAAGGAAATATCTATGATTACGATATGTCAAAAGGTTTAGAAAAAGTTTTCGCCATTCCTACAGGTTTTATGTTAATCAAATTATCTGCAATTAGATTTATGTCACACCCTTTTGATTATGGTCGTTTTGATGATGGCACTTTTATTGGGGAGGATATCAATTTTTGTAAAAGGTTTAATGAAATGGGTAGAGAGGTTTGGTGTGACGGTTCTATTCCTATTGGACATATAGGAGAATATACATATTAAATTTGCTTTTGTGATATAAATGACGTTATCTTTGTTGAAATTAAAAAGAAAAAAACATAAAATAATGGAAGGGAAGAAACACACATTTAAGCTTGTTTACCGATTCGAGAATCAATTAGGTAGACGAATTGACTTTAGCAAAAGAGACAAAAGAACAGGTTACATAACCTATCTAACCAAAAGAGGAGAGCTAATAGAGTCTCCAGAGGTTGATGAAAAAGTGGAAGCTGAAATCTTATCTTGGTCTTTATCTCAAATGGAGAATGTTAAAGGAACTAAAAATACAAGATGTTTTATTGAGAAGAGCTACTATTCTGAAGAAGATGAGGATAGAATGGCCGACCAAGAGCAGAAGAGAAATAACAGAGTTATTAGACTAGCTCACTCGTTCTTAAAGAAGCATCCAGAAGTTTTGGCCAAGGATTCTCAAGGCAATAATATCAATACTAGTATTGGAAACAATATCTTGTTTGAATTGATTGAAGAGAGTCAGATTGAACGCAAAGAAAGCGAAAAGAATCAAAAGTTAACAGAAGGACTTATGATTGTGACAGACTTGTACAACAAGAGTAAAGACCAGTTTATTGAGTTCTGTTACGCTTATAACGTGCAGGTTAAAGGTGCTACAATGGACGAATTGTACAACAAGGTGGTATTTAAGTTAAAGTTAAATCCATTTGATTTGGAGCGCATTTTAAAGGATTCGCATTACAATTTGATATCTAAGTACAGACAGGCATTAGAAGAAGGTATTATAAGCTTTAACAATGGATTCTATGAATTCAACTTCGAACCTATTGGTAAAGAAGAAGGAGAGTGTATTAATTACTTTGTGGTAAATGAGAAGCCTCGTAAATTATTGTACGGAAAAGTAGGGTACGCAACCCCTGAAGAGACTGCTGAAATTGCAGAGGTGGGTGTATCTTCTGACTTAAAAGCAGAGCCTACTTTAAAGGAAAAGAAAACTATAAATACTGAGATTTATAACGCTTTGAAGGAGAAGGACGAAGAAAAGCGTGCTCTTTTATTGTCTACTATTAAAGAAAAGTATACTGAATTTGATTCATATGTAGAGAGGAAGATTTCTGAATTAGCTAGTAAATAGTTATATTCGTTAAGTTGTTTTCCTGTTAGTTGTTGATTTAGCCCTTTAGGACTTTGTGTTCTGGAGGGCTATTTTTTTGTTTTTGCTTTATTTTAATGTATATTTGCTATATGAATAATCTTTCAAAAGAAGGCATATACGATACTGTAGACCAAGAATTTATTCTGGCAGGTGTACGTTTACGTTTGCAGATGCGTGATAGCACTGCAGAGGATATGTATTTAACAGACTTAATCAATAGAGGCATTAAGAGATTGCGTAATCTAGGCACAATGATTCCGTTTGAGGCTAAAGTACCTATAGAAGATTTTCGTGCTCCTTTGCCTTCTAACTTTATTCGCTTTACAAAGACATTTCCAATACGTTTATTCTTCCCTATTAACTTATTAGATGACAACGGGGCTTTTGTAACTAATAGCTCTACAGAGACTGTTATTCAAAATATTGGGAATCAGACAAATGCTTCATTAGGTGTAGCAACTCAGCAGACTTTTAGTGGTAACATTAGTGGAACTATCCCTGTATTTCTTAATGGTGCTTTTTACGATGGTTTAGGTAATTTGGCAATACAGGGAGTAGATGAAGCTCAACCTTATATTACGGTTAACGTAGTAAATAATGTAATGTACTTTAGTAGCAATTGTTCATTTACATATGCGTATATTTCCTACTTAGGAAACTTAGTAGATGAAAATGGTTCTTTATTAGTGCCAGCATATGCAGAGGAGGCTTTGACAGAATTTGTTTTATATCAGTATAAAGCAGATAATGCAGACAGATATCCTGCTTATGTTATACAGATGCATGAGAACAATTGGAAGAGGGGTAAGGCACACGTTAAAGCTATTGCAGCGATGCCATCATCTATCGACTATCAATTTATTAATCGCAAAATAAACTCACTTAAATAATGACAAATCAGGAAATTAAGGACATATTTAATCAGCAGTGGGATGCATATGCGTCGGGTATAATAGAAGACCCTGAGTTAAATAATATATTCCAGAAGAGCACACAGGTTGTTTTAAAGAAGTTGTACAATCAATTGGATTTAGACAATGCCTTTACTACAGAATTAGCTCCTTTGTTGAAAGAGTTTGTTATAAGCAATACAAATGCTGTTATAGATTTTGCTAGTGATTTACCAGCTACAGACCCATTTGAGCGTTTAGTAGACCTAGAAGTATCTTACAGTGTAGGCGGTGTTGTCTATACTAAGGTGGCTCAACCATTGAATGATGCTGAGTCTATTAGCCCATATTCTAGGGGTACATACAGATATCCTAGGTATAGGTATAGTTCTACTTTGTCTGAGCCTAATTATGGTGGCAATTCTAGTTTGATACGCATTTATCCTAATACTAATATTACATCAAAGAGTGTGCGTTACTTTAGGGATTTATATCCATATGACTTTGCTGATGCTAATTTCCTTGCAGCTACTAGTTTTTATGGTAATATGACCAATCAAATGATTATTGACAATGCATTACAAATAGCTGCCAATGCTTACAGGGAGGATTCTTTCTTCAATACTCAGAGTGCAGTTCAAGCAAATGATAATAGAGCTATTATATGAAAAAATTAAACGAATACGCAGATTTATTGGTAAGGATAGTTAATGCTTTCGAAGTTAAAGTTGGGGGTAAATATTCTGACTTAGAAGCTGTAGAAGCTTTAATCCCTACATTGAGACAGGAAGCTATTTTAATCAAGTACAATGGTAATGCTAATATAGCTGCTTCTAAGAAAATAGACCCAGCTTGTTTACAATCTTTTCTTATAGCAATAGATTCTGCTGCTCAAGATTCAGAAGTAGACTATTTGGTATTCAATTCACCTCGTTTTGTAAATGTTTCAAAAGGGGTTAGTGGTGATATATATGTAGGTGCTAAGAGATTGACTCAAGCCTTTAAAAAAGTGTACACACGCACAGAAATTGACACATTAAAGACTAGGGGTTATTTGAATGATGGTAAACACATTCTGTATATGACTGCTGATGACAAGATAAATGTGTATGGCAATAAGATGCTAAAGGAGATATGGATAGAAGGTATTCTGGCCGACCCACTAGAAGCTACTAATTTTAATGCAGAAACAGACCCATATCCAATGAGTGAAGACATCTTTACTATTGTAATGGACTTATTCAAGCAGAAGGTTAATATTACTTTAAATCAAGCACAGGATAACGTAGACAATGATACCTCATCACAAGCTAGGGGTATCACTAAACCTGCACTAGCTTAATCTGATACATTGTATATAATCCGCCAAAACTATATGTAATGTATGAGATATGGCGATTTATACTTACACTAGCTTAGTAGTATTTTTTTGTGTTTTGTATCTCTTTTAAAAGCCATTTTCATAGCATTTAATTTGCTGTGCTCTGTTTTGTAATAACCCATTCTTATTCTTTCTTCCACCATTGCTACACTACTACGCTTGTTTCGTTTTGGCAATTTGATTTTCTTAACTTTAACTTTTGGCTTTTTTTGTTTCGCCTTTTTAGTTAAACCATGAACTTCCATGTGGCAGTTTGGGCAAAGCAATTGTAAGTCTTCAGCTTTTTCATTAAATAAATTTTTATAAGTTTTATGGTGCAAATGCAAAATATTGACTTGCCTTTGCTCTTTACATATTTCGCAATAATTACCTCTTACTTGTAAAATATCTAATTTAATATTTTTCCACTCTTGACTTTTAATGTATTTTTTATATTCTTTAGTTTGCATAAATAAAAAACCCCAATTAGTGCGGGCTAATCAGGGTTATAGTGTTGGGTAATCCCTACCTTTCGGTACACCATTATTGCAAAAGTCTCGAATTTCTTTAGTTAATCAGCCCGCACCAATAAACAACACTTCAAAGATACAAAAACTTGTTTCATATATGCAAGAAAAAAATTATCTTTGCTATAAATAATTTCAAAAGATGCAAGATATCCAAGTAAATAGTTTTAATGGCGGTTTAGACTTTGACTCAGATTTGAGGTCGGTAAAAACAGATAGATATGTGGATGCTCTTAATGTTGAAACTATGTCTATAGAGAAGAATGGTATCAATGCCATTACTCCTATGAAGAGTTCAACTTTAGCTTTTTCTGTACCAGATATTATTGGTTCAGCTCAGGCTACTAAATTAAAGTATGAAGCGAATGTAGATATTGTGTTTTACTTCTACGATGGAGCTGGCACACTTTTAGGTCAAAGCTTTATTTCAGCGGCCAACAATATAGACTTCTCTGCTTTTGAAACGCTATTTACCATAGAAATGTTTAACTATGGCTACACTGTGGGAGACTTTTCTTTATCTGCAGGTGGAGATTATTTCTTATTTTCTATAGAGTTTAATAGCCAACCTGTGCGTGTTTCTTTCTTATGGCAGGTAGATGGCGAATACTATGATGAAATTGTAGTTCAAGAGGCTTATGATTCTGGTAAATTAAGGCCTATTGCTAGTTGGAATGTGGAAGACCGATTGTTTGTGTTTTCTTCTACAGGTAATTCTAATGCTATTGAAATAGGTATTGCTACTAAAAATGTAACGTGGTCATATACTCGCATCTTTAGAACTTGGCGTTTTCTTTTCCCTACAACAGAAGCTATTGATATTAGAGTAGAAAAGGTTAGCAATCAATCTTGGGCAGTATATTGGACTGATAATACAAATAAGCCTAAAGTATTGTATATACCTGAAGCATACACACAAGATTGTGTTGCAAAATATAATATAGATGACTGGGAAACGCCTACTTCTGGATACATTGTTTATAATGAAGCTAATGAGCAAACTAATCTGCAGTTAATAAATAATGCTGGTTTAGTTACCTATAGCGACCAATTGCAGTCTGGTGGTTCTTTACCTAGTGGCGGATATCGCTATTCAATTCGTTTTGGCGTGAATGGAACAGAGAATACAACAGAGTGGAGTGTATTGACTCCAAGTGTTATTCCTGTGTTTAAAGCGTCTACACAAAGCCCTAGTTCTTATATAAAGATTCAGGGAGAAAAGAGCGGAACTCCTACTTCAAAAGCTAATGTTCTATTGGTTCAGAATGCTTTGCCTAACATATATAATTTTGTGGAATTGGCTTGCGTGTATAGTGCAGGAGGTGCAACAAGTGCTTATATTGTAGGCCGATTCAATATTACTGGGGATGACTTTACAATAACTCACACGGGTGCAGAGACAGGCATAATCACTTTAGATGTTGCTGTTTTGCCTCAGACCGACCCTGTTATTTTAAAAGCAAAATCATTAGAGATAAAGAAGAACAGATTAAATTTAGCCAATCTAGAAGTAGGTGCTGATGACCCTGCTCTATCTGCTATTGCTAGTGCTATCACTATAACCCAAGGAAAGTATGCTATGACAGGTGTAGGAGCTTTAACTCAAGGGGAAGATGTAGAACTTAGTGTTAGGGGTAATGATACTTCTTCAGGAGTTCCTTGGAATCCTAATAGTACTTCATTCCAAAACTCAAGCGGTGCTTTAAAATTCTTAGAGGCAATCGACCCCTCTAATGCCTATAATCCAGCCACTGGCCATTGGGTAGCTCCTGCTTCAGATAACTATAGAATGTATTGTAAAACCGTTTTTAATGGCAATGTTGATGTAACTAGATTAAATTGGTTTTTACGCCTTGATGGTGTTATTATTGCTACTGGCCCAATACCAAACAAGGTTATTGAATTTGATGTTTCATTTGCAGCAAATCTTAATCAGACTCTTATTCTTAGCGTATCTTATGAAATTGATAATACTAGTAATTTTTTAATGAGTGCTGGCTCTGGTTTTACAATTTATTCTTCGAGCCTTAGTACTAATTTTGATTCAACAAAGATAGGAGAGTATCAGCTACCTGTAAATTGTGCTACTAAAGTGGGGTATATGCTTAATGAGAAGTATGCTCTTTTCATTCGATTCCACTACAAAAACGGATACATTACTGCTCCATATTTTATAGGATACTTTGATAATCAGTGGAATGGAACAGATATAAGTCTATTTACTTCTAGCACAGGAGCTAGTACTTACGAAACTTATTCGTATTTTGCTAGGCTATCTGGATTAGATGTTACCTCAATTAAAGATGAGATAAATGGTATATCAATATGGAGGGCAGAATGTAATCCAAAAGTAATGGGGACAGGGGTTGTAATGCCCGCTGACTACTTTAAAGCTGAGGCTTATAATTCTGGTTTTTATGCTTCAATTCCTACAGGCAATGGAGTCTATGGTTCTACTTATAGCGTTCTGTCTGACGAAAGACTTTTCTCTATGTTTTTCTCTCATGATACAAGATTGAATCAATCGCAAATTAGTGCTGGAGATACTTTAAAGTACTTTGATTGTCCTAAGATATTGAATAATGTGAGTGGTATAAATTCAACAGGAAGCACACAAATAGGTTCTTTTGCAGAGTATTATGGAGAAATTTCTTCTGCTCAAGGGGTTAATGCATCAATTTCAGATGGTAGATATACTCCATTTATAGAAGCAATTGGCGAGCCTAATTC
>Ga0315901_10003589_pt1 | contig 20078 bp, 22 predicted proteins | sample LakEriMetagenome_10_FD_203761 | JGI IMG/M metagenome (GOLD analysis project Ga0315901, IMG submission 203761) | Freshwater fungal communities from buoy surface, Lake Erie, Ohio, United States - Buoy 2 MA116 | ecosystem: Environmental > Aquatic > Freshwater > Lake | place: USA: Lake Erie, Ohio... | reverse complement strand
ACATATGGAGCAAATACAGCACCACACTCAAGGAATTGAGCACCTTTGTAACCCATTAAGATTACGTTCTCAGTCATATAAGGGTTTTTGTAAACCTTATAACGGCTGTTTAATGAACCAACCTTCTGGATACCGAAGTTGAATTCCATTTTCTCACCGTCACCATCAGAAGCAAATCCTGGGATTGATTCTAAGATAGTAGCAACAGTTGGAGAAGTTACGAGGAAGTTAGCACCACCACGTAAAGTCAACTGATGGATCTTGTTAGAAACTTTCTGTAATTTAGTACCTAAAGTTTGGAACCATCCACCTTGTGTGTTGTAGTAACCACTAGCTAAAGCTTCGAAAGCAGTAGCTGCAGAGTTAATAGCTGTGTTGTTAATAGCAGACCAGTAATCAACTGTGAAAGCATTCTCGATCAACATATCTAAGATTTCGAGGTCGATTTCCATAGAGATGTACTGAGATAAGATACCAGTTAATTCAGCTTCAGCATCTACGCTATGGTAAGCGTTTAAGTCCTGAGCGAATTCTGGAGTCCATTGTGCTTTTAACTTACGAGTTTTAGCAACAATTGGTTCAGATTTCAACTGTACGTTGATTTCTGGGATAGCGATAGCAGTTGTTGGAGTACCATTAGCTGTAGAGTTAGCACTTGGGAAACCACCACCAGAAGCATCTTCAAAATCACCACGATCAGTAGAAGTTGGTTGTTCGTTGTAGAACAAGCGTACAGTAGCAGCAGCTGGACTCATGTCAGCAGCAACTGAAGAACCAGTAACAACGAAAGAAGCAGTGTTATTAGTTACAGTAGTGAAAGCTTGTAATGGAGTGTCTACAGTGATAGTAGAACCAGAAGAGATTGTGAAAGCACGAACACCATTCTGATCAGCATTCAAAGTAGAAGCTAATGGAACTAATACTTTCTTCCAAGAACCAGCAGCAGCAGAAGCTGAATAAGCTGAATCGAAGTTGAAATCAGCCCAAGTAGCAGAAGCTGTACCAGCGTTAGTTACAGAAGCTGAAAATTGGTTGATAGAGTAACCAAAACGACCAGCACCATAAAGGGACTGAGAAGTAATATCAGTTACGTTAGTAGTTTGGTTAGCACCATATAAAGAACCATTTTGAGTAAATGGATCAGGGAAATTGCTACCATATTTGAAATCTAGATAGAATACAAGACCAGAAGGTAAGTTCATTGGTTGTACGCTAACGAATTCTTTAGCAGCGATTTCACCGAATACACGGCGAACTAATGGTAAAGCAACACCGTTCCAAGCTTCCTGTGCGTAAGCACCACCACCGATGGTAGCAGTACCAGTAGAAGAAGCTTCAGTTACTAATTGCTTAGCTTGGTTTTCAAGGAGAACAGCCATTGTGTTTTTATCTGTCTCACCCTTCAAACCTTCTAAGAGACCAGATTTGGCCCACTTAGAGTTGAGTTTTTTGGCGTCATCAGCAACAACTTTGTATTGGTTAGATGACTCTAATAATGATTGAATGTTCATTTTCGTTTAAAATTTAATTTGTTTTGTTATTTGATATTTGCGAGTTTTTGCATACGAGAAATTACATCGTTAGACTCAACAATTGACTTATTTGGAGCTACACCTACAGCTTTAGAAGCAAATCCTAAGGATTCTTTAATAGCTTTTTTAGCTGGGGCGTTAATAGCAGACTCGAGTGATTCGAATACTACTTTAGCTTCTTTAACGTTAGTTGCTTTGTCGAATGAAGCAATTACTTTTAGCTTTTGTGATTCAGTTAAATTCTTAGCTTTGAAGAGCTTGTTAACATAAAGTAACTTAGCGTTTAATAAGTTAACTTCGTTTAACTCAGAGCGAAGAGTGTTGATGGTTTCGATAGCTTCAGCAAGTTCTTCGTTTTCGTATACGTCAGCAGCTGATTTACCACTCTGACCGAATCCACCTACTACTGAACCAGTTCCTGATATGTCAATACCACCAGCTTTTTCTTTCATACATTTTCTAAATTCAGTCATAGCAACCTTTTCAGCTTGTTTGTCACCACCAGCAGCTTTAATAGCAGCATTGTATGTGTTAACACAGCTAAGGCCAAGACCAAATACTTTGTCTAAGAAATCGCTAACTTTACCTTCTTCCATTTTCTCTTTTTTGTCTTCTTTGTCTTCGTCTTCTTTAGTTTTTTTCTTCTTAGCTTCTTCAAGCTCATCTGATTCATCTAAAGAATCTAATTCAGCTAATAATTCTTCTAAATCGATCTCATCTTCTTCAACTTCAGCACCCATATCTGGACCCATTTCACCTGACATAGCGTCAACTGGAACGATTTCTTCTTCGTCAGCTGGGGCTTCAGTGTCCATTTCTTGGGAGATGATGTCTTTGATAAGATCTTTGAGGTCTTCGATAGTCATATCTTTTACCTCTACTTCTTCTTCACCACCTTCTTCTTCCTCTTCTTCTTCTTCCTCTTCTTCTTCGGATTTAGCTTCTTCCATTTCTTCTTTGTCATAAGCTTCATCCATTTCTTTTTTATCTTCTTTCTTAGCTTCATCTAACTCTTCTTCTTCGTTAAGTTCAGCTAAAATTTCAGATAAATCGAAGTCTTCTTCAAGATCTTCTTCAGCTTCTTCAAGAGCAGCACCGGTTGCACGGTATTTGTCTTGAATGGTGTCTCCTGTTACATCAGGATACATGCCTTCTTCCATTTTTTCTTCGCTCTTTTTAGCTTCGTCCATCTTCTCGTCTTCTTCTTTAGCTTCGTCAATTTCTTCAATTTCTTGAAGTTTGGCAGCTAACATTGATTGGAGTTTTGGAGTGAGAGCTTCTTCAAGAGCGGCTTTTGCGTTGGCTAACGCTGCTTCGCGAACGGCTTTAGCGTCGGCGATAGCCTCTTTGAATAATTCCTTACTCATTTTGTGTTTCTCCTTAAATTTGTTTTCGGAAATAAGCTTATTAGAGAAGCTTAATAGGGGTTAATTGATTACCTAAGCTATCATGGGGATAGAAAATGGATAGCTATTGCTAGGCTATCCATAAATATATGTAGATATTAAAAACCGCGAATCATTTAGCAGAGAGGACAAACTCCTGTTTGGCTGCAAATAATTTCAGTAATTAATTCATTAACTTTACTATAATCTTTAATAGAAGCAAACTGCTTTGATTCAGCAAGTTGCATATATGCTTGAGGTGTTGATGGTACTGATACCAAATCCCAACACAATAATTCAAAATCATCTTGTACCTCAACTGTTTCACCTAATTGTTTAACACTACCCATACCACGAGATGAAATACCAAGTGGAATACCTGATAATACAAGTGCTTTAGCAATGTTACCACTTGGGGTAGGTAACAATTCTAATTTACCCATTAAGTCATTACCATTCCACCATACCTCTGTAATAACATGTGAAGTATTTGCAAGGTTAACAACAGATGCTTCAGGATGGTCTAATTCACCTAAAGCAGTACGTGTTTTAATTGGTCCTTCAGCGTATTTTTGAACTTCACGCTCTAGTACTTCACGTGGATATACACGACCATTACCGTTTTTTTGTTCAGCTTCTTGTAATTTACCTATTAAGGTAGTTAAACCAGCTTTAGCACCTTTACCTTCAACTAAGGTAAGCTTAGCTGCTTGAAATGGTGTGTGATCTATTAATAATGATTTGCTCATATTATTTATTTTCATCTAGTTGGTGACCAGCAGTATCAGTTAAATTATCGCGTCCATCCATTGTTTCATCCATTCCTAAAGCAACATCAGCTGTTACTTCATCATCACTTTCCATTTCAGCTAATACTTCACGAACCATTTCTTTAAGTTTATTTAAATCATATCCACCTAAATTAGTAGATGAAGTAAATACTTTAGGAGCTTTAAATATATAATCTACGTTGATTTCTTCGCCATTATCTAATAAAGCATCTACGTTTTGTAATATAGATCCTGCTTTATAAACTCTGAAATTAGTAATAGTATAAACCTTACCTGCTTTTAATCCTGTAGCTTTAGCAGCATCAGGATCAATCATTACTTTATCTCCTCTTTTAAACCCACCGTATGTTTCAGCAGCTTCTTCTTCTCTTTTTTTTTGCGCGAGGAATGATTGATAATCTTCTTTAACAACCTTCATTTTTTCACCTGTTGGTTCCATTTTTTTAACGCCACGAGATGTTTTAGCTATAAGTGACATTAATGAAATACCTTTAACAGGCTTATTAGTTTCTTTAGAAGCTTTATTAGCAGATGCTTTAGCTTTTTCAACACCTTTAACAGGCTTCATTTGATTAGCCTTATCTACTAATTCAGTTTCGTCTTTTTTCTTAGCGATAGCTTTTTTCTCTTTATTTGGGGTTGCTTTAACATCAACACCAGATAATTTAAGTTGAGTATAGTAGAATGGATTTTCAGCTAAATGATCTAAAGCAATTTTTTTAGCTTTTTCAGCATCTTTTGTATGCTCCATTTCAACTTTAATACCCATTCTTAATTCTTGTGGATGAACACGATCAGCATCTACTTTTTGTTTAGCCTCAGTTATATCGTATTGAGCTTTTACAGCCTCTTCACCAGCCATTTCTTGTTCAATTTTATCAATCATAGCAAGTGTTTCAGCATCATCATCTTCTTCATTTTCAGTCATTCCTTGTCCTGGAATGTCTTTATCAGCATAAACATCTAGATTGGGATCTTCACCGTAGATATCTGCTTTAGGTTTTGGTGATTCTTCTACTTTAGCTTCCCAAAACTCTCCGTCATTGTAATCGGACATAGGAAAATCATCTCTAGGCATTTCATCTTCCATATAATCTTCCTCACCAGATATTGGTTCTGGTTCATAAACTCTAGCAGCAATGGCTGAAGCAGCGCTAAATGATAATCCCATTTCATCTTGTAACATCCCAACAGCAGCATCATAATCACCAGCTGCTATGGCTAATTCCTCAGCAGCAGTGTCAGCAGCATCTCTAGGATCAAAAGCTTCAGTTAAAATACTTTTGCTTTTTAAAATTCTAACAGCATCATTAAATGAAGTTGTATTAGTAATGTACTGAGGCATTGTCATGCGTAAATTACGCATAAAATTAAATTGTGATAATTTGCCTTCTTTTAAATCACGGTATTGATTAGCTATACTTTTCATCTTTTGTTTTATTTAGCGGCCTTGGCCTCTGTATTTTGATACTTTTTTATCTTTAGGTCCACGTGACTTTCTTGCTTTGCCACCTTTTCTTTTACCAAAGGTTATTTTACGGGCTTCTTTAGCACCACCTTTTGCTTTTGCCATTATTATTTATTTTAAGGATATAATAATACTACACCTGAAGAAATAGAGGCACTAGTTACAGTAAGAGGAACATTAACACCAGCTGAAAAAGCAATTGTATTTGTTCCACTTGCTAAAGCAGCTCCATATCCATCTTTTAATCCTGTAAAAGTTCCAGCTGTTAAAGTTGTAAAACCAGCAAATGAACCAGAAATAGAAGCTGATCCACTTATAACAGCTGCATTGAAATTTGAAGGTACGTTTGCCATTATTGATTTAGATTTTTAATTTTATTATTTAAATGATTTACCATTTCAGCTATATTAGCAACAGCATTATTAGTGCGGTTCCAATATTGAATACCATCACCCTCACTTAATTCTTGTTTAATACGTTGAGTATATTCTACAATACGATCAATTTCTTGTAATTTACGTTTTACCTCACGAACAGCTTTATGTAATCTTTCAGCTTTAGTTCTGTAGGTTACTTCGTTTTTAAATTTAGAGTAAGAAATTTCGTTAAGTAACTCTTGCTCAATAATGTCGTTTAATGATTTCATTTTATTTTCTTTTAACTCACCTGTACCTTTAGTAGCTAAACTAGGACCAGTGTAACCACTAGCTGCAGTATAACCACTAGCAGCACTATATTGAGATGCTTTATCGTAGTTACTTTCTTCTTTGTATATTTTAACGCCTTTTTTCTTCTTACCTGTAAGTGTTTTATAATCTCTTACTTTAGAATCTGAAGGCATTGTTGTTTCACCTTTAGTTACTTTCCAACCTTCTTTTTCAGCATATTTTGTAGCTGCATTTTTCTTTTGTCCTTTAGGAGCAACCCAATTAGCAGTCATAATAGGACCAGCACCAACACCAATAGCGCCAGTAGCAGATATCTCTTCTAGCTCCTGTTGTACTAATGATCTTATGTACTCTTTTAAATCCATTATTTTACGGATTTTAATTCTTCAATTAATTGATGAAACTGAAGTAAAGCAATGATATTATCATCCTTTACATTTTGATTTTTATCAAGTGGCTTTAAAAATGTAGCCACCTCATTCAATTTAATTTGAATAGTTTTATCAGACACTATTTTGCTTAATTGTGCAATTTGTGATTTAATAGCAGTAAAGCTTTCATTTACAAATTCACGTAATTTAACAGTATTAGAAATATTGTTGATGTATTCTTTCAACACAGCTTTTTGTGCTGGAGACATATCACCGTATTTTTCGTTGAATTTTTCAAGCAACATTTTATAGGCTAGAATACGAGTACCCTTATCCATTTTAGCATATTCTTCTAACACGCGATCTTTAACATCTTCTTTTTTAACCTCTTTGCGTGTAATATGCTCAAGCAATGTTACTTTATTTTCAATAACTTGAGATGGCTCAACAAACTCTAATGAGTTGTGAGCCTCAATTAAATTATATGCAGCAGCATATTGTGAATAGTTGTTGATCTTAGATTTAAAAAATTCTTCTAAATCATAAGATTCACGAATATCCTTGATTAAATTATATTTTTCTTTACGTAACGCAGAACGATTTAAACGAGAAGATATTTCAAGCGTTGCATTAATTAATGATTCAGCTTTACCTTCAGTCAATGCTTTAGTACTAACTAATGCTTGATATAGTTTGTGTTCTTTAGTTAATTCGGATTTGGAAAAATATTTCTTAACTAACCCGATAGCAGCAGAATCAACACCAGAAATGGTGTCGCTTGCTATCTGGCGTACCAGCAATTCAAATAATATACCGGTATTTTTAAATTTACTATGTTTAATTTTCATATTAAATAGTATGCACTACCTATAAATATGTAGATATTATATGCCCTTAATATTTTTTTCGTCTAATAATGTAGATTCCTGCTCAAATATGTTTTGCTTATTATCCATATCGGCACGCATACCTTTAAGCATATCTTTATAGCGTAAAGATTCAGCTAAGGCTAATGGAGATCCACCTTTAGGTGTACCACTTCCTTCATCAGGTATATTAGCAGTATAGATAGTATTTTCAGCACTACCTAATGGATCTTTACCTAATGCTCTTTGTTGTGTACCAACAATAGATGCTTTTTCTTTAGGACGGCCTACAGGATTCTTTTCATCATATCCAGGAGGAATAGCACCAGTCTCACCATTACCCATTCTGCCTTTACCATATAACGAAGCAAGGTCATGTGGTGTACCATAGGATTTACCTGATTTAGCTGGGTCATTACCCTCGTTTTCAACTTGTGATAAGCGGAATGTACGTTTCATATCCTCTAATACTAAATCACGGTATTCATCGTATTGATCCTCACTGAATTGGAATACATGGTGGTAAATCCAATCTGAAGGTAATAATTTGGTATCTTGGATATTTTTAGCTAAATCTATTTTTTCTTTCCACAATGCTACTTTCTCTTGTTCGTAGATAATTGATGGAACTGTTAATGCTAATTCAAAATTATTTAATGAAGCACCATCGTATCCTTGAGTATACAAGTGTACTAAAGCAATCTTATACAACTCAGATAATACAATGCGTTGGATACGCTCAACTGTACGAGCGAAGCGAATATCTTCAGCAGCTAATGTAGCTTTACCAGTTAAGTCTTTTTCAAATCCGAAGAATGCTTTAGGTACTTTAAGGGCAGCTAACATTTCATCACGTAAGAAGTTTACGTCTTCAATAGCGTTATACTCAAGACCTTTTAACGTATCAATCTTAGTATTGCTATTAGCGCCACGTTGTGGAATATAGAAGTCCTCCATTAAGTTCATCATGTTGTAGCGGAGGTTATATTCACCAGTGTTCTTATCAATGAATGGAACTTTCTGCATTCTTTGCTTTAACTTCTCCATGTATCCATCTACTTCATTTGGAGGTAAGTTTCCAATGTCAACATAGAAGATACGTTTTTCTGGGGCACGGGTAACACGATGTAGTAACATCGCGTCTTTCATCAAAATATATTGCTTGTAAGTTTTGCGAGCAGGCTCAATATATGAGCGTCCATAAGGTAAGTAGTTAGCATCAGTTAATAGTCTAAAATGCGCTACTTCATAGTTTTCAAACTTGATCTTACCATCTCTATCTTTAACACGGCTATTGATACCACCAGCAGCAATTACCATTGGATCAATCTTAAAGCATACATAAGATGGGTTAGCAGGATCTAATCCTTCTTCACGAACCATATCGTACACTGAAAGTGGTATAGCACCGTAGATACCAAATTTTTCAGCAATTTGTAAGTACAAGTAAAAATCACCATACTTACACATGTTACGGATCCACAACCATAAGTTAAATTCGATGTTTAAAACATCGTAGAATAAGTTATATAGGATACGTTGCAAATTTTCATCTGGTGATTTAATTTGCAATATTTCTCCATTTTCATTTTTTAATGTAGCTTCATCTGAAACAATATCAAGAGCAGAGGCAATGATTGATTCTGTATCCATTGCTTCATAGTCAGTATATAACTGAATACGCAATGTTTGATAGTTCATTGTTGGGTTGTATGGCATATTAGCGCCATAACGATGCAACTTAGTGAATCTATCAATTAATGCATTTGTTTTTATATTGCCGTAAGCCTGAATTCTGTCAACGTCTATTGTTCTTAATTGATTGTTACCTACATTTCTAATAATAACATCTGTAGAAAAGAGGCGTCTTAACCTATCAAATAAGCCTGTACTTTGTTCAGCCATTTTGTAATTTTATTATATCAATAAATATTTATAATTTAAAGCACCCATCTAAAATCTTCAAAACCGTACGGGGTTTCGGCTATATATGGATTTGATGCACCGTTTGGTAGTGATGGTGGAAGCATTGCTGGATTTTGAGCATTAGATATATTATTAATAGATAATCGGGTTAAATCCATACCTTGTTGAGCGAACTTAACACCAGTATCTCTAGTAAATAATCCAATACCTAAAGCCATAACTAAGTCATCATTATAACCTGTTTGGGCTTGTGCTTTACCATTATTCCAAATAAATACACGCAACTCCTCTAACAATCTTTTAGATCGAAAGATGAATGCTCTATCTCGAATATACGCCTCCATCTTGGAGACAACAAGTGGTCTTGTCTTTACTGATGTAGTAAATCCAGGAACTGTTTGATCACTTCCCATCTTAGCCATCCATTTATCCATTTGCATTTCACCATAAGCACGAGGTGAATAATACATATTTTGATACCCTTTTTCAATTATCGTATTAACGACGTCCCAACCCACGTTTGCATTTTCAACCACAAGTAAAGCATTATTATATTCACTAGCAACAGAAACAAGCATATTACCATAGGAACGAGTATCGATTTGTGATTTATACTCAGCCACTTGCTCACACGAGTCCACATCAATAACGTGAAACGCAGAGTAGTCTGAACCATCACCGCGAGCAACGTCAGCGCTAATAATATAATTCCTAGTATAGTCAGGATACTGAAATATCCAAAAGTCGCCACCCATAAAGCGGCGCTCGACAGGTTCCTGGATGTACGTTTGTTCATAAAATGATAGATTATCAGGTTCAATTACTGAGTTACCAGAACCAAGGAAGTCACAATCATACTCTTGAGCAAATTCACGTGGTGACATGTTAGCACGCTCACGTAGCTCCCAAGCCTCATCTCTATCAGGATGTAAATTCCATTTTAGCTCAATTGGATAAAAGTCGTTTTTACCAATTTGAGCCTCAGCATATGTTTTATGAAACCAGTTACCAATACCATTTGGAGAGGATAATGCTATAATTCCTCCTCCCGTTGCAATGGTTGGTTTAATACTCGTATAAATTTTATCAATACCTTCAATAAACGCAGCCTCATCTATTAGTAACAAAGATACGGCGTAGGATCGACCTGCATCTGAGGCAGCTGATGTAGCTACAATTCTGGAGTTATTAGCTAACTGGAAGGATAATTTATTATTTGATATTGGTTTTTGATTACCCTTAAGCCATGAAGGTAAGTTTTCATACATGAATTGTACCTTCTCAACCATCCCACGAGCGGTTTCTTGTTTAGTAGCTATACACAATACAGTTTTATCTTTATTAAACAACATTGTCCACAAAGAATAACCTGCTACTAATGTGGAGATACCTAACTGGCGAGATTTATTTACAATTGAAAATCGATTATTTCTAAAATCAGTTAGTGTAGCCTCCTGAAACGGATAAAGATGAAATAGTGTTCTACCTTTAACTGGGTGGGTAATATAACAATATTTTCTAAAGAAATGTACAGGATCCATTGCACATTTAATATACTCCTGTTTTATTATTTCTTTAATATCAGCCTGTTGCGACATATTTAACGCTGTTGGTTATATATATAAATATATTAAAAGAGGCCCAACCACTATGGTTGAGCCTCAGTGCATGGGATTGCAAGGATCTTATTTAACTAATAAGCCAACTACTACACCAGCGGCTATTCCAACGCCAGCGCCCTTAAACTTATTCCAAAATGCTTTATTTTTGGCTGTTTTAAGGTCTTTTTTAAGTAATTCACTTACTTGTTGTGATAATTCAAATTGTTTTGATTTTAAAGCAATTGCTGAATCGGCTTGTACTAATGCTGCTTTAGAAAACATAAGTGAGCTTTCTAATGATTTAACTTGAACACCTAATGTATTATTTAAATTTTCAGCAGTAGCTAATTCACCTACTAAATGATCTTTTTCAACTAATTCAACTATAATTTCGTTACCAACGTTTTTATCAAGTTCTAAACCAACATCTGATTTAGTTACATTAGCATAGCGATTAATAAAGAAAGTATCAATAATATCTTTAGGTAAGTTGCGAAGAGTAGCTAATGCTTCTTCTTTTGCTTTGCGTTCTTTAGCGGCTTTAGCTTTAAAAGCATCAGCCTCATCTCCAGCTTGTTCAGCTAAAAGCTCATAAGCAATAGATGAATCTCTAAAACGCTCTTTTTCGTTAAAAGCTTCTTCAAACTGATCTTGTACTACAGCAATTTCTTTTTCTAATTCTTTAATTTCTGCCTTATGATAGCTGTTTGAAAAACTACCATAAATGAAAAATCCCAAAAGTAGCAATATAGCTAACCATAAGGTTTTTCTGTTTTCTTTAGCGAAATTTTTAACTTGGCTCATACTTTATTATTTATTTTGTTTCTGAAGTTCTTTACTTAAATCACTAATAGGAACTGGTGTTCCTACAGGATAAGGAAATCCTTCTTTAGCTGCAGTTATGGATTTCATTCCTGATTTTACAGGAATAGCTTTACGTAATGGAACAGCAGCCTCATTAAGTGGACCATATACTTTAGCCAGCACAATACCTGTAGATGTTGTATCAAAAATAATACCAGGCATTGCAAACATATTACTTTCGCTTGTGCTTGGATCATCAAGATTTACAATAAACGCACGGTTTACAGGTGGTAATAATTCCCATTCTTTAGTAGCTGGGTTGAATTGAGGTACTGTGGTTGTTGAATCATAATACCAAAATAAAGACCATATTGTAGTATCTGTACCATCAGGAGTTTGAAAATTTTCGCTTACATTAAATTTTCCATAAGTTCCACTAACACCTTCCATTGCTAAATTAGAAATAGATGGTCCATTTAGTACAGGACATATAGCACATCCTTCATCATATTCCTTTCCTTGAACAATAATCTTTTTTCCTGTAGGTATAGCGCCCGATGCACCACAAAATGCAAAAGCTCCTTCGTGAATCTTTACTATTTTATTAATATCTTCAACTGTTTCATCTTCAGACCAACCATCTTGGATTACTTTTTTTATTTCAGAATAATTTGATAATATACCTAAAACAATTACAATTATTAATATTGCTTTCCAATTATCTTTAATCAGTTTTGATAAGTCTTGAAATAATTTTTTCATATATTAAGGTTTAATACCAGCATAAAACTGGAGTTTATTTACTGTCCACTCGTCTAATCCTTCATCAAGTGTTTCTTCTTCATCAGGAGTTTCTACTGGTGGAGCAGGTGGCATATCTTTTGCAAGTTTCTTTTTCAAATAATCTGAACCTGCAACTAATGTATCAATTCTATCTTCAAGTGATTTCTTTAAATCACGTAAACGTTGTAATTCAGTAGATGGTTTATCTGAAATATCACCAGCAACACCTCTAGATTTTCTCATCTTTAAGATGTTAGATTTAGTAGCATCTAAACGACGCTTTAAATCATCATATTTCATAAATGCCTCATAATCTTCATCAGACATAGATGAAGCAGATAGTTCAGCTTTTTCAATTTCACCAGCTTCAGGTTCAAAATCTTCAGAACCATCAGCATTTGGTTCACCATCAAAGTACATTGAAAGTGGATCTTCAGCACCACCCATAAATAAATCTTCTGGATCAGTTGCTTTAGGAGCTGTTTCTTCACCTGGTTCAGGTATAGCTTCAACCTCACCACCAGCACCTAGTTTAACTAATACACCAGCATCAAGTAATGCATTTACAATTGCATTAGAGATTTGTGGACGAGCAAAATTAAATTGTGTTTGTAATGATTTTTTATCAGCACCTGGGTTTTCACGGAAGTAATTAATAACATCTTCTAATGAAGTTCCTGATACGCGTCTATTAGCATATGGAGTAGCATCAAAGTTTTCATCGGCTAAACGAAATCCTTTGGCGATACGAGCTAATTCATTAACTTCATCTTCAACAATTTCTTCTCTACCAGAGGCTAAATCACCCTTTTTAGCTTGAAGTGCCTTAAGTTTAGCATCAATTGCTTTAATTTCAGCATCTTTAGCTGCTTTTTCAGCAGGAGATAAATCTGCTTCTTTTAATACCTCTTGAATAGCTTCGCGAACCATTCTGCGGAGTTGTTTTGCTTTCATACTTTTTAATTCGTTAGTCGTTATGTCCATAAATATTATTTAATGTTAGAAATAATAGTAGCAATACGTTCCTCCGTACTGCCCTTAACAGTTATTAAATTTGTTGGTGTATATTCGTTTAGTAGCATTTGTATTACAGTATCAATTTTACCACGATAGACCATATCAGTTTCACGCACACCATTATCTTCCATTTCAACACCATCAGGTGAAACATAAATAACATAATCATAATATTGTTTAAGATGCATAGCTGCTGTTACAAAATCACGCTTTTCCCAATCCAATATTGATTTAGCACTTAATGTAAAAGCACATACATCCCAAATAGTACGATCTGTAATAATATTATCTACAAGTAATTCACTAGCACGTTCAGCTAAAAATACAAATTGACCACGCAACGTAGAATCAGTATTTAATGGAATACCTAAATTGCTAAGATATTTACTACGTTCAGTTTGTACACTATGATTTTTAAATTGATCTAGTTCACCTAATGCTTTAGCTAATGTAGTTTTACCTACACTCATTGTACCTGCTAATCCTATTTTCATATTATTCTTTTTCTGTATTTTTATATATTTTATATAATAATATAATGATAACAATTAGTAAAGTTGTTTGCATATTATTTGTTTCTATTATTTATTTTTTTCATTTGACGTTCAACTTTCTTCTGTTGCTTAACCTCTTTAGCACGTTGTTTCAAACGTTTCTCAGCACCAGCTTTATACTTGATATCAACATTAATTGGACCACGAGCAAATTTGTCTAAATCAAATGTCCATGTTTCTGTTGTATCATCGTCTTCGTAAACACGTGTAAATTTTCTTTCCATAACATGAAATTAGGGAAAGGATCTTGACGATCCTTATACTCTAGCTCCTGCTGCTTTACCAGCTGCTGTTTTATACCAGGGAACTCCGTTAGTGTCTTTTTTCCTATCGTCCCACTGTTCTTTAGTGTATTTAATTCCAAAAATGTAATATTCTGAGGCGCGTTTATTGCCGTTAGGGATTAAGGCTGGGCCATCAATGTTGTGAAGTTTATTAACACCATTAATATTGAGATAATAAACAATAGTACCTTCTGCTGTAACTAATTTTTTTGTTTCCATCGTTTTGGTTTTAAAGGTACGAAGAAATCTTTACTCGTCCAAATCCTCTAAACCAGTATCGTCTTTTTTAAGATCTTTTTCTATATCCTTCATTGTACCCGTTGCCCAACTTAATTGAGCTGGTGTTAATTCATCATTAACAGCATTTTCTACAAATGAGAAGAAATCATTTTCATCTAATTTATATACCTCAGCAAAGAATAATTCACGTACACGTGCATCTTCTATATCACTGTCGTTATATATTTTAGAAATAGCATCATAAAAGAATTTACCAAAACGTAAATCGTTTGGTTCATTAGATAATTTATCTACAGCACCTACAATAGCTTGATTCTTTTCTTTATCAGGACCAAATCCTTCTGTACCAACAATCTCGTACAATCCTTTTACAATTTCATGTACAAGCATTGGGAAGCAAATAGCACGTGCTTTAATTACAAATTGCTCGTTTTCCTCGTCATATTCCATCTCACTTTCACCACCTTGCATTTTTTGACCTTGTGCTAAGGCAGCCAACATCATAGCAATAGCATTTTCATCATCGTAAATACCAAATGCTAATTTAAGTATTTCGTTATATTTTGCTACTAATTCTGGGTTTAATTCGTCTAAGTATTCTTTAAATAGCATAAAGCCAAAGGCACCTCTAATTGAGGCGCCTTGTGTAATGCCATTTATGATGCGGCGTTTAGCTTTTTCAGCTTCTTGAGGTATATTATCTAAACTTTCTTCATCATTGCCCATTCCTATATTTAAATCTCCCATTCCAACTATCTTAGCATCTATTTTAATATTTGCATAATCAATAATTGGATAAGCATCAGTTACCATTTGAGCAGCTACCATTTCAAGCTCATCACGATATCCTTCTTCTGCCTCAATAATTTCACCTAATAATGCTTGTGAGCGCATTAATGTTTGCATTAAGTCCTTGTTGCCAAGCATTTGACGCAATGATTCACCTGACTTGCCTTTTAAGGAAGCCATTGTTTTAGGTGAAAATATCTTTTCGTATTCTACTTCTAATAAATTAGCCATTTTTCTTAGCTGATCTAAAGCGTTTAATAATTTTATCTAGCATTTCAGCTTCTTTCATACTAGCTTTTGGTTCAGGTTTTACATTAGGATTTCCTAATGGACGACGTGGTTTTTGTTTTTCACCTGGTTTACCTGGAGCTACAGCTGGGCCTGGTTTTTCTTTAGGCTTAGATGGTGCTGGGGCTGCAGCTTCATTTGTTTTAGGTTTTAATCTAACAGTAGTTGATTTATTCCAAGTTTTAGTTAATTGCTTACCAGTTTTAGGATCTTTAACAGTCACTTCAATTTTACCTGATGGTGTCATAGCACCAGAAGACATATCAACGATTTCTAAGCCAGAGCCACCTAATACGTCACCCTTTTTTAATTGACTAACGCGAATATATCCTTTTTCACCAGCTACAGGATATTTTTTCTCATTAATTGTTTCCTTAATAACGCGGCGAACAGTTTCGAGTAATTTTTTCTTATCCATTATGATCTATTTGACAATAAATATTCAGAAACATAAATACCTTGCGCACCAGCTACTGTAATACCACGAGCTGATAAAGCATCACCTACAAAATGTACGTTAGGGTAATTAGCTAATGCTAAGCTATCATATTTTACTAGTGGTTCAGGACTTAGATATTTTACCTCAGGAATATAAATACCATAATCATCTCCGAATTCAAATACTTTATTCATATCATCAATAAAGTTAACAACATAGTCAAAATATGGCTCCATTACTTGAGTAACTTTGATTAGCTCTAACCAACCTATTTGTGTAGCTGATACTGTTGAACCCTCTGATGTTAATCCTGGTTTGCGAGTATTGCCTGGGGAATAATATAATCCTGTACCATTTTCTTGTAGTTTTTGTACTACATCTCTTGACCACTTAAACGGATCTTCAATACCCTTAATTTCCATTAAGATACCAAAGTTGGTCATTTGGTTTTCAAATTCCTTTCCTTTCTTAGCGTGACCATTGTAACTAACATCGCCATAGGTTTCCTCAACAGCCACATAAGCCGCATTGTTGTTAGTACAAAAGCTACGGAGAGATACCTTATCAAATTTCTGATAGAGTTTGAAATCATAACTTACATCGATTAATTTTTGAAAATATTTTTGTGGAGCTTCAAATCGAACTCCAATTTGTACTGATTTAGGTTCAGTAGGGAAACTATATTCATCAGATAATTTTTGAGCAAAATCAATACCTGATTTACCTACTGCAAATATAAGAGTATCATATTGCATGTCAGCATTATGTGTATAAATTCTATTATCATTAAAGTCAATATCTTCAACCTCAGTTTTCCATTCAAACTTAACACCTTTATCTAACAAATATGAATACCATGCTTTAGCAATTTCATGTAAGAAATTAGATCCAATATGCCATACAGGAAACATACGTAATCCAAAATATGGTTTAATAAATTCAGGTTCCTCTTGTGGATCAGACATGAATATTTCCTCTGGTTTAGGATGGAAACGTCTAAAATTACTAATAACTTGATCCATTAGTTGCATTGCTTTTTCATCACCGCAATACTTGTTTAATTGACCACCAATTGCTGTATGGTAAGTTAATTTACCATCAGACCAACCACCAGCACCTAACATTCCTGTCATTACCTCTTCAGGTAAACGGTTAATTGGATCATTACCTTTGTCTATAATAGTGATTAATTCACCAGGATAGCCGTTATCAACTAATTTAGTTGCTGCGTTGATACCTGCAACGCCAGCGCCTACGATTACGATTTTCTTTTGCATATGATTAAATGTACGATTTTACTTTGACATCTCAAATAAAGGTAGCCCACCTTTTAGGGTGGGCCACTACTCCAATGTTTTAAATCGATGCGAACGGGCAATGAATCCGTTCTATATGTTATCCTATTTGAGGATATAAATTAGTTCCTGATATTGATTTTATTTTAATTATATTTTTATCAATTACTTCATTTATTTGTTCTGGGGAAAATGTTACATAATTGCCTTCTGTATTTATGTATACAATATACTGTATATTTTCACTGTTCATATAGTTAGATACATAAAGTTTATTTAAGGCTTTACGAGCATCAGTTATATTTTTTAATGAATCTACAGTAAAATATTTAAAATCAGCGTTAGGGTATATTTTTTTCAAAAAATCTGTTGATATATTATATAATTCTTTTGAATCAATTTCACCATTTAATCCAGAGATAACAGCATCTAATCTTTTTAAAGGATCAAATCCATTATTTTCAGCTGCTCTACCTAATTCACTACCTAATATAATAGAAGGACTAACTTCTCTTTCACCACCAAGTCTAGCTCCTACTGATTTAACTTCAAGATTATTTCCATTCCAATCTAAATCTCCCTTACCAGGTGATTTTTTAATATCACTAAAAAATAAAGCTAAAGCTATTTCACCTTTACCAATACCTACCCCTTGTTTTTTTCCATCTATTCTATTTATTTCATAAACGGATTTAGGAGATATTTTTGTATCTATTAGTATTCCAGGTAATGATCCTGCTCCGCCAGGAAAAGATTTTGCATCTTTCCTGTATTCATTAAAATCCTCAAAATCATCATTATCAATTAATATATCATGTATTTTTTCAGGAACATTTATTCCATCTATTGTATCACTAGTAATATTTTTGCTTTTTAAATAAGCGTAAAAACCACTATCACTATCTTTTTCAGCTGTTTTAGAAGTAGATTTTTTAATAAACTTTAATACTTGAGATTTTGTATCAGAATCAGCATCAATCAATGCATTTAATATATCATCATCAATGTCTTCTTTCAACATTGGTTTGATAATTTCAAATAATATTTTTACTTTTTGAGGGTCGTCTAGACTCACAACGCCATCGGAGCAGCGATAAGCCCACTCGTTTAATATTTTATCTATAACTGTCATATTAAGCTTCGGCTGGTGGAGTTTCTTCAGTTGGTGTTTCCTCTTCAGCAGCTGCTAATTCAGGTCCTAATTCTTCAGCTCCAGGTCCTGTTGGTTCAGCTGGTGGTGGGGTTGATTCACCTCCTCCTGTTTCAGGGGCAGCACTAGTTTGTTCTTTACCTTCAGCTGTAGAATAGTTTAATTCTAATAAATCTGCTATTGCTTGTGAGCAACGCTCTTCCTCTCCAATATTATCAGGATGATATTGTTTACCTGATACTTTAACGTTCCATTTTCCTTTACCAATATATTTAATAGTAAAATCTTGTCCGTTAATTAATGAAACATTAAATGTTGTTGGTTTAGGGGCAACAACATTAATACCACTTACATAACGACCAAAAGCAGGAGACATTAAATCCTCCATTAATTTCTTTAAACCAGGGAAGCGATATACAAGGTACATCGCTTTTTCGGCTTTACGTTGTTGTTCTTCTTGCTCTTTTAGTGCTTTACGAACAGCAACTTTAATATATTTTTCTAATAATAATTCTTTACTCATTAATCTGATGTTGTAGAGTGTCTTACTACAGCTACCCAAACGCCACTAGGTGTTTGATACATTTTCTTTACGTTTGTTCCGTAGCCAGCACTTGGATATTCTCTTTCTATTTGTGCAACTGCTTGTTCAACAGCTGCTTTATCTTTAGATGAAACAATTTTTTCAACACCTCTAAATCCAGCTGGTTCGGTTCTTACCTTTACGTTTTCATTCATTTCACCTTTTAATTCGTGAAAACCTTGAGCTGCTTGCTCAATATAGTTTTCAGCTTTAGCGATATGATCTTGAATCCATCCTGGAATATTACGCTCAACGTTACCGAGTTTTTGTCTCAATTCCACAATTGCTTCTGCAATTGATTCTAGACTTGATACTGCCATAGCTACTTCATGATCGCCTTCTTTAATGTTAGCAGCTATTGCTTTACGACGATTTAAAAGATATTTATCTGTTTTATCAGTATCTCCATCATTGTCGATATCAGCATCTTCTTTTCCTACTGGATCTAGTTCTTCTAATAAACTAAGTAACTTTATCATTTTAGATACTTTAATTTGTAAAGTAATGAGTTAATTTCAGCAACTACTTCATCAATTTGATTTTGAACATATGAATCTTGACAAATCATTGAACGACTTTTTTCAATTAAAGCACAAAGTGTGGTGAAGTACATTTTGATACCATCACAGCTTTGATACTCTTGTATAGCAACATTAACATATCCTGTAATAATACCATACTTGCCTTGATAAGATTCAACTAAACCATCAATAATGTCTACTATATTTTCATAGTATTCATTTAGTGCTTTATGAGCAGCAAATGATGGTGTTTGAAGATGAAATATATGGGCCTGCGTACGAGACGCCATTAAAGTAGAAACGAATTGACCCATTAGTGCGTTGTGTTCCATTATTTTTTATCTTTAGCAGTTAAATAAGCAGCTACAGCCATTTTTTGTTTTTTGGCTTTAGACTTACCTGCAAACTGTGGTGCTTTAGATTTTTCAAAATCTTTAACATAAGCACCAGCACCCATAGACGGTTTTAATTTTTCGTCTACTTTAGCTTTTTTTTTATCTTCTTTAGGCTCTTCAGAAATCAAACCAATCATTTCTTTGATTTTATCTTTTTCAGCTTTGATTTTTTCCTCAATAGCTGTGATTTCTTCATCAAGCTTAGTTTTTAAAGCAGCACCAGCTTCTCTAACCTTAGCTAATTCGCTAACAAATTTTTGTAAATTAGCAAATTCAACTTCAGTAACTTGTTCACCTTCAGTGATACCAGTTGCTTGTAGTTGTGCGC
>Ga0315901_10003584_pt1 | contig 20093 bp, 25 predicted proteins | sample LakEriMetagenome_10_FD_203761 | JGI IMG/M metagenome (GOLD analysis project Ga0315901, IMG submission 203761) | Freshwater fungal communities from buoy surface, Lake Erie, Ohio, United States - Buoy 2 MA116 | ecosystem: Environmental > Aquatic > Freshwater > Lake | place: USA: Lake Erie, Ohio... | reverse complement strand
CAGTTAACTTTTGTGTTTCTGCATTACGAGGAATATATTGTGAAAAGTTACGAAGTTCTACCGCAGTCCAATAAAGACCTTCAAAGTTACCATATGATTTGTTTTGGTCTTTGCAATCACTCACGGATAATTCTGAAAGTGTATTAATTTTGTTTAACAATGCATACTCTACATTGTCATATCTTGCCATAAAATATGCATCAATTAATGCACAGCCCGACAATGTTGTAGTAAGTATAACAGCTGCAATTAGTTTTTTCATTTTACACTATCACTTATTTGTTTTTGTAATTTGTGCCATTCTATCCATGCATTTACTTTGTTTTTACACTCATGGTAGGTTGCATAGTTTGCCGTAACCACTTGTAAAATATCACTCATTTCTGCATTGTCTTTTACTTCTTTAAGTTCTGGGCAAACCACTTTCATCTCGGCTGGCGCATCAGGAAAACTCATTTTTACTGGTATTGATTTAAAACAACCAGTTAAAAATAACGGCAATAGTAGTATGGCGTATTTCATTTCAATTTAGCCGCATCATTGAGTATCTTTACAACTTCAGGTGCAACTTTACATTCTGCATTTACTTTGACCTGAACTTCTTTAATCTTTTCTTGTATTACAATTTGTTGTTGTTTTACAGAATTGTTTTTATCTGCAAGTGCCTGACCTAATTTGGTGTTTGCTTCTTGCGATTGTTTCTCTACAATCTTTACTTTTTCTTCAAATTTCTTTGCTTCTTCTATCCAAGATTTTGATGCAAACAAATAACCTTCTGCAAATACGGCAACAACAAGTAGTGGCATTGCAATTGCTTTTACAATCGCACCATAATTGCCAACTACGGGAATTCTTGCGACTATTGAACCAAAGAATGTACCAATGACACCTGCGATTAAGGCAGCGTGAACAATGTAACTAATCCAAGAATTCAATAACCATAATATCATTTAACTGGAGGCTTTCTAGCGAAAATAGCAAATGGCATTACTTTTTTTCTTTTCTTTAGATTTACGCCTGGTTCACCTTGTTTGCCAACGCCAAGACCTGCAATTTGGCCACCACCAACCGTATTGGCTGGTGAACCACCAACCATACTTACGCCATCTTCTTTTAGTTTTTTCATTTTAGATTTCTTAGCGCCTGTGCAATTGACATATCTACGGGTATCTCGGAAGAAATAATATCGTGCCCTTTAATTCCTCGCACTCTATCGGGCATACAACTCAAAAACAACAAATATGTTTTGAGTGCTGAATAATCATCTTTTGCCATTTTGAAGAACAACAATCGTGTTGATACTTCGGGACCAAAAACATTGCTGAGAACAACTAAATGATTAAGAACTAATTGCTCTCTTAATTCACCTAGCTTACGATATCGTTTAAATAACCTTTTGAGGTAATTAAATCGTTTCATATCTTCTCTAAACTCACTCATTATGCAATTTGGCTTATCATAGGCTTTTGCTGCATAAATCATTACATTATCATTATTCAAATCATCAAAAGACATTATTCTATTTCTTCGTTGTCCTCCTCACCATCCGCCATTAGTTCATCCATTCTTGCATCATCGCCTACTTCAGCAAAAAAATCATAACTACCTTCATCGGTGAGATAATATAAAATGTAAAGATTTGTTGATAGATTTGCTTGACCAAACTGCTCTATCTCAAAAACAATTTCATCTCCTTCAGGGTTAGCATCGTAAAGTGCTGGCATATCAAATCCAAACCTATGCAGCACTTTACGAATTGCCTGTATACCACCTTCAGGAGAGAGAAAAGGTTCATATAGTTCGTTTGTTAACCGATAGTTCATTTCCATACGGATTTTAGGGTTGTCAATAGCTGACGAAGCCTCACCCGTAGGTTCGTGTGCATCTATCGCTTGACCAGCTTCAATACTGGTCAATTCTTCAACAAACTGCTTAAATCGCATTAAGTACCAGCTGTATCTTTAAGTGTAGCATCGTCAGCTGCATCACCAGTCATGGATCCCATTGCTACAATAGTTTCAACTTGAATACGACCTGCACGACCTCCTGTGCCTTCTTTACGAATAACCCAACCAGCATGAGCTCCAGTATTTGCTTTAGTTGCAGTATTTGCTTGCTCCGAAGCATCAACACCAAAAACACCAATTGCTTGGCCAGCAACACCTAATGATGTGCTAATCGTAGCAAAAGTTGTATTTCCAAAAAGTTGTTGTGTATTTGCCGTTAGACCTACTCCGCCAGTAGGACCAAATTTTGGTGCATTATTGGCAGCGTCTAAATTTCCCCAAAGTGTCATTGTTTCTCTCCTAAAATATGAAATTTGATAGTGTATTTATGCCTGCACTCAATCTTATAATTTTGTAAGTGTAGTTGATAGCTCAGGGTCTTTCTGAAAGGCATCTTCAGAAGCCGTTTTTTTCTTTTTCATAACATCTTTGACGATTGCAGCCTTCTTTGATTCTTCTTTGATGGGCGCTTTCTTCATTTTTTCTACTTGTTTTTGCATGGCCATACGAGCAAGATGACGAGCAGTAGAATACGCTTTGCCATGTTTGCCTGCTATTACTTTATCTTTTGGCTTGGTACCGCCTTCAAAAGGAGGTTTTGTTTCCTCTGTTGAAAGACCTGCCTTATAAGATTTTTCATAATCTTTTTGCATAGCATCTTGTGATACTTTTCTTGTTGCTCTTTGTATACCTTTTTGAGTTTGTGGGCTGTGGTCTTTGTAACCTTTTGTATCGTATGTTTTGTGAAGGTAACTCATGGCAGTTTTAGCTGAGATTTCATCAATCTGCTCAACTTCTTCACTCACAGATTTCCAACCACCGCCTTTTGATTTGTACCATTTTGATGCCCAACCATTTGCGTAGGCTGATGGGTATACATCAAATTTGGAACGAGCAAGAGCTTTGGCCCGAGACCAGAGGCCAGGGTTTGTTGGTACATTCTTTTCATCTAGTTGCTCTACTTCTTCTTTTATTTTATTTTTAAGGTTGAGATAAGCATCATTATGTTTTACCGCCATGCTATTATGTTTATAAAACTCTGAATTTTCTTTATGATTGTTTTTTATGAAAGCTTTTGCAGCAAGATTTCCATAATGTTTTTCCATATGTTTATGGTAATTTAACATATCACCATTTTTCTTAAAAGTTTTTGCTTTTTCCAAGCCCTCATCAATTTGTTCTACTTCTTCATTCATTTCAGCTGTCATATAGTTTGCAACAGTTGAAATATAATCTTCTGCAAGAGTAACTTTATTTTGACACCATTCTGGCAAATTATCATCATCGTCAAGCATATCAATTAAACGATTTGCATTGGCAATAATTGAGCGTAAATCTGACTTTACCATTTCGCCTTCATAATCATATTCTCTTTTGTCATCTTTGGCTTCACTAAAACCTTTTTTCTTAAAGTTAGCAAATTGTTTATTGGTTGCTTTGACAACACCAGAGAACCGTTTGTTGCCTCGTTCAAAATTACCTGCTTTATCAGCTTTAGAAGCATCAGCTGCAGCTTTTTCTTTGTAACGATGTAAGAGCTCTGTTGATAACTCTGTAATGTTTTTGAGTTGTTTATAAGTTTTCATAGGTTCTTTATTTGGTTTATCTGTTAAAGTTGCTTGTGCTGATCCTGCCACTTGTTGTGGTCTATCACCTGCAAAATCTTCGTTCATTTCTTTTCGGCGTTGTGCATTACTTTTTACATTTGGCGCATCAGGATTTTTATATGGTGTTTTTCTCATTCCTTCTTTATCATAATTACCAGATTTCTTTTTAGCAATGGCCGTAGCAGCTGCAATTGCGGCTGCATTTGCTTCACCAATTGTTTTCAGTCGTGTATAGTAATCAGGCTTTTCATTTAAGTGATCTAGTGCAATTTCTGTTGCAGCCTGAATGTCTGAAGTATGCTCTTTTTCTACTTTAAGACCCATTTCTAGTTGTTTCTGTATTTGCTCTTCTGAAACACCATGCTTCTTTGCAATAGATTGTATAGACGGAGCATCTTGTGGTATCTCAACAGAATCTTGCACACAATTTGGTACCATGCGGTCACCTTTTTTCTTCATACCAATTTGCCGATAACCAGTCCAACACCGTTCATCTAATTTTGGTGTAGCAACAACTCTACTTAGCACATTCCGAGGAACGGTAGGTTTAAACCTACCTTTCTCTCGGTGTTGCTCGCTGAAAACTTCAGACAACTTTTTCATTTCAGGCTTTCTCTTTTGCGATGCGGGTTGCGGTAGCATACATTACATTTTTAGCACGCTCACCATAACGCTCTTTAAAACCAGGCATTTTCTTTTTCATTGATTTAACAACTTCTTCTTTTTTCTTTGCTTCTGGTTTTGTAAGTGAACGCTCTTCTAAATCAATCGTAGAAACTTTAATTTCATTTGCATCGGTCATATCAATAACCTGCACTTGATTATGGGTTTTAGATTGAGTTTCTTCAGGCATTTGCTTTACGCCTTGTGTAGAAGCTGCTGAAACAGATGGTTGTTTCTTTTTACCCATCATAGAAGCTTCTTGGTCTTTTAATTCTTTTGTAAACTGCTCATTGTCCGGTTCTTCAGCAATTACAGCAAGACCATGCTCTTTGTATGCAGCCATCATTTCAGAGAAAGTCATTGATTTTTCTTCTTCTTGCTCAACTTCTTCTTTATTATAACCTGGAACTTTTGGTACAACACCATATTTACCTATTTTTCCGGATCTAGCTTCTAATCTCCTAACAGCATCTCTTTTTCCAATAGATTGATTTTCATAAGAAGAACCAGATCCTTGGCGGCCGCCACCGCCACTTTCTACTTCTTTTGTCTTTTTTAAGTAAGATTTGAGTGTTTCATTAGAAAGCTCATCAATTTGTTCTACTTCTTCTTTCTTTACTTCTTTTTTAGCACGAAGAAGTTTGAAGTCGTGAGCATCAATCTTATTGTTTTTGTTGGCATCAATCTTGTGTTGATTGCCTTTCAGTCCTTCTTCTAACATCTTTGGTTCTTGTTTAGCAGATTCGCCAGCCAAAATTTTGGCAACGGCATCTGCAACATTACGAGTTTTTTGGTTGTCGAAATGCATAGTTTTCTCCTAAGTTTTTTTAATAAATTTCTCGCCATTGTAAGGCAGCAGCAACCGTTGCAACTGCTTGAGCGGCTGTTGTAATTGTTCTTACCACTACTACATATACTTCTGAATTTGATGAATCATAATTTTGCGTAATAAAATTCTTTTTTGCTTCAGAAATGCCTCCAGTATTTACTGGTGATAGTGCGTTTTGTGAAGCACCCGCAGGAACAAATCCGGCAAGAAGAATTTCTGCGTTTGCGGATGTGTAAGTATCAGCATTAACACTATATTCACAACCACTATCTGGATCGGCTGAAATCCAAACAATTGGACCGGTACTGTTTGCTAAATCTCCAGTATTAGGTAATTTTACAATCTTAAAAATAATACTGTTTGTTTCTGCATACATTGAGAGTGTATCTAATTTCACACTCAATCGGTTTGGATAAGTTTTAAATGTGTTCTTTAATCTTAATGCAACAAGAGGCAATTCTGTTGCGGCTGGTGATTGAGTTGTTCTTGCATTGTTAACAATTCCCCAATCAAGACCAGATTCATTGTAACCACCTTCTGAAATAACAGTAGCACAAATTTGACCCATAGAACCGCCAGAAGTTGTTCCAGTATTTCTTATTTCACAACGAACTGGTAAGTTTGGATTTGAAAGATAAACTGTATCCAATACATTTGAATTATAGTATTCGTGTGCTATAATAAACTCACCATCATGGACAAAACCAACACGAACACGGCCAACACCTAGCCATTGAAAGTCAATGTAAATTAATTGTGTTTTTGAAGTATCAATGTTGAAACCTGATGGGCCTGTACCGTCACAAGGGTCACGGTTCCATTGTGATTGTGGCACTCTACGCTTATAAGAACCAACATCTGTTTCTTCTGGTGTTCCATTTACAAAAGAACGAATTACAAAATTTAATGTTCCGTTATCTGTATTGTTTGAAGTGTTTGAACCAACTTGCTCAAAATAAATTCCATCACGGTCATCAAAGTATCCAGTTCTCTTTGTCACATTTTGTTGTGCGTACCCAAACACAACAGAAGAAAGAATAACTTGTGATTTGCCTGGTTGATAACTGTGATAAAATTTACTTTGGTGTACCGATACAGATGATGTGCTATTGTTTGTTGATAATGTGGCAGAAGCAGTATTTCCTGTAAACACAACTGAACCGCCATTTGCAGTAAAATCTATAAAATTTGGATCAATTCCATAAAGATGTTTGTAGTCGCCAAGTGTAAATGGTTCTGCAACACGCAAACGCCCAAAAGCATCACCAGTAGGGCCAGAAAATGCAGCATCCACAGGTAATCTATTTTCAGTTGACACAATATCACCATTGGCACCATTGGCCAAATACATGACCTCATAGATGTGCCTATTGGTATTTAAAAACTGATTTGTTTGTGTCGTAAATTGAGTCATATTATATTAGCAGTTCCACTTTCTTAGTGCTTTGTTGATGCGGCTATCTGGATCATTGGCAGTTTTTGCTGATGTTAAACGCTTTTTCATTCCACCCATACGAGCGCAGAATGATTTACGGCGATTGGCTGCCTTTGAACCAGGTTTTAATTTACTAGGTTTTGTAGTAACTGCCATAGAAAGTTTTGAACCTGGATTTTCACGGCGATATGATTCAATACCTTTACGATTTAAACCACCTTCAGGATTTTTACCTTCTTTGCGTTGCCATGCGGCCACTTCATCAAGTTCTACTTCTTCACCCATGTGCTTACCTTGGATGTCCTTGTAGTGACGAGCACCGGTTCTTTTACCTTCGTTATCCACTTCAGCATATTCGTAGGTCTTTTTGCCTGTTGCTGTATGTGTAGCAGTTTTACCTGTTGGATGCCACATATGACCTTTTTCACCAGGATAATCTTTTGGTTGTTCTTCTGTGATATAAGATTTAAATGATTTCATCCTATTGGCCTTTTTGCTTTAAATGTTTTAATGTTGATACCTTTTTGTTTCAATACATTATCATTAAAATCACTCATTGATGTAGCATCTTCACCGCCGGCACCAATTGCTTCTTCAAAAGGTTTTACATTTTGTTTTGTTTTTAATCCTTTGCGAGTTAGATTTTCGCCACTTTGACTCATAGACAAACCTGGTTCAATGCCTTTATCAATTGACTCTTTTACTTTTTCTTTTTGCCGTTGCCGGATTTTTGCGAGCGTGATTTTGGTTGACTTGTCGGCTTGGCTGCCGGCTTGGAGTTGGATGCCTTCGTCTTTGGCGTATTCGTTGGCGCTGGTGAGCTCGGCGTATCCTTCGGTGATAGGTCTACTGGCTTGCTCAGCGAGGCCTGTGTGACCGCTTCCATTGGATGTGGCTCGGAAGTTTTGAATAGATTTTTGATGAATTTTAACATTGTCATTCTCCTCATTTAATTTAATAACATAGCCATTTTTATATGGCATGACTGTACCATTAATCGTATGTGCTTCCTTTGCAGCTGCTCTACGAAGCATGAATGTTCTTACTTTGCCGGTTTTATCTTTAAGTAATTTAATTTCTTTCTTTTCTTCCTCAAAGTTATCGTAATCATGCTCATCAACTTTAGTGCCAAGTAACAATAGATTCATAGCACTTGAATCAGATAATGAATATGATTCTGATATTTTACCTTTGCCAAAATTAGAAACATTAATTGGTGGGCCTTTGCGCTCAGGATTTGGATCATGCCGGCGTTTGGCTGATACTGCTGCAGCTCTTTCTTTTTTACTTAACTTAGCTCGTTTTTCATTTGACATACATTTTGGTTTTGCTTCGCCTGGTTCACGAGCACATGGACCAATTGCTTCACCTTTTGCATTAATTCTTTTCCATCCGCCTTTTGGATGTTTTGGGTCAAACCATTGGCGTAAATCTTCAGCAAACACTTCTTCAAACTCTTCATCAACAGAAGCTTCTTCTTTAAATATTTTATCAAAATCAGAATCTTTTTTGTTTAATGGTTTTTCGGTTGAAGAAGTGTTCAATTGTTTAGATTCTTCTCTTTGAACTTCAACCAATTTGTCGTGTATTGACCGATACATTACTTTACCATTCTTTCCGTAGCGGCCAAAGCCGTAGTATTGTAAACCCATCTTACGAGCTTCTTCAGATGCCTGTGAACTTGGATGTGGAGGCATTTCTGCACCTTCTTTTGGTACAGGCAATTTATCTGACAAATCTATTTGATGTGCAACCCATAACGATGCTGCTTCTGATTTTGGTGGCTCTGCTACGAACTGTTGAACACCTTTATACAGATTTAGCATTTCATCTTTTTTAGCTTTCACAACATCAGGTGACGCATTTCTTAAATCTTCAGAGTTATCAAATTCAACATAACGGTCACCAAACATCTTTGCTAATTCTGGCCTTGCATTTTGTACCGATTCCCATTTTTGACGGCGAACATCTTCTGGTACTGTGCGACCACCTCTTTGACCTCTTTCAACATTTCGTGCAGCAGAAACTTCATCGGCTGTATTCACCATAATCATAGAAGTGTCGTAGCCAATTTCTTCTAGCCGCTCTTTGATTCGTTTAATTTTATCGTAATCATCGCCTGTGCCATTGATAATAAGACCATTACGACCAGTAAGTGCGAGGCGTTGCTTTAATTCGGTCATATTCTTTGCACGACTACGAACAAAATCTCTTACTTCTTTTTCGGACTCAGGCATTGTTTTATCAAGGCCTTCTTTGTCCATTAGAAACTCTAACGCTTTATCGGAATTAATTTCTGTAAGACCATGACCTGAAAGAGTGTTGTCAAGCACATAATCTTTACCAGAACCTGGACCGCCAGCAAGAAACACAGCTTTGAAAATGGCTTTATCATGCACACCTTCTATAAGCAATTCTTGGAATTCTTGGTCAATATCTTCTTTGATACCCATGCCTTTGCGAACATGACCATACATTTCTTTTGCATGAGCATCAGACATTGCTGATGGCACACCTTTACGAAACTCTTTGAAGTTACCATTTGCAGCGTGTTCACGCATTTTAGATGCTGACATACCTTCAACACCTTCAGCATCAGGGTCCCTTTCGCCGGCTGAATGGACTTCAATATGTTTAAAGTTATATGAACCGTGTGGGCCTTTTACGCCATTGTATTTGTGTAAAAGTTTATGATACTCTTCGGCACGGTCTGAACCGCCAACCATGTGAAAATGTGTTACACCTTGTTTGTGTAACTTTGCGGCTTGTGCTAGGAAATTTGGTGCAGATTCGTCAGATGCGGTGACATTAACACCAGGAAAGGCACGCTTGGCGTGCTTTAGTTTTTGTGCGGGAGTAAGAGGATTTTTCTTTGCGTCTTGTGTATGCGAAACAACAATGTGTGCAGAACCACCAACCTTCTTGGCGATTTCTTGTACCTTATTGACAAGTTTTTCATGGCCAATGGTCGGTGGATTTAACCGGCCAAAGGCCATAACTGCGTGTTTTTCTTTCGCTTCCCGTAGGAATTCGCTAAATTTCATATATCTCCCGCCTCTGCAGCGTTACAATGATACGGTATTTATACGATTAGTGAGTTCTAATAACTAAAACTTCATCGGATTTAGGGCCACCATATTCTTCTGGTGCCTTGCGGCCTACATTTCCTTTGTCAAAAACTAGAATAGAATCGTAGACCGACATACACTTGATGTTCTGTGTAAAATAATCTGGTGTTTTCTGACCTCTGGCATGGTCTGCATTGATTGAATCTATGAGGTCTTTGGCGACATTGTTGATAGATTCTTTTGCTTCAATACTACCGCCATGAGAATCCCAATATGCAGCGTGAGTATCTTCAATAAAGTAAATGCCATTGTCTGCTAGTTTAGGAAATAAAAATTGAAATGTTTTATTGACATGAGCAACTTGGTGTGAACCATCATCTAAAATTAAATCAAAGGCACCAAATTCATCAACCAATTCTTGTAGAAACTTTTCGTCTGTTTGGTCACCAATACGAACATGAATATTTTTATCTGCTTGCTCATGTTCTTTGCATGACGGTGTAATATCAATACCAACGATTGTGGCTTTTGGAAAATATTCACGCCACATTTCTAATGAACCACCATTGAGAACACCAATCTCTAGCATCTTAAATTCTTTATCACGCAACGATGCAAAATGTTTTTCATACACCCAAAAATAATGGGTCCATTTTGTAATTTTCTTACCTGTATTATTCACCCAATAGTCATAAAGATTCATTAATATCTCTCCGTTTCACCTGAGCCGGCTACAACACCGGCACATTTTGTTCTATCAAATTCAACAACATATCTTTTATCTAGGCACAAGTAATGTGAGTGTTCTGTGTCAATGCCATGCTGAATGACATTGTTTAAAATTGGTGGTAATGTCAGTAAATAATTATCTAGTAATGATGGGCACAAAGAATAAAATCTTGTAATATAAAGATGGTCAGTAATGTTTGTTTTTCTTTCAGGTGACATCCAAGATGGTATAGCTTTTTTGAAAACATATTTGCCATACAGATTATCATATTCTTTGATATCAAAATCATCTTCTAATATGGTTCGTGCAGAGTATTTAAATATTCGTTTTATTTCATGTATTGATTTGCTTTGTTTTAAATGAACAAGAGTAGCAAACAACATAATAATTTCAGCTTCACTTTTGCGGCCAGATGAAGCCATTGCATACACATCTGGATGTTGGTTAAACCAAAGTGCTTGGCAGTGTTCACCAATCTTCTTTTTTACATCTTCACTTATATTGTGCGGCGAACCATCAACCAAAACAACCATTGCATCAGGTACTTTTTCTTTAAGATTCTCTAGGGTTTTAATTGTTTGTAACAGCCTATCTTGTTCATTAACAACACCAATGTTAGCGTGTAAGGCCGATGTTACAATGAATAGATTTTTATCCGGAATAAAGCTCATAATTTTGTTTCATTGATTCAATCATTAACGATTCAATGTCCTTGTTTGGTTTCCAATTCAATAATTCTTCAGCCTTCTTTGTGCAACCCAATGAAAACTTTTTGACTTCGTTTTCAATTACAAAATCTTGTATTGGTTTGGCACCACCATAAAGTTCATCGTATCCTGACCAATATTTAGCAGGTGGGTCAAACTTATAATCAAATGCACCAAAAGCCTTTTTTGCATACACTACAATGTCACTCACAGAAGTCAATGTGCCAGTGCAAACATTAAAAATTTGCCTGTCAGTTCTTGGCAACACTTTCTCAATCATTGACACCACATCATCTACATGAATATAATCTCGTGGGTGGTTGCCAGATGAATAAAGTGTAATTGGTTCTTTTCTTTTTACCTGACGAACAATGTAATTCATTAGAGGCGGTGATTTGCGATGAATGTCTTGGCGTGGACCAAATACATTAAAGAATCGCAAAGTGGTAATATTCATATCATAGTTTCGTATGAATGATTGTATTGTTTCTTCCATGAGTTTCTTTGATAATGGATAAAACAATCTTGGTATCACATCTATACTTTCTTTAAACGGTGCTTCTTTTGGGTCATTGTTTTCGTAAATAGCTGAAGTGCTAGCAACAATGACATGAACACCTTTACGGCGAGCTGCGTTAAGAATATTTGCGGTGCCTCCAACATTTACATCAATACAAGTGTGTGGGTCAGTTTCGCATTGTGGCAAAGAAGTAATGGCTGCAAGATGAATAACAACATCTATTTCATGGTAATCAAAGTAATTGGCTATGAAACGATAATCTGTTCTTATATCGCCACGAATAAATTGACAGAAGAACTCACCGTTTTCTTTTAGGTTTTCTTCGTAACCATTGTTTAAATTGTCATATGCAATTACTTTATGACCAATCTGTTTCAACTTGAGTGCAAGCGTAGAACCAATGCCGCCTGCAGCACCAGTAATGAAGATATTCAAATCATATCTCCTAAATCTTCACTATCTCGTTTGATATTGACTGCAACGGCTGTAGGATATGGATTAGAGTTGGCATAATCGTTTATCAAAATGCGCTTCGTATGATGAACACCCATAATTAATTCACAATCATCAAAACCAAGTTCATCTAAAATGCTTCTTGTCAACTTACGATGTTTTTCTAAGCGTGATGTAGTAAAAATAATCTTACAACCAGATTTCTTTTTACTCAATAAAGCTGCCACATTATCCCATAATGGTTCTGTTTCTGTGTAATAATCCCATTTAGATTTAATAATAGTGCCATCAATATCACAGAAATAAGTTGGCTTGTTGTTGAAGTCAAACCAATCTTCTGCGGTGCCAACATCAATAAAGTTTTCTACCTCACTTTCAAAGAATATTGTGTTCTGTGAAATCATATAATCTACAATATTAGATACAAAGATTTCGCCTGTTGTTGATAGTTTGTCAAATGCATCAACAAAACTTTGTGCTGTTTCAAACTGATAACCACCAACACAGAAATGGTCGCTTACAACTTTCTTTTCAACAACAGAGTTGATAATTCCTTGGTCATTTGTAAGAGTATAACTTTTAGCACCGGCAGTTCGTATGCGTGGGTGCTTTGATAGTTTGGCAATATAAATTACATTCCCATCTTGTTCGTGTGTCTTATAAAATCCATCACAATCTTTGATTAATAGTTGTGATAATGGATTTACACGACCTCTTTTGATAGCTTGATAAACGGTATCAGCTGGGCCTCTTGTTAATTTGTCCAAAACAACAATGTCTACTTTACCACCAAATGCCTCTTCTAATTTTTTGCGAGCCATGTATTTTTCATCATGCTCTTTAAGTATTACAATTGTGACACGGTGTTTATCAATATAATGTTCCGCTGCATTTTCAACCATCAGGCGACCAGCATAATCAGTCAACAGATATTTTGGCCTCATATTGGGAAACCGTGACGAGGCACCTGCACAAGGAATAATTACTTCCATAATTTTCTTATCTCACTTTCAACAAATAACTTATCATCATCAAAATATGTGTATGGTAAAACACGCATGAGCATGAGTATCAACAGATAATCGTTCATACTACTTTCAAATGGCTTGATGGCATCTTCTATTACTTTAAGCTTAGAATCAAAATAAAAGTTTTCTTTGCGAACAAACCATTTACAAGTAATGTCTTGGCGAAGTTTTGCTAAATCAAAAACATACGAATCATATTCTGTGGTCAATGGGTCAATCAATACAAAGCCATCTTTTAAATCATATAGAATGTTATCTAATGTAAAATCGCCATGATATTCGGATGATGGTAAAGTTTTTGGCAGTTTAGCATATAACTCACCGGCTGTAAATGGCAATTCATATCTTGTCCATGGAAATACAGATAACTTTTGGTCATAGATATATGAGTAATCTTTTTCTATTACTTCTTTTGACAATGTAGCAATTGTTTGTGTGATGAATTGTGCTAGCTTTGTTACATCGTGTGATGACAAATAAGTTCGCATATCTTCATGTTGAATATATTCCATGTCATATGAATCACCATAAACTTCTAATAGTTTTGGAATAGGCAAATTAAGGCGAGATAGAGCATCATATCTCTCCAGATTGCGGCCAACGCCGCCAGTTTTACGAACAAAAACACCGTTGTTTTTTTGTATCAATTCAACTTTACTCATTGAATGACCTTTCAGTTGTCTTATTACTTTTGCCAAGATTCAAAATCTTCTCTCAACAGGCTATGCCAGGTGCCATTGTGTGGGCCTGGAGGAAATGGATGATTAGGATTGAAGTATACTAGATTTTCACCAACTAAATCTTTTTCTTTCCAGTTCGCTGACATCATTTCTTCACCAATCATAATCGTTCCATTATCGTAAAACTTATCAATTTGATTGAAGCAGTCCGCATACTTGTTCATGTTTTCTTGTGAAGAGAAAGCAAACTGGTCATTACCAAAATCTCTTTGCGGTGTCATACGGCAATTTGGTATGTAAAGCTTTGTATTGTCTAATTCTGCAAAAGGTATGACAACATTCAATGCAAAATCGTAACGAGAGCGAATAACCCAATCATACTTTTCTTCCCATGATTGACACAACTCATTTGCTTTCATTAAAGAGTATGTAAGATTCCATGCTGCACGAGCTGGGTCTTTTACTTTCCAATTTGGTTGTGGCGGTGGAACCCTGGTGTATTTTGATAAATCATTTGTCAGAGGCTTTTCTACCATTGTAGCAATTGCTTGATACAGTTCAACTTCTTCTATGCCTGGTGCTTCCCAAACATGGCAAAAAACATCTACATCATAATGGTCTAGTAGATTCTTCTTGTGATATTCATAACCTTGTTTGACACATCTTGGTTGCCCACTTAAACATAATGCAATTTTCATCTTAACCACCTGTCATTTGCCAAAGTCCAATTTACAACTTGTTCAATTCTTTCACTCAATGCTATTTGTGGTTTCCATCCTAAAGATTCCATGTAATCACCACTCAATGAATATCTTAAATCATGGCCTGGCCTTGCAGAGTGAAAATCATTCATTTGATAGTGTAATTCTTTTCCTTGCACTTTAGCAATCATCTGTGCAAGTGTAAGATTATCAATCTCTTCAGGCCCAACAAGATTAAACTTAGGGCATTTTGCGCCACCGTAATCAATCTCAAATGGTCCTTTAAGATTTAAAATATGCAATAGACCATCTGCCACATCTTTTGCGTGAATGTAATGTCGTGATCCAGCTTTTGTTTTGCTTGGGTCAGAATGAATCATAATTGTGTCGCCTGAATGAACACGGCGAATACAAAGTGGAATATATTTCTCTGGATGCTGGCGCTCACCGAACACATTCATTGTATGTGTAATATAAAGTGGCATACGATATGTGTTTTCAAATGCTACACAAATTTCCTCAGCGGCAGCTTTAGATGCTGAGTATGGATTGGTCGCATTGTAACGGTCACGCTCTTTATAATACACACCAGCTGGTGCAGGACCAAAAACTTCATCAGTAGAAAAATATACAAAACGCTCCAGATTACGAAGATTACGAGCGTAGTTAAGCAAGTTTGTGGTGCCGACCACATTGTCCATTACAAACTCCATTGGATATTCAATAGAGCGGTCAACATGAGAACCGGCCGCAAGGTGCAGAACAATGTTTACATCGCCTAGCAAACTTACAATTTGTGGATTTAATTCTGCTCGCAAATCATGGAACACAACATTTACTCGCTTACGCCAAGCTGGTGGCATTACTGACACCACTTCATATAAACGATTTAAATTACCAGAAAAATCCAATCGGTCAAGTGATACAATCTCCCAATCAGTTCTCTCTAACAAAACTTCAATTAAATGATGTGCAATAAAACCTGCACCACCTGTTACTAATACTTTCTTAGCCATATTTTGCCTCAATCAGTTCACGCCATTGTGGTACTCTATCATATTGATGAACAATTGTAAAGGGTATACCGGTAGAAGTTACAACCTCACCATTTTCCATTTTTGGTTCTGCCTCAACTAGCATTGGTCTAAATTGCTCAATTTTACTTGGGTCTGCTGTGGTGCCAAGTTGTGCGGCCCAAGCATCTTCTGACCGTAGGTAAACAGATGCTTTACGAAACCATGTGCTTTGAATCATAAAATTAAATGTAGATTGGTCACAAATAGGAATTGGGCGACCAATTGCTGCAGCAAAGATATTAATAAACAAATCTTTCATAGCTTGACCTGTGCCTGCAAGAACACCTACATTATAGATTTCGTTTTTCTTATATTGGTCATAGATGTAATTACCATATGTTTGCATAAGGTTTTCATTTCCCCATGGTTCATCCACATATCTTAATGATTCTGAAGCAAACATCAATTCTTTTTCATCATTCAATGTTTTTTCAATGTAATCAAATGGGTTACGCTGAAACACCACATCTTTTACATCAGTCGTAACAACATAACGATACTCTCGCTTCTCTAAAAAAGCGTGCATATGTAAGAAACGCTCAACATGAACAGGAATACCAGATTGCCAAACAAGATTACCATTGGCATCTTGTCTAGCGCCAACTACAATAAAACCAGCATCGTGGACTTTTTTTACTGTGTCTTTATCACAGTTGAGGAGAACCAAGACCTTATCGCCTTGGAATCCTGATTGATTGATTGAGTTAACCCAATACTTTAGTTTTGACCAATCATAGTTGGTGCTAGTGCCGATAATCAAATCTTTCATAATAAACCTCAGAGTTATATTTTACTTATGCTTCTTAAAATCCTTAAATCGTTTTATTTCTTGGCCTGGTGTAGCGTGTTGATAATTTCGCCGTAATGTATCTGTTCCCCACTGGCCGGCGCCAGCAACAGGCAATATATCTGGCTTAACTTCTTCTTTTACACTCTTATGCAATTTAACGCCAGTCACTTGTTGAATGTGTTGCCAAGCTTTACTGCCTTCTTTATTCTTTATATGTTGTTGAAGCTTACGCTTTTGTTCTGCATTGGCTTTTTGGTGAAACTTCATAAGTTCTATCATACCAATATTGCCAACATATGCAGCTTCATCTACTTTGCTTTTAAACATTATCCCCTCGTCAAAGTAAGAATCTTCTGCATTTGTTTTTCTAAAATTGGCCCACGATTTGGCCAATGAATGTATGGTTGACCAGCAGATTTATAAAGATTGGTGAGAAATGGCATGATAATCTTTTCTACTTGTTGTAGACGAGCCTTATACTCTTCTACTGTTTCATCTTTCTCTGCAATAACAGCTTGATACTCGGCTTCATCAACTGTGGTGAAACCAAAGTCATCTTCTCCGTATTCTGCTAATATTTTACTAATATCGTATGCCATTTATTTGACCTTTTCTATTTTTTGTATTTCTTCATATGGCCATAAGTTATTATAGTAGTGATACTTTACTGTATTTTTGTTATAACCATTATTATCACACCATAAAGCCAAATTTTCAATAATTATTGTTTTATTATTTTTTGTTATCTTCCAACTACGAGTCATTGGGCTATTTCTTTTTCCTTTCCAAGGACTTTTTTGAACTCCAATTTTTCCTTTATTCCAAGGAATTTTACCTTTTAAAGATTCTGATAAATTTTGAGAATGTTTTTTAGTTCTTGGCATTTTAGGTTTTCTCATCTTTTGTTTAGTTTCTTCTGTGAGATTCCATTTATTGCCTAATTGATTAGGAGGTTTATTTCCACCGGGTGTCATGTTATATTCACAATTTAATAGTTTTATAAAATGATCCTCTTTTTCTAAAGCATTTTTGCCTTCATATAAAATACAATAATCAAAATTTTCTTTTCCGTATTTTTTTATTGCTTTATGAATAGCATAACCTGATTTGTGTGAAGATGGAGCAAAGTGTTCGTTTATTCTTTCCTCTATCGGCCTTGTTGTGTAACCAATATATTTTTTACCATTAATTCTGTTAGTTATACAGTATATTTTATCCATACTGGTATTTATAATATTTCAAACTTCAACGCATCAACCAGACCAATTTTTTGCAGCATTAAAATTTGCTTGACTGAATTCTAGTCGGTCAACTAATTTTACAGCTCCACCAGTTAATTTTGAAACAGCCACAAATCCTTCAGGCGCTGTTACTTTAAATCCAGAATCCGTTTTCACAAATGTGCCAATTGATTTGACTGTTTCTAATTTACGAACAATCATTAACTTGGCATCAACCAATAAATTCTGTAAATCAAAAATGAATCGTAATTGTGCTGCATTTTGCCGAAAGAACCGCATGATTTCGGTCTTTGCAGCAATGCGTTTTCTTTTTGTTTCTTCTTTCTTTACATCTGCAATATCTTTATTTAGCTTAGCCTCAACCCAACGAATCAGTTCTAGTGTATGTTGATTTGTATTCGTAATCTTCTTACCTTCACGCACTTTAGCATTATTAAATGTTTTGATATAAGTTTTAATTACTTCATTTGTAGAAATACGGTTCAGAGTTGCAGAGCTTATACTTTGAAATGTGCGGCCTGCCAATGAAAGAACCATTGTCAATTGTTTCGTTTCTTCTTCTGTAAATGTGGCAGAACCAGAAGTATCAACAAATGACGCATCACGAAACCAAACATCTTTTGTGGTTGATAACTTACCAATATCCACATTAAAAGAAGCCTTCATATCTTGCATCTTTTTGCCAGTATATGATGTATGAAACACAATACCAATGTGAGCACTTAACATAGATTGTGCTAATTTTGTATCAGATGGCACCGCATAAACAATGGTGTTTGGTTGAAAGGTGATATACGATTCGCCATCAATTGTTTTTGTATCAATGTCGCCTTTTGTAAACATCATGTCACCTTGTAGAATGCCTTTGATGCCTAGTTTTGGCAAATAACGAAGTGCTACTTTTAATTTTTGATTCAGACCTTCAGCAGGATGATTCTCGTCAATGTCATCGTCTGTATAATTTAATTTTGGATTTACATTGAACACACCTTTGGTGCCAACAAAGAATTTACCATTCTCTGGATTAATCCCAGCAAAAATCGCAGGTGCACCATCCCATTTTGTTGTGACATTTACTTTGCTATCAGAGTTACCTGCTAGCATATTGCGAAGTGATTGTAGAAAGTTGATGGCTGACCGAGCGCCAACAACGCCATCATTCAGAACTTCATCCTCAATATGTTCAGTCACTCAAGGTGAACATTCTTGCCATCTTTTGTTTCGGCAAGAAGAACACCTTGATTTTCCTCCTCTAAATAATTTTTAAAATTAAACATAAGAAATTTTTAAGTTATACTTTTTAGATTTTGTGAAATTCATTTCTTTACACCACGATATAACAATTTAAGTCCCACAAAAGAACCTAATTTGCCTTTTGGTTTTGCTCTTCTAAATTCTGAATCACTACGAATCGTCATCAACAATGTTATCTTATCTTTACCAGCATACAAATCAATAAACCATTCTTGCACAGATTGTTTATTTAAATAAGCGTAAGCTTTGGTTAATCTTGGTAAAAAATCTACCAGAGGGTCTCCTGCTAATTCATATTTTGTTCTAATAGCTTTAACTAATACTAGAGGTATTTCTACATCTCTTCGCTCTAATCTAAACTCTTGCGATATCCATTCTGTTGTTGCTTTTAAATCTTTGTTAATTACCTTACACAATTTTTCACGACATATTTTATTCATCACACCATATAGTTCATCAAATCTTTTTGGATCAGCCTCAAAAAAATCAATGAGTTTTTCAATCATCATTGGATGAATTTTTGTAGAATCTTTCGCACCTTGCAACACATAGTAGTTATCTTTTGTTACTGTTTTTTTAGGAAGACCAGGAACTTTAGAGTAAACATTGTCCCAAAGTTCCTGTTTCAATTCATCCATTGCCTTTGGTGATGATTTTTTCCACATTGGTTTTGTTAATGTGGTTTTAACATAACTATTTAATTTTGGCTCAGAAGATTTTTCTGAACCGGCCTTCAATGATACACCAGCAATTTTTGGTGTTAATTGTTTATTTTTAAAGAAAACAAAAATGTCACCAGCGTGATTGCTGGGAACACCAGCAGGTTTTTCTCTGTAACCCCAAATGACCTTTTCAATTGTTCTTATTTTATTTGTATCAAATAAAAACTTTGTAATCGCAAATGCGTTTTGTATTTTTTCGGCTTTCATATCAGGCCGAATCCTATCTTTGAGAATGATGAATTCTTTACCTGCTTTTATATTGTTGGCGTTTACAAAAGTTTTTTTAGATTTATCTGAATTTAAATTAAGGCCATTAATAAAGTTTTCTAAATCTTCGGGAGTTTTAGGGTTATAACCGTTATTAAAACACAATGCCGGAAATAATTCCGTTATTGTAGAGTTTACAGTTGTTTGTTCACCGCCAGACAAATACTTTATTGCCATTTAAATCTCCGTAATCTTGTATTTATCCTACCATGACTAACGAATAATGTCAATCTCTTTGTCGCCTGTCCATACTTCTATTTCTGTCCTCAATCGGTTTTCTGTCTGAAGTGTTGTAAATCTACTACAAGCCTTCTTT
>Ga0315901_10003583_pt1 | contig 20094 bp, 17 predicted proteins | sample LakEriMetagenome_10_FD_203761 | JGI IMG/M metagenome (GOLD analysis project Ga0315901, IMG submission 203761) | Freshwater fungal communities from buoy surface, Lake Erie, Ohio, United States - Buoy 2 MA116 | ecosystem: Environmental > Aquatic > Freshwater > Lake | place: USA: Lake Erie, Ohio... | reverse complement strand
AAGTCATGGACATTCAGCTATTCATCCCCAAGACACTCGTAGAGTGGACAAATCCAACGACTGCGACGCGCTTATCGCTGGGCGCACTCACACAAGCAAAGTATAATTCTGTATATATTAACAACCTGTCATCCGGTTCAGTGCGTGTTAAATGGGGTGATGGAACTGTTGTTGCCACAAGCACAGATTTGCTGATTGGTTCTGGGCAATGTATGTCATTCGGCCTTGCTTCAGATGAGGCAGCTCCCACTCATCTATCATTACTTGGCGTGTCTACGCCTATTGGCATAATTCAGGCTGGCATTAGCCGGGGTGCTTAATGGCTGGCGGTAGGCCATCAATTTACACGCAAGAGCTAGGGGACAAGATTTGCAACCTTATCGCTCAGGGCAGTAATCTTCATAGGCTTGAGAAGCTAGATGACATGCCATGTGGCCATACATTTTTTAAATGGCTAAGGGAAAATCAAGAGTTTTCACAGAAGTACGCGCAAGCTGTCACCGAAAGAGCACACCATCGCTTTGATAAAATCGACGAAGTTATCGACGAAGCGCGTGCAGGTGCGGTTGATCCTCAAATTGCCAAGCTTCAAATTGATACGATGAAATGGCAAGTGGGCAAAGAGGACAGTAAGCGTTACGGCGATAGGCAGCAGATCGACCAGAATATCATTTTTTCACAAATGGGCGATGTTAAAGTGAACGGCGAGACATTGGATTTTGGCGATTAATGGATGTCACGCTTCCAGAGCTGCTTAACTGCCCGCCTAAGCTGCTGCCAGTCATCACGAAATTCAAGGATTACAATTATTTTCTGATTGAGGGTGGGCGGTCATCGGGCAAAACCGTATTTGCATCCCGTCTTTGCCTTTATCTTGCTGATAAGGGCATACGAAAGAATATTATTTGCGGCCGTGATGCGGCTGTTCGGCTTGATGAGTCATCTCACAAGGTTGTTAAAGAGGCGGTGGAAGAATTTAAATTGCCGTTTACGGTTCAAGAGAGTGTGATTAAACATAAGATTAATAATTCCGTTATTTCATTCCGTGGGTTTAACCAGATAGCTGGCCAGTCAAACGCCAGGGCGATTGCCGGAGTTGATTTAATTTGGCTGGATGAGGCACAGCAGATCGGCGCTGTGACCATGAAGGATTTGCAAAATACGCTTGTGCGTTTCCCTAAGTGCAAGGTTATCATTACGATGAACCGATATATGAGGGATGATCCGGCCTTTCAGCTTTACTATGGGCGGCCTGATACGCTTCACATACAGATAAATTACAATGAAAATCCCTTTAATGGTTCAAGGGTGTTTGAAGAGGCTGAGGCTTGCAGGCTGCGAAGTGAACGTGAGTATAACCATGACTGGCTAGGACAGCCGTTAGAGGCCGCCGATGATTATCTATTTAGCTACGACAAGCTTCATGCCGCGTTCGACATTGAGCCATTTGGTGAAGTGTACGGTCGCCAGCGCGTTGTTGCGGTTGACCTTGCTGCACAAGGGAACGACAGGTGTGTTGCTGTTGTTATGGACAGGGAAAGCAATCAGCATTGGCGCGTGAGTGAGCGCATTTCATGGGATGGCGACAACACCAACCACGTGCTGGGCAAGATTATTGAAATAGTTGGCAGGACAAGGCCAACCATTGCAACGGTTGATTGCGGCGGTATGGGCGGCCAGCAAATTCATAGCTTGTTAACCGACATGGGGTTGGATTTTAAACGCTTTGATGGCGCAAGCACGCAAGGCATTGATGCTGTTCACTTTGCCAATGCGCGGGCTGAGGGGTATCATCTGCTAAAGGACTGGATAGATGAGGGCAGGATTTGTCTGCACCGCAAGGATGCCGAGATTGTAAAACAACTGGAGAAGATCCGTTTTAAATATGCTCAGTCTGGTAAGCGTCTTATTCAACCAAAGCTAGACATGAAAAAAGAATTAGGATATAGTCCTGATGATGCGGATGCTTTAATGATGGCCGTCTGGGCTAGTGTTAAGTATCTAGGCAAATCAGCGCCGCTCTTGCAATCGCAGAGCGGACAAGTCAAGCGCATAAATCGGAGGCGATAATGGGTGGTTTTATTGGTGGGGCAAAGGCACCTGCGGTTCAAACAGCAGCGCCGCAAGATGTAGAGGCGGACAAGAAAAAGGCGAAAAAGTCTCGCCAAGCGTTGTTGGAAACAGAGGGCGGTATTCAGGGGCAAGAGCTAGCGCCTGATGATGTTGCCAAGCGTGAAACGCTTCTAGGTAACTAGATGAAAGACTACGATAATATTTATCAGCTCTACACGGCGCTTAAATCTGAACGTGAGCAAGCAAAGCCGTTGTGGGATGAGATTGCAAAATACGTTGGTATCTCGGTTGATGTTGATTATCAGTGGCATAAAAACCAGTCCAGTAAATCAGCACAGCTTGATTTGCGTGTCGATGATCCAAGCCCTGCGCTGGCGGTTAATCAGTTTGGGGATTATTTGCTGGGTATCATGTGGGGTACCGGTGACAAGGCTTTGTCATTAGTGCCTAGCCGTGAGGTGACTGATCTTGTTGATGCCAGTGTTGTTCAAGCTTGGTACGATTTTGCAACTGAGCAGCTGCTTCGACATATGAACCACGCTGATGCTGGGTTAAATAACGCGCTTCGGCCCTATGCTTATGACCAAGCCGCGTTTGGTACGAGTGGCATTGGCGTTTTTATTAATGACGATTTTAAAAACAATGTCGCAGAAAATGCATTGATATTTCGCAATTACGGCGTTGACAACATGTGCATTGATGAGGGTAAATCTGGCGCGGTTGATTATGTTTTTGTAACGTATCATTGGAAAACCAATCGGATTGTTGGCGAGTTTTGCACAAAGAATGGTGTGATTGACAAAGGTTTAGTCGGTACACTGCCAAAGGTTATTCAGGATGCATGGGGTAAAGGTGACTATAATCAGTCATTTCCTTTGGTCTTTGGTATGCTGCCGCGTACTGATTTTGATCCTAAGCTGAAAGGCAAGCGCGGGACTAAATTCCGTGGTGTTTGGTTTATGGATGGTGAAGGCAAGATATTTAAAGAAGAAGATTACAAGGAAAAGCCCATTGCGGTCTGCCGTCAGATTAAGGTTCGTGGTGAAGTTTATGGCCGTTCGTCTGGCACAATGATGATTTCATCCATTCGTATGGTAAATTATATCGTTGGTGATACGGTTGAGATATTGGAAAAGATGGCGCGGCCAGCCTTAGGTGTACTAAATAACGCTGTATTTGGTGATAGTGTGCTTGATACGTCGTCTAACGGCCTGACCGTGTTCAATCAACAATTAGCTTCTGGGCAGAATCCCGTGTTTCCCCTTATGGATGTGGGCGATCCTAGCGCATTAATCCAATATTTAATCCCATATTTAAATGAGAAAATAGCTACCGCATTTAAGATTGATACGCTTTTGGACTTTTCCACCGCCAAAGAGATGACTGCAACGGAGAGTTTGCAGCGTTATGCTATCCGTGGGAAGTCATTGGCTGGCATGTTGCAACAGCAAAAGAGTGAATTGTGGGCGCATACGACACGGCGCGCCACAAGCATGTTATTAGACTTAGGCGAGTTAGGTATTAATGCGCGGATGTTCCCGGACATTGCCCGTAACTTATCTGCTCGGGGCATGGGTGCGAGAATTATCCCGGATGAAGTATTGCAAATTATGGAATTTGGCAAGCCGTGGTATGAGGTGCGCTTTAACAATGAGATGGAAAAGCTGACGCGAACTGAATCTGTTCAGAATTTAACGCAGGTTTTGCAGGCCATTGGGGCAATTGGTTCTATGTATCCGCAAATCATCGAGGCTGTGGATTGGTATAAGCTTCTAGAGGATATTAACGATAACTTGGATGCAAATAACCAGATACTGATTGGTGCCAAAGCATTTAAAGAGAAGCTGATGGCTGCCGCACAACAGCAACAGGCCATGCTTGCTGCTCAGGCTGGCATGATGGCGGCTGATGCTGGAAGCAAGGCGGCTCAGGCTAATAAGAATAACGCGGAGGCTGCGCGTGTCTGATACGGTATCGGCTTTATTAAAAGCAAAGGAAATGGCTGATGATAACAAGAGAAAGGCGGAAGCGTTTACTGAAGAATATCGCTCTGCTATCAATAATGTGGTTAGTAGCCCTGATGGCCAGTTGGTATTTAAGCAGTTAATGATTTTCTGTGAGGCGCTGAGGGTTGAAAAATCATTAGATGCCGCCAAGATATTGACTCACAATGCAAAACGTGATGTTTATATGACAGCTATCAGGGAATACCTGAATAGGGAAAACAAAATCCTGCTGGAGGGATAATGGAAAACACGGAAACGGCTGATGCCCCCGTAGAAGAAGTAGTTACAGATGTTGCCACTGAAGTTATTGAGCAACCAACCGCGGAATTTAATATTCCTGACGCTTACAAAGACAAGCCGTGGGTGCAAAAGATTAAGGGTCAAGATGACCTGTGGAAGCAGTTAGATCATACGCAATCTTTAATCGGCAAAAAGCACGTTGTGCCTGACTTTGACAAGGCAACGCCCGAAGAATTAGAGGCTTTCTTTTCCAATGTCCGGCCTAGCGATAAGGACAAATATGCTGAAACGCTAGATTTTGGCGAGATAGACGACGATTCAAGGGGGTTTTTTACTGACCTTTTGCACAAAAGCGCAGTGCCGCCTAAGCTGGCGAATGAGATGATTAAGGCCTATCATGAGCGCATTGAGGCACAAAAAGCTGGATTGTATGACACTGATAATTTTATGGGTGTGCTAGAGCGTAGCTTCGGGCAAGGCTATAAAGAAAAAGCTGGACACCTTGCAAAATCCATCAAGGGCACGCTGAGTGCCGACGATCAGGCGCTGCTTGAGCAGATGCCCAATGAGTTTGTTGGGCTTGTATATCGTTTGACTGATAGCTATGTCCAACAGTATGGGGCAAAAGAGGGTGAGTCTGCCGCTGGAAAGGCGAGCACTGTAAACACTGACTATGATGCGCAGTGGAAAGCTAAGTTTCAAGAGATACAAGACATTGACAAACGGCCGCACACGGCTGAACAGAAATCCAAATTGGTTAATGAGTTGGCTGAAATTAACATGAAAAGAGGCACAAAATGAGAGCATTAAAAGTTACCTTGTCTGGTTCCTACCGCGATGGCCGCAAGGATGTCCATGATTATGTTGTTGATGGTGTTGTACCTTACAACGATTCAGACGTGGTTGAGATGCACTTGCAAAACCGTTTTGCGGTGAAGTGGATCAAGGAAAGCGGGAAATATCCTAATTCTGTCCGTCAGTTGCGCACCACTTATGTGGATGACATGGACGAAATTGATGCCGAGTTTAGTTTTATGGGCAAAGATATTCGATCTATGTCCTTTGATGAATTGCAGGATTTAAGCGTAGCTAAAGATTTGCGGTCTGTTCCTGCCGAAAAGGGTGACTTGCGCGAGGCACGGACACGGGCTTATGCTGAGTATGCCGAGAAGGTATTGGGGCGTTCCGTTCAATGGCGCAAGGATGGATTTAATTTGATGTCTGAGCCGGAAATTGTTGTGGGTGACGCTGCACCTATTCGTCAGGCTGTTAAGCGTGTTAACCAGGATGATGTCAATCAAATGGCCTTTGAAGGCGTAAACGTTGAGAGCGAGTCCGTAATTAGCTTTGATGCATTGCGCAAAATGGCTGATTTGAAAGACATTAAACATGATGGACGGACAAGCTATGATTCACTTTATAGAAAAGTGTTTCCTGATAATCAGTAGTTGCACACAAACTAAATCTATAATATAATTACGGCTGAGACACCCGATTAATCGGCCTCGTTCACGCGCGTTTTGCGCGTAGGCTTAAGCGGCCTTATTGCTAGGCAAGCCCCGTTAGGGACACCTTACCGATAAACCCTACTTAACATAAACGAGGCTTGAGATGTCATCTGACACTTACTTGCCGGGTATTGAACAAGCTGCGCTCTTGAATTTCAAGAACAGCTTTCATGAACTGGCGCAACAAAAGTCGTCTGAATTAGAGAATTCAGGGGCTATTATCTATCTGCCTTCTAAAGGCAAAACCAACATGATGGCTCGTATTGGTCGTCTTGAACTGACTGAAGTAAACACACGCAACCCAGACAAACAATACTCTGATTACGCTGTGGACAACCGCCAATTCACAAAGCGGCGCTTTACCAAAACGGTTCAGATTGATGCCAAATACGACATCAACGAGCTGTTAAAAGATCCTACCAGCGACATTATGAAGCAGTTGGTTAACGGCACACAGCGATTGAAAGATCGCATTGCGCTGCAAGCTGCTGTTGGTAACGTCTTGGTTGGTGCTCCTGACGCAACGCCTACATCTATCAGTGCCGCTACTGACGGTGTTTTGACTGTTGCTGCTACCGGTGGTGTGACTTATGAGAAAATCTTGGAAATCACTGAGAACTTCATTAACAATGATGTTCCGATGGATTCTTTCAAGGGTTCCATGATCTGCCTGACTGGTAAGGAGCATACCGCGCTGATGTCTGAAGTTGAGTTTATCAACAATGACTATATGAACGGTGACACTGTTAATAACGGAGTGTTGAACAACGCTGGTTTGTATAAGGTTAAACGTTTTGCCGGTTCTAAATCTGGCTTAACGGTAGTTAATCCAATGCTGCCTGAAGTATCTACCACACGTACCAACGTTGTGTTGGCACCTGGCTCCATTGCGATGGCAATTGAAATTGGCGACATGAGCGTGACTAAGTCTGCTCTAAAGGTCAATTCCTTTGACATCACAACGGATGTTTGGGTCAATGCGATGCGTACCGAAGGTGCTTTGGTTCAACTCTTTACTTCAACTATCTAGGGGGAAACCATGGCTAACAAAACAAACGCATTGGCTGATTTGAACGCGGACAATCCAACCTTTCAAACGGGGCGGGTTTTAAAAACAATTCAATATCGGTCTTCTGACATCACTGCCGCAAACTCTGCTAACGGCGACTTGTTTCCCTTGGCAGGGCCTTTGGGGTTCGATGACCGCATTGCACGGATTCAGGTTCGCGGCACTGCTACGCCAGCTTTGACATCTGCTACTGATAACGACTTGGGCTTTTGGTTCAGAAACGCATCAGGAACATTTGTTGAGCTGGATAAGGATATTCTGTGGGACGGCATTACGCTTGCCACAGGCGTATCGCATCCTGACCTGCTGACAGGTTTTAATGCTAACCTTGATATGTCAAAGACTATTGGGCAGCTATTAAATCTGGGCACGGACCGGGAGCCATTTGGCGGTGTATATCTGGTTCTCCAGACTAATACAGCCCAAACGGCAACTGGCCCATTGCGTCTCAGCCTTGCTATTGAGGTTGACTGCGCAACAGGTCGCTAATTAACAGGGGGGCTGGGTGACTGGCCTCCCGATTAATTGGGGGGGGACTATGGCAATTAATAGTAAGAATGAAATTTGCAATATGGGAATTTCGCTGCTTGGAAGTTATGACCCTGTTCAAAACATTGATACGCCTGTTTCGTCTGTAGAATTGGTTTGTGCGCTTTGGTATGACATTACGCGCCAGTCTTTGTTAAAAGAGGTTATGCCTAATTTTGCTTTGGCTAGACGCGTTGTTTCTCAAACGGATGATGATCCTGATTTTGGGTTTGAATATGTCTATGAGTATCCGTCTGATTGCTTAAAGGTTTTGGGCATTGGTAATATCAAAGACAAAGAAAATAATTATACCGTTGAAAATGGGAAGATTTACGCCGAAATTGATTACGAGAATGGCTTGGAGTTGCGTTTTATCCGTGATGTAACGGATGTTACTACATTCAGCCCAGAGTTTAAGATTTTGCTTGCCAAGGCAGTAGCTGCAAATATTGCCATGCCTCTTACGCAGGATTTGCAAAAGGCACAAATGGCTATGCAATTGCTTCCAGCCGCTATGTCTGCGGCTTCTAGCTTGAACGCGCAGGAAAACCGCCCAATTCGGATTAGTCACTCGCGGTATAGGACTGCGCGCTATGGCTCTAGCGAACAGGTAAAACGCTAATGGCTCGTGTTGCCACGACATACAATAATTTTGCACGCGGAAAGCTTGACCATGACATGTCAGGTAGATTTGACTTGCCCATTTATTCAACGGGTGCCGATAAAGTATTGAACTTTATTACTAATTTTAAGGGCAATGCTATTTATCGTGCTGGTTTAGAAAGCATGGTTAAATTTCAAGATTGTGCATTTGTTGAATTTCGGTTTTCAAATAGCCAGAATTATCTTTGTTTGTTCTTTGCCAATAAAATCCGATTTTTGTCTTATGATAATAATGGCGATTTTGGCTGGGTACTTGATGGTGCGCTAAACATTTTGGAAGTTGCAACGCCGTATTCATTGGCCGAGAGCAAGGAATTGCAATTTACGCAGAACGCAGACGTGATGGTTGTTACTCATCCGAGTCATGACCCACACAAATTGACCCGGATTTCTTCTAATAGCTTTACATTCGCAGGATTTGGCCGAAAGGATGACCCCTTTGCCTTGACGTTTCAGGCAACAAAAACGATCACGGGTATTACGCAAGCTAATCCTGGAATTGTAACGGCAGTCGCGCATGGTTATACTACCGGTGACAGGGTTCGCCTAAAGGCTATTTCTGGCATGACGGATCTTAATGATTACACGGTTACTGTCACTGTTTTGACTGCTGACACTTTTTCTATAGGCATTAATACTGCGGGTTATACGGCCTATACCAGCGGCGGCACAGCTGAAAAGGTCTTGACCTTTGCCAATCCAAAGTGCTGTTTGTTTTATAAGGGGCGGCTTTACTACGCCGCAACCAATGCAAAGACGACGACTGTATGGGCAAGCGAGAACGCGCAGTATGATGTCTTTACTTTGCCCACAACGGTTACAGATAACAGCGCATTGCAATTCACTATTGCTGATATTACGCAGCCAATTGAGTGGCTGTTCGGTGGGGATAACTCGCTTTTGGTGGGGTCGTCACAGGGTATTGTTGCGGTTAATGGTGGTGGTGTGGGTGAGGCTATTACCAGTGAAACCGTAGAAGCCAATATCACGTCAGCAGATGGTTGTAACACGGCCTATCCGGTGCGGAAGGATGGCTTGGTTTTTTATGTCTCCAAGACTGGCAGGGCATTGCAATACTTTACCTATGATATTTTGACAGAATCGTTTTCTGCGCAGGATGCAAATTTTCTATCTTATGATATTACGCGCGGCGGTGTGGACAAAATACGTTACAAAAAAGACAGGAACGATTTAATTTGGGGATTGCGCGACGGGGATTTGCTGTCTGTTAATTTCAATAATAGTCAGAATATTATTGGGTGGCATGAGCATGAAACTTCGGGCGTTGTGTCTGATATTGCTCTTATCACTGACAATGATGGTAATGATCAGTTATTCTGCCTGACTAGTCGAAATGGCAATTTCTTTGTAGAGCGCATGGCTGAGTTTATAGAGTTTAGCGCAAGGGCTGATTTCTTCACCAGTGACAAGGTAGCTGATAATGAAAATTATATCCGAAAAGTAGCAGAAGAATTAAAGGATTGCTGTTATCTGGATGGTGCTTTGAAGGTGTCCAATTTAAAAGCCATCGATATTACCTACGCCAGCGGCCAGATTACGGCCGCCAGCCCTGTGTTTTCTTCTGGGGATGTTGGTAAGCATATCGTCTATAAGACTGCCACAGGGGCAGAATATGGACGTTTTGAGATAACGGGATATGATAGCACGACGGTGGTTGATGTTTCCATATTACAATCGCCACATGCCAATACCTATGGTTCATGGTATTTGACATTTTCCACTATTTCTGGGCTATCAGATTATAACGGCACGACGGTTGGGGTAGTTGCGGACGGCGGCTATCTTTCCGATTATAGTGTTTCTGGTGGGGCTATTGCGCTGGAGCGTCAAGTTGCGTCGGCGTGGGTAGGATATAAATATCGCGGAGAGATTAAGTCTTTTGTGCTGGGTTTCGTTGCGCAGGGCATTAATACGCAAGCAACGGTGAAGGCAATTAACCGTGTCGGGATTAGATTTGTTACGTCTGCCGGTGGAAAGTTTGGGGCTAGTCCTTATTTGGTTGAGCCTATTCAAACTCTCAGTCAAAATGATTTAAATTATTTGCCTCCCACGCCTATGGACGGTACGAAGTTTGTCAATATTGCTGATTCGTATGAGTTTGATAAATCTTTTTATATTGTTCAGGATGAGCCGTTGCCGTTGTTCGTATGTTGCGTGATGGTAGAGGCAAATTATGGAACTAACCCATGATCATAGTTGAATTTACAGACAGTCATTTAGAGGGTTTTTCTGCAAAGCAGGAATATGACAAGGCTTGTCTTTTAAATGACGACTGGTGGAAATATTCTATATTAGATAATGATAAGGTTGTTGGCATTGTTGCGGTGTTTTATAATGGCAATGACAGTTATAAGGTCTGTTCATTGATTAATAATAATATTCAGGGTGTTAAGGTGCCTAAGTATTTGAAGCGCATGTTTATTAATGGTATAAAGAAAGTGGAAGCAAGGCATGTCGAGACATTCAGTAAATGCAGGTCTTTGGATGCATGGCATAAGTTTATGGGTTTTAAGGAAACGGGCGTTGAAGATGGCCTAATTCACTGGGAGTTAAATAATGGGCATTGAGACAATAGCATTAACCGCGCTTTCTGTCGGCATGTCGGCCATACAAGGCCAACAGCAGATGAAAAACGCCAAGGCGCAGGCCAATGCCATTGCGCAACAGGGCGCTCTAGATGCTGAAAGAAAAGCTAGAGAAACGCAACTTAGGGCGGCACGGGTTAAGTCTAGCTTTTTAAATAGCGGCTTGACGCTTGAGGGCACGCCGATGAATGTTATCACTGGCACTTATGACGTTGGGTTGCAGGATGTAAATCAGATTATCGGCAACGCCAATGCGCGGTCTAAAAATATTATGTCAGAAGCAAGGTCTGCCGCACTGGGCGATTTGATGCAATCTGTTGCGGGTGCGTCGTTTAGCGGCATGGGGTCTGGCATTAGTCCAGGGGATATTAGCTGGAACGCCGCCCCTACCGGTGTAGCGCAGTCCAATGGCATTACGTGGAATACACCAAGAATGGCTGGGTTTTAATGGCGCGGCGCGATTTATCTAACCTTCGCTCTGTAACAGAGGTTCAGGCGGTTATACCTGACCAGACAATGGGTGCTATTGCTTCTATTGGCAAAAAAATTGTGGATGATCAGATTGATGCGCAGTTTTCAGAAAAGATGTCAGAAGCTCAACTAAAGCTTAACGCCCTAAATACCCAATACCAGATTGATTATGAGGGCAATCCGATGGGCGGCCTTAAGGAATTGGACGAAGCAAAAAAACGAATCTTTCAGGAATATGGCAGCCAGATAAGCCCACTTCGCGGGATGCAATGGCAACAGGCCACGCAGGAATTAAGCGCGCGCAGTGACATGGCTATTCAGTCATGGGGATTGAAACAGTCGCAGGTGAATACAAAAAACAGCCTTAAGAAAATGATTGACAATGACCTGATTATGGCAAGTCAAAACGGGCAAGCGTTTGCAAAATCGGGTGATAACAATGTCGAGGCTTTTCTTGATTATGCTGGTGGCAGGGCAAGGCTTGAGCAAACGGCGGCAGGAAAAATTGGCAGTGAAACTTTGGGCGTGCTTTTAGAAGATTATGACGAAGATTACACAAAAGTATTTTTGTCTTCAGTTGGTAGTGTTAATCCCCAAAAGGCATTGGGGTTACTGCAAGATGAGCGGGTTCGGGCAAGCATTAAAGACCCTATGGACGTGATGAAGCTAGAAAAGGCTTTTGGTGCGCGGTCAAATGTTATGGCGCGTCAGGCGCAAGAAACTGTTGAGATTGATAGGGTTGCAGGTGTTGGCGATTTAATTAAAGCTTCTGTGCAGAAGCCAATGGATTTAGCACAATTGGAGCAAGTAACAGGACAGTTTGGCATAGACGGAGCGGCAAAAGATTTACTGTTGCGGCTGAATGGGTTTGCGGAAGGTTCAAAGAAACTGGATGATAGTCAGAAACGTGGTTACAAAGCTACTGTTTATGACGCAATTGGAAAGATTGGTAAGGAAGAAATAAACAGCAAGAACATTTCTGCGGTTCAAGAAGCTATTATTACAGGCATGGAAAACAATGCTATCCCTGATGGTGAGGGCATTAAGTTACTAAATCAGATTGTTGATCCTTTAATAGAGGCGCAGCGCGGGAACATTTCTCAATATCAGCGCGGGGCATATAATCCATTTCAGGACAATATTGGTTTTAGCGGTATTGAAAGTTATTTCGAAAACAATGTTAAAATCGTTGAGCCAGAGGCCGCGACTAAGGGGCAAAAAACAGAGGTTGAATTAAACAATAAGATTAACAAATCTAAACTGTATGATTATTACATGTCTGCGCTTGAGCTTGAGGCTGACGCGCTCCCTAATCGCCCGCGCGTGGGTGATATTCCTAATCTTCCTGACGCGCAAAAGGAAAAGCTTTATTCTCGTGCACAGACTACGGCACAAGAGTTGTTTCTTAAAGACAGGTATCCAGCGTTAAGGACATTGCCTGATGTGCCTAACTTTGTATTGAAGGACGGTCAGTTAATACAGGGTTCTGTTGGCGGGCGTAATCTCAAGCCTGTTGCTGTCGCGGAGCCACGTTTTAAGCTTGGTGTTGAGGGTGATATGATTTACCGCATTTACCCCGATGGAACAAAGCAAGCGGTTGCGCCTAAACCAGATTATTTAAAGGGTTCGCAATGAGAGAGTTAACGCCGCAGGAGGCCGCGCAAGTTGCAAGCGATAGCGGGCTTTCGCAATATTTCTCACCGACAGGCAATGAGACATCGCTTAATGCGGATAATGATGTTGTGTTTGATGATAGGTCAGGCCGTGTTTTGTCATTGCCGCAGACGCTGACGGCTAGTGAAGCCGAATTTATTATTAGTCGGGACATAGATAAAAAGCCTTTACATTTTGCCCAAGCTGAAATTAAGCCTGTTGATTTTCTGGCTTTTCCAAAGGGGCTGGCAAGATTTGCTGTTAGCTTTCCGTCTGACTTGGTTTCTGGTCTTGCGCAAGAGCAAGTGGATAAATCTATGCGTCCGCCCACAAAGTTTGATGCAATGGAAGCCAAGAGCATTAACCCATTTTATCTCGCTAAACGCGGCATGAGCGCACTAGGCGATTCTTTCTGGCAAAATCCTTCGGTTATGAAGTTTGTTGAGGAAATGCCAAAGAAAAACGCAGCGTTCATTGCAAAGTTGGGCATTGATCCGCAACAGGATTTGCCTAGTAAAGTCATGTATGATTTAGGATCTGGCGCTGGTTCGCTTGCAACGTCTCTTGCTATGATGTTTCTTACAAAGAATCCCGCTTCGTCTGCTGCCTTATTTGGTGCATTAAGTAAATCGCAGACTTACCTTGAGGCGAAGGCGGCTGGCGTTGATGTTGATCAAGCAAGTTTTCTCTCTAATACGGCTGGGTTATTAGAGGGTGGATTAGAGGCTGTTGGCCTTGATATGATGTTTAAAGGATTTAAATCTAGTACGTTTATGAAACGCTTCTTGGTTGGTTCTGCAACCGAAGGCGGACAGGAGACTTTACAGGCAATTGCGAATGAAGCCGTTACGCAATTGGGTGGTATTCGTGAAAAGGAAATCTCACAGACTATTCAGGATGTTTTATATCAAGGAGTGTTGGGTGCATTTCTTGGTGGCGGCACTACTGCTACAATTGGAGCATTTGTAAAAGATGAAGCAACGGCGCGGGGACTGCCTGAATCAACGGCTGAAAGCCTTGCGGCCTACGCAAATAGTGTGCCGTTTAATCAAGATGAAATGCTTGATTTCCTTGAAAAGGAAATTGATCCATTAACGCAGGATGATGCATCGGCAAAAGAGTTTTATACGCTTATGCAAAAAGCCTTAAAGGGCGAGATTGATATTTCCAAGGATTCATTAACACCTGACCAACAGATTTTGTTTGATAAGTTTTTAGATATTTTTAATAACAGTATTGTCCAGCCGGAAAGTGTAGCGGCGGTAGAGCAAAGGTTCTTTGAGCAAGCTAGGTCTGCTGGCGTTGAGGAAAATCAGGCTGTTGCGGCTTCTAAAATTGTGGGTATGCGGGCGGATGCGGCTGCGCGTGCGCTAGGCGTTAAGCCTACCGAATGGTTTGATAGCCTTAATCTTGAGCTTAAAAGACAAGAGCGCAGAGCGCCTAACGAAATGGATAAAATGCTGGACATGCTGCGTTCTGGCAAACAATATCCAGCGCCTAAAAAAGCAGCGCGGCCACTGACTAACTTTATTAAGAATCGTGGTGGAATTGATCCTCAATCTGTTATTGCCGGTGAATTAAGAAGCAGGGGTATAACGTCAAAGACACATCCCGGCCTTTATAAAAAAGGTGGGCTGGGCGATATTGATAATATTCCAGCGAATGAGTTACCTGCTGGCATTTCTGCCCCTGCTGATGGAACGTATGGGCAGTATGCTGATAGAGATTTTTTAATTGACCAGCTTGATAATGAAATAACCGCTACAGTTGAAGATTCACGCAATGCCAGACTAGAAGATTTGGCGCGTCAGTTGGACGAAATGGGCCTTGATATAGGCATGAGCAATGATGAAATCATAGCTGCTATGAACACGGATACGGTGCTAAATAGTGATGGTGAGTTGGTTGATGCTGATGGGAATGTGTTGTTTCAATCGTCGTTAGATCAAGCGGTAGTTGACGCTTTAAATAAAAAAGCTGTTGAATTTGCTGGCGTTACTACTAATCCAAAAGAGGCTGGGTTTATCTTAACTACTGGGGAAATGCTTGATTTGTCCGGTAGACATGAGCAAGGAGATAGAGACTATCTTCGCGGTCAGAGACAGGTTGATCATCGGGAAATATCAAATGAAGTTATGGATTCTAGCGGAACGGACGGGCTAAATGAGTTTATGATTAAGTCCGGCGCTATAAGAGTTGATTTTAATGCAGGTTTAATAGACGCAAATATTCCGCCAAATGAAGTTCAAATGCGCAAGATAATCAGCGCGTCAAAAATCGCGGGCCTTGATTATTTAAGAGTTGAGCACTCGGATAAAGATGGAAATATTATTTCAAATGCTGTTTTGGAAAAGATCAATCCAAAGAATATTCACTCTGTATTCTCCGGTTCTATGCGCGGAGAAACGTTGTTCCAACAAGCTAAAAACCTCCGTGGACAAATCCAATTTGGCGAAAAGAATATCATCACCCTATTTGAAACGGCGGATGCGTCCACGCTAATGCACGAGCTTGCACACTTGTTCTTGCGGGATATGCGTGACATAGCTGCCAAAACAACACGCCCTATGGTCAAGGCTGACTATAAAAAGATTGAGAAATTCCTCGGCGTTAAGGATGGCAAGTTTACAGTATCGCAAGAAGAAAAGTTTGCCCGTGCATTTGAGGCGCATTTGATGGGCGGTGAAACAACCGTCACAGAATTAAAGCCCGTATTTGAAAAGTTCAAGGATTGGTTGACTAGTATTTATAAAAGCATTCAAGCGTTAAATGTAAAGATTACGCCTGAAATATCGTCCGTGTTTGACAGAATGTTGGGCGGTGATTTTGCACGTGCTGAAAATGTTATCATGGAAAGAGGGCGTGCAACCGTTGATGCTGATTATGCAGCGGTCATTAACCAAGACGATCCAGAGTCTATTTTTTCTAAGGTCATGCATCCGTTTGCTATTGGCGGCGGTTGGGCTAATGATGCTTTTGTGCCCGTCTCTACGCGGCTAGGTAATATTAATTCAAAGATGAAACATGTCGTGCGTAGATTCCTGTTTGATATGAACATCCGAACAAAAGAGGATAGAGAGGCTATTCAGGGCTTTATTAAGGCCATGGATAAATTTGAGGAGTCTGATTACAAAATCTTTGACCTGGCTCTCAAGAATAGAGATACGGCCATGGTTAATCAGATGGTTGAGAAATATAAAATTCAGGACGAATTTGCAGCAGTAAAAGCCAAGTTGGATGATATTTACGCCCGCGCAATTGATGCTGGCATGGACGTTAATTACCTAGAGCAATACTTCCCTCGCGCGATTAGGGACGACAAAGCTGCGGAGTTTTTGGTGTTTATGCGCGGTCAGCCTGAATGGGGCGATATTCAGGAAATGCTAAAACAAAAAGACCCCGATAATGTCATGGATGATAAAGAACGTGCGGAGTTAGTAAATAACTTTATGCGTGGGTTGCCGTCTCATATTGTTAATTTAAACAAGCCGTCATTTACCAAAGATCGGTTGGTGGATTATGTCACGCCGAGAATGAATCAGTTCTACATGAGTAGTTCGGAAGCCCTGATGAATTACGTTTCTGGTATGAATAGAGGCATTGAGACATTTAAGTTTCTTGGCAAGGGAGATAATGTTGAGAATAGCGTTGGAGCATACGTTTTGAAACTAGTGGACGCGGGAATGATTAAGCAAAGCCAGCAAGAGGAATTAAAGAAAATACTTAAATTTGTTGTTAATCCAAAAGGCACAAATGGTTTTATGTCGTGGATGAAGGACGCGGGTTATATTATTACAATGGGCAGTCCGATTTCGGCTATTACGCAGTTAGAGGATTTCTCAATTGCTATTTATAAAAATGGCATACTCCGCACGGCCAGCAATGCGACCGCTTATATGGCTGGAAAGTCAAAGATCACGCCGCAGGATTTAGGGCTTGAGAACATTCTTCAAGAGTACGAGTCGCCGTCTGGCTTAAATGATGCAGTACGTCTGACGTTCAAGGCAATTGGCCTTGAGAAAATGGATGCGTTTGGTAAATCCGTTCAAATGTCAGCTTCGTATGAAAAGATGCAAAAGGAAGCCAAGAAAGGCGATAAGCGGTTTCTTGATGAATTAGATGCTATTTTTGACGGTGAGGCTGCACGTGTCCGTCAGGAGCTAATAGACGGAAAGTTTACAGAGGATACAAAATACATGGCATTTTCTAGGCTGGCGGATATTCAGCCTATCGCGTTGTCTGAGATGCCTTTGTATTATTTAAATTCAGGCAATGGCCGTATTTTCTATATGCTCAAGACATTTACAATTAAGCGGCTGGATTTATACCGCCGTGATATATTTGACAATCTAGCCAGTGGTGAGCGTGATAGGGTTATTGAGGGCATGGGCAATCTTATTCGTATGGCAATCGCTGTCATGTTTATGGGCATGTCCACTGACGCACTTAAAGACTTAATCATGAGCAGAGAGTTTGAGCCAAATGATTTGTTTATGGATAACATCGCAAAGACAATTGGCTTTACGCGCTATGATGTAATGCTTGCAAAGCGTGAGGGTATTCCTTCAATGATTTTGAAGAAGCTAGTTTTTCCGCCGCTTGCTCCGCTTGTCATTGTAGATGATGTTCGCAAAGATTTGCAAAAAGGCGAAGATTTTAACATCAAGGATACTGAATTGGCGCAGCGTATTCCGTTAGTTGGAAAGCTTTACTATTGGTGGTGGGGTGGTGGCTATGAAAAACAAAACGACTAGCAATTTAATGCAGTTTATAGTAATATCTTTGCGGGGGCTAAATGGCTATTTCTGATAACTATACACCGATTCGCCAGCTTGGAAATGGTGTGACGACTGTGTTTACAGGTTCGTGGCAATTGTTTTCGTCTTCTTACATTCGCGTGTATTTGGAGTCTGTTTCAACGTCCGTGCAAACGCTTCAAGCGCTAGGTGTTGATTACACCCTTTCATTCAATGGGTCAGGATTTACCGTTACTTTTACGACGGCGCCTACTAGCGCAGATTATGTTGTTATAGCTCGTGCGGTGGCATTGGAGCAAAGCGAGCCTTACAAGACATCTACTGGGTTTCAGGGTTACAATCTTGAAACAAGCCTAGATAAACTGGTTGCTATGGTTCAGGACGTGGACGACAAGGCTGACAGGGGGTTTAAATATCAGGTTGGATCAACGGTTACCGGTGATATTCCCAACCCGCAAGCGGATAAGTTTTTAAAGCGCAATACTGCAAATGACGGTTACGAGTGGTCAAGTGTTTCTGATTATAGCGGGACATCAACAACCAGCCTTTCTATTGGCACTGGCTCTAAAACATTTACCACTGAATCTGGTAAATCGTGGTTTTTAGGGCAACGGTTGCGTGCAGCCAGTGATGACGGAACATTGATTATGGATGGCGAGGTTACGGCTTATTCAGGCACAAGCCTGACCATCTTGGTTGATTATACAGAAGGCTCCGGGACACATGCTGATTGGAATATCGGTGTAACTGGGTCTAGGGGCGCGACGGGTGCCGCAGGTGGCCCCTTAGTGGACGGCGATTACGGCGATGTTACCGTATCTGGCAGCGGGACGGTTATTACCATTGATAATAGTGTCGTAACTAATGCCAAACTTGCAAACATGGCCGGCAATAGCGTTAAAGTCCGTGATGCAAGTGGCGCTGGCGTTGCTAGTGATCTGGTTATTCCATCATCTCATTTACTTGGGCGTGGTTCATCAGGGAATATTTCACAGATTGGGCTTGGCTCTAATTTGACTATGTCTGGCACTACTCTTGATGCAAACGTTGGTGGTGGCGGCCTGATTGACGTGCAAGTGTTTACATCCAGCGGAACGTGGACGCGGCCAAGTGGAACGGCTGCTATTGAAATAGAGGTTGTCGGCGGAGGAGGTTCTGGCGGTAATAGTCTTGGTGGAGGTAGTGGCGGAACGTCATCCTTTGGCTCGCATTGTTCAGCTACTGGCGGTAGTGGTGGCGGCTCAAGCTCCGGCGGCTTAGGCGGTAGTGGTGGCGGCGGTTCTGGCGGCACATTAAATATAAATGGCCAGGCTGGAGGCACTCGCGCTAGTTCAGCTACTGGTTCAGCACCTGGGTTTGGTGGTTCATCGCAGATGGGGCGCGGTGGTTTAATTTTATTTGCAGGTTCAGCGTCAGGGAGTGGTTATGGGGCTGGTGGTTCTGGCGGGTCTTCTGGCGTTTTTATTGGAGGCGGTGGTGGTGGTGGTGGATATGCATATAAAAGAGTTACAACGGGAATAGGCGCCACTGAAACGGTTACTGTTGGGGCTGCTGGTTCTGGTGGAGAAGCCAACGCTACCCCTGGTATTATCATCGTAAAATCTTACTTATAGGAGCAATCAGAATGCCAAAACTTGCACGCATCAATCAGACTACTGGCGAGGTCACCAATCTTATAGCGCCGTATGGCCCACCACAGGGATACATTGAGGTGGAAATTTTAGATGACAGCCCTGTCAGCATTGGCTGGACTTATAGCAACGGGGAATTTAGCGCACCGACTGTCCCAGAAATTGAGGAAGAAAATGAAATCTAAAACCGAAGCCGCAGCATTGCGGGCGCAATTTTAGGGGTTTGTATCAAATGATTAGGTCTGGCAACACACGCAGGGGGCCACTGGCCTTGAGAGTAAGTTCTGGCTGGAATCCTCCGGCTGGATCAGTGTTTTATTCTGATTTTTCATTAGGTCAATATTTTTGGAACGGCGAGAAACGCACATTATCTAATTTTTCTTTTACGCGCTCTACCACTGGGACATTCATTGGAAGTGATGGCCTGGTTCAAACAGCGGCAATCAATGCTGCAAGAATTCAATATAGCCCAGCAGGACAAATTCAGGGTTATCTTGCGGAGGCTGCTGCCACCAACCTGGCTTTGAATAGTGAGGATTTTACCACAGGCAATTTCCAGGTGACAACGACTGTTAACACCATGGTTGCACCAGATGGTGCAACAACGGCAGATACGCTAACAGGCAATGCTAACGTTAACTCTCACAGTAACTCAACCAATTCTATTTCTTTTACATCTGGTTTGACCTACACTATGAGCGTTTATGTTAAAAAAGGCACGGCGCAATATATGCAAATGGTGATGCCGAGCGCTGCTTTTGGTTTTAACGCCTATGCAAGTTTTAACCTGGACACCAACGCATTTTATAACGTTGGCGCTGGCGTGACGGCACGCGTGCTTGCCTTGTCCAATGGTTGGTATCGCATTTCTATGACTTTGAACGCGACC
>Ga0315901_10003582_pt1 | contig 20100 bp, 16 predicted proteins | sample LakEriMetagenome_10_FD_203761 | JGI IMG/M metagenome (GOLD analysis project Ga0315901, IMG submission 203761) | Freshwater fungal communities from buoy surface, Lake Erie, Ohio, United States - Buoy 2 MA116 | ecosystem: Environmental > Aquatic > Freshwater > Lake | place: USA: Lake Erie, Ohio... | reverse complement strand
GTTTTTTTTGTTCGCTTAAAACCGGATTAACAGCGCGGCGTCTGGACGGGCCTCGGTGGCATCAGCCAACGGACATAAAGGACGTTTATCATCGCGCCCAAACAGTGAGGATGCAATGCGTCAACTTGTAAGTTTTGGTCTTTTGCCTGTGGCAGTTGCGAGCGTTGTGAGTTGCAAACCCCGAAGCTTCAACAATGAAGCAGCATCCGCTCAAGGCGGTAAGGTTGCGAGTGTTGCGCAGTTGTGTCAAGGCCGCTTTGCGGGCAAGTTGCCCTCATGGCTTATGGCAAAATATGGTGCCGATAAAGATGCGGCGTTGCGTCTGAACAAAACACCGTGGTCTGATTGGGCAGCCTTGAAAGGTGCTGACGGTGCGGATGTGCCGAGCAGTTTGATGTCTTCATTAAAAAACCGTGCACAAGATTATGATGGGATGTTTTCAGGTCTGGTCAGGGGCGTGACAAATAAAATGGCCGAGACCAGTGGCAAGGTCAATTCCGAAATCGGGATGCTTGTTGGCCTTGTCGCTTTGGAGGTTCAGCGCGCGGACCTGCTGCGCTGCAATATGTGGGATACCAATGGGACGATTGATACGCACCCGATTGCTGCGGGCGGAACACCCGAGAGTCCTGGTGCGGATCAACGCTGGGCGAGCTTACAATCTCCGAATATCAAGTGTGAAGGGGATAATCTGAAGTTTCGAACACTTGACGGAGTCTGCAACGATCCGCTCAACCCGCTGATGGGGGCCAAGGGACAGCGCTTCGGCCGTAACGTTTCTTTCGCGGCCACCCAAAAACGTGCGGGCGTCGATTTGATGTCGCCCGATCCAAACACAGTGGCGCGGGTGCTGTTGTCGCGTAAGAATCCTAACCATGAAGCCTACCGCCAAGCACCTTTTTTTAATGTCTTGGCTGCTTCATGGATTCAGTTCATGACTCACGACTGGTTTTCCCACTCGTCGCGCGGCAATAATGAAATGGACGAGTCTCGCGCTTTGCGGACAGCGGGTGGAAGTGTGATTCCATCAACCAAAGTTGATTCAAATGGCCAACCAGCGGTCAGTTCGCGTGTCGCTCGCCCGCCCAACGTTTATAAAAACACAGTGTCGTTTTGGTGGGACGCGTCACAGATTTACGGAGCTGATGCGGATCTCGCGCAGGCTGTTCGTGATCCAAAAAATCGCGCATTGATGCTGGTCGACAAGGGAATGTTGCCACGCTTTGATGCTCTGACCGGTGGAGCTCCTACTGGACTTCATGCTCACGAGAAACGTCAGGAGGTCACAGGTTTTCCTGACAACTGGTGGGTAGGATTATCTGTTCTTAATACGCTGTTTGCGCGTGAACACAATCGTTTTGTCACAGAACTCGCGCGAAGGCATTTTGGCGTTGAGGTCACAAAACTCAATGCACGTCAGCAAGACGAAGCCTACAATTATGGACGATTGTACATTTCCGCATTGATTGCAAAGATTCACACGATTGAGTGGACACCTCAATTGCTTTTTAACCCTGTTCTCGATGCAGGTATGAATTCCAACTGGCATGGGATCGCAGCCCATCGTTTTGGAGAGGACAACTGGGCAGTCAAGCGATTTGAGTCATTGTCACGATCAGTTCTCAACACGCTGCGCACTGTGGAAGCGGCAAATATCAAACCCGGAGAGAGCAGCCCTTCAAACAAAATCTTCGCTTTTGGGGTCGCTGCCCCAGGCATTGTGGGCGGACGTGCGAATCATTTCGGAGTTCCATTCACCTTGCCGGAAGAGTTCACGACCGTGTACCGTCTCCATCCGCTTCTGCCCGATGTCCTGAAATATCGTAAGGCGACGGATCTGGTTGCAGGCCGCGCAACTGAAGGAAATTTTGAGGCTGTGGCCACTGAGAATACAGCGCGTGCTAAATCGGCCGACGTGCTCACTCAATCGACGTTCAATGATTGGCTGGTGTCGATTGGAACTCAACCGACAGGAACACTGCAGCTCGACAACTATCCTCGCTTTTTGCAGAACCTCGAAATTCCTCATGCACCAGCTTGGACTCAATCGGCTGGGCAATCCCGTAAAATTGACCTTGCGGCGGTCGATATCCTTCGAGATCGTGAGCGCGGTGTTCCCCGCTACAATGAGTTTCGCCGGCAGATTGGCTTGCAGCCGATCAGCAGCCTGAATGATTTTATCAATCAGGAGACGGCTTATCAGGTTTTCACCGGTTGTGGGCAAAAATTCGATCCTTCGCAGTTAAAGAAGGACATTGTTTCCGCACTGAATTGCCCAGCAAATCTCAAGGGTCAGCGTGATGAGTTGATGTATCAGATTGATCAGCGCGATCGTCTTGCACAAGTCTATGGAAACGATGCCGATGCGATTGAGCGCATTGATACTCTTGTTGGTATTTTTGCTGAAAATACTCGTCCCTATGGCTTTGCGCTCAGCGAAACTCAGTTTCAAATTTTTGTGCTTAATGCATCGCGCCGCTTGTTTAGCGACCGATTCTTTTCAACGGATTTCAATGCCAAAACCTATACTGAGTTTGGGATGAAGAGCTTGGCTGAACGTGGAATGCGCGATGTCATTGCCGACAACGCTCCGGAGCTTGCTCCTGTGATGGCAAAAGTCTGCAATGCCTTTGATCCATGGACGCGTCCGCGTAACCGTTTCTCAGTCGCATGGGGATTTGATTCACGTAATTATCAAGGTTCAAATTGTTCGCTTTGAAAAAGAGAGCCTTGTGACATGGCCTTGAAACAGAATTTTTGTCGACTTTTTTAGGAGATTTTAACGATGAAGATGTGTTCTTTCTTGCTTTCTTCGATTGCTCTTGCAGCTGCGTTGTCCACATCGTGCAAAAAACGGGATTTTTCTGACTCGGAGGCGAATACGTCATCTGCTCTGCGGGCTTCTGTCAACCTGTTAAATGGTCGCTTTCTTGGGATTCCTGAAACAAAGGCAGCTGAGGCGGCAGGAATCAAGTCCAAACACGTGGGTTTGTTACTTGAGCCACTGCCCGATAGATCCGGTTCTCTGGCGATTGTCATCCACCGCACAAATATTTTTCAGGATGCGCTTGTTGAAAATCTCAAAAGAGGTCTCAACAGGGTTGTCGATCGTCTTTCGCTTTACAAGGTTAAGCCGGTTGCTGGTTCGTCGGACTCCTTTGAATTTATACCGTTAGAAGTCCGTGATGGAGTTCTAACAGAACGCATCCTTCAAACGGATCAAAAAGTCAGTGTGCTGCACATTGGACCTCGGAAAAAGATCACAGGACTCGCCGCTCTGATGCCACAGAGCAAAAGTGAGTTTTCGGCTGTTTTAACCGCGGCTCCCGGCGTTGGTGAACCTGTCGATATCGTCTTTGAAACGTTCTTGAAAGATGCCAAGACACCTAGCTCCACGTGGGATAAAGATTATATTTCAGATGCATGGGAAAATGAATACACTTTTGCAAAAGGATGCGCGTCACGCACCACCCTGCAAAATCAGGTCCAAAAAATGGAAGTCATGACACCTGAAACGATGAAGGGGCAATATGCTCTGTCCACGTTGTCTTTCAAAAATTCCAGGTCGTCCCAGCTGACACCGGTTTTTGGACTTTACTATGCAAGGCCAGTGATGAAAGGTGCTCAAAACTCGTTGGACGAGCGGCTGGCTATTTTCATTGATGTCGTGAACAGAAAAAAGATTGGTTTCGCAACGCGTGAGTTGTTTTTAGTTGATCCTAAAGGAACCAATACGATTTATAGCAAAGATAATGAAAGCGGCTTTGTGATGTATTTTCAGCGCAATCAAAAAGACGATTGCGGGCAGCGTTAAGTCGATGAACCCGCTCTTTCGGATCGCTGTTGCGGCAGGACCCAGCACGGGTCTCTGTCAGACCGCGCGTAAAAAAAATGGTGCGGGCATCATCGTTACGACCCTTGTTTTGGGGTTCTTGGGCGGCACTCTTGCCGCTCGTTTTTCTCAGAGCGATGAGCATAATTCCTTCAACGATTCTTCAACGGCGTTTGATCCTTCGGTTGTTCAGTCGATCCGTGCTTGGCCGGATTCTGATCCGTTGAGCGCTCGTTTTTTGGGTGCAACGACAATTGCATTTTCAGATGGAACATCGCAGCTTTTGATCGATGCTTTTTTGAGCCGCAAATCTCCCCAAAAGCTTTTTGCTGAACCACTCGCCAGCGATCCGGCTTTGGTGGAGCAAGTTTTTCGGTTTGCGGGACTCGATCGCGTTAAGTCAATTTTTGTGTCGCATTCTCATTTCGATCATATTCTCGACTTAGGAACCATCGCGCAAAAGACAGGAGCGAATGTCTACGGTTCGTTCTCGACCCGCAATGTTGCTTTGGGAGCCGGTGTTGCACCTCGGCAGATTCACATGCTCAAAGCCCAACAAAAAGTGAGCGTTGGAAATATGCAGGTGTCTATGTTTGAAACACCGCATTCACCGTTTGTGACTTTTCCCGGTCGTATCGATGAGCCATTGTCACAGCCGGCGCGCATGTCTCGATTCCGTGAAGGGGGTAACTATTCCTTTCATGTGAGTTCAGGAAGTAAGTCTGCTCTTGTTGTTCCGAGCGCGAATTTCACAATTGGTGCATTCAATGAAGTGAAGGCTGATGTTGTGTTTTTGGGGGTTGGTGCGCTGGGACGCCAAGATGCTTCATTCATTGAAGACTATTGGTCAGAGGTGGTTCTACCAACGGGGGCAAGAAAAGTTGTTCTTATTCACTGGGATGATTTTACCCGCCCTTTATCGAAGCCACTCAAGCCCTTCCCTTCATTTATTGATGGTTTTGACGATGCAGTGAAGGCTCTGGAACATCTCGCGGAACGTGATGGTGTGACACTAAAAAGACCACATTCTTTTGAATTGCTGACGTGGAGAGGTCATCATTGAAATGAAATTAACCGCCTGTCATATCTCTGTCTTGGTCCTTGTCGGAGCTCTAACCTCCATTCATTGCCGTCCCGCTATTGGTGGCGCGGGGGCAAGTTCAGTTGAGGCGGCAAAGGGCGCTGTGCGTTGGTCATCGCTGGGGCCTGCTTTTGATGCGCAGAGTGCCTGCAACAAGGAAGATTTTCTTTGGCGTGAACGCGTTGAGCCGTCTGTGTACGCGAAAGACCGCTGGCCGGAATTGAAGGGCCCCGATATTTTTAACTTGGCGTGGACGACTCTGGCGCGTCATTTGACCGACAAGATGGATTATGTAGGCGATCAGGCTCCAGTGGGTTGGACAAAACCAATACATCGACGCGGTGCAGTGGCTCGTGTCAAATTCGTGTCTGCGGAGGGATCTTCGGCTACAGGGATTTTTCAGGGCGCACCGTGCGGACTTTTGCGTCTTTCGCTGACCTCTCATCCAAAGACTGATGCCTTTAATCCCGGCTTTGCCTGGAAAGTGCTCATCGATGGCCAGCCGTCAAAAAATATTTCAGCGCTGGTCTCATTGGATGGTCAGGGCGCTAATTTTAATTTTTTTCATAACAACTTTTCAAATGTTGTTCCTCCCTCAAAGAAGTTGAGTTCGCGTGCCGTTAAAGTGGCTTTTGAAACAGTCTCAAAGCATGCGCATAAAATTGGAGTTGAGGAATTTTCGGAAGTGAGTGCAAGCGGGCGGACTGTGACTGCTGCGCGAGGTCCGCGGCAACTGATTTTTGTTCCTGATGCCTCAATCAGAACTCGTTTTGCAACAGCGCCTATCAGAGACTTTCGAGAGGATTTGATTCAGCTCAGTGCTGGAGCTTCCCTGTTTCAGGTCTATGGCGTAGATGAACCCATTGCCGACGAGGCATGGAATCCCTTGTTGCGCGCCGGAGCTGAAGTGCCCATTCCCCCTCAGTGGCAACGACTCGGAATGCTGGTCCTAAAGTCGGGCTTTCTTGTTTCGGAGTGGGGAGATGATGGGGTCTTTTTCAAACATCAACGTTATAACAGGGAATAACTCAAAGATGCAGGAGAAACTCCGATGACTTCGTCCGATGTAAGTCTATCACAACGCGATTTGAACTGGTGGCTGACGACCTACGCAAAAACACATACTCATCCTGTCAACACCTTTATTCATTACATTTGTGTGCCTGTTATTTTTATTGTGACCATCGGTCTGTTGAATGCAATCGCGATCGTAGAATTTGAGGGATTTCCTCCAGTGACTCTCGCGTGGTTGGTTGGGTGTGCGGCCACAATTTTTTATGCGCGTCTGACGCTCATCGCTGCCTGTGTGTTTGTTCTTTGTCTTGTCGGGCTAATAGCAGCGGGCAATACTCTTTTTGAGTTGTATGGTGCCTCTTATGTGCTTGCGCTTGTCTCGACTTTTGTTTTGGCCTGGATTGGTCAGTTTATTGGTCACAAATATGAGGGAGCTAAGCCAGCATTTTTTGATGATGTGATGTTTTTACTGATTGGGCCGTTGTGGGTCGTCATTAAACTTGTGCGGTCACTTCGAGGTGCAAGCGTGTGAGAGGCATTTAAAGATCTGTCGTCAAGATTTTTAAAGGCCCTAATATGCTCGACGCAGAACACGGAATGGCGCTTGGCGGAGAATAAGCCCTGAGGACACAAGCGCTGTCACAAGGCAGACAACAACAGTGACGGCGACAATGATAAACCCAGGTAAAAAAGAGAGCTGTGAATATTCATCTGCGGCCAAAATCTTTTGCTGGACGAAAATGCTTAACATCCAGCTGGCAGACAATCCAACCAGACAACCGATCAAAGAGATAAGAAAGAATTCACTGAGAATAGACTTCATAACTAGAGCGTTATTTGCTCCCAAACAGCGATACAAGGAGAAGTTTTGTGCGCGTTGTGTAAAGGAAGTCCATGCACTCAGAACCGTGTTGATCAAGGCACCAGAAAAGAGCAGCAGAGTCAGAATACGGACAATATCCAAAGCTGTTGTTAGCAACCGGTTGGCCAGTTCGGCCAGTTCGGTTGCGTCCAGTGCTGTGATTCCGGGGTGCGCTTGAGAGAGTTCGTTGAGGATTTCGGATCGCTGTTTTTTGTCTGCCACTTGCGCTGCAAAAAGACCACGGAAAGGTGCATCGATAAGGACGCTGGGATGTAGCACAAAGAAAAAGTTCGGTCTGAAGCTTTGCCAGCGAACGAATCTAAGGCTCGTGACCTTCACGGTGATTGACACACCCTGAATATCGAATGTGAGTGAGTCTCCCAACTTGATGTTGAGTCTTTTGGCAATTCCTCGTTCGACCGAAACTTCGTTCAGAGGAGTTTTAGCTGTCTCTTTTTTCCAAAATTCTCCATCGGTCACTTGTTCGACTTGATCATCATCGGCCAATTGCTCTCGGCTGGTGAGATTCTGCTCGCGTGCCAGTAGGCGCTCGGCTGTTTTTCTGGTTTCATCCTGTTCATCGAACTGTTGAACCCACAGGTCTGCGGAGGCATTGTTGATCGCAGTGAGCCGAGCTCGCGTTATTTTTTCGGTCATAATACTTTGTTTTGTGTGAAAGCGGCCAAGAATCTCTTGAACACTTTTCATGGCATCGGGAGGAGCATCCAAGACAAACACGTTCGGACGGTATTCGCCTGAGGTCGCCGTTCTTATCTGTTCGGAGATATTTGTCCGAAGATCCCACATGAAAGCCAACAGGCAAGTAGAAAGTCCGAACAAAAGAAGGCTGAGACCGCTTTGAGTCGGGCGAGCCGCAATTTCACTTCCTGCCAATCGAAGGGACAGGGGCAGACGGATATTCGGACTGAGACCGATCCGTGAAACAAAAACCACGACGAAGCGAAGAATGATATAGACCGTTGTGACAACAAGAACGAGGAAAATATTGAACGTAGTTTCATTTGAGATGAAAAAAGACAACAGGAGGGCGACGGAGATCCATGCTGCATCAGGAAAATTCACAAGCAGATGCGTCATGGAGTGTGTGAGTTTTTTGAGGGCTTGAATCTGCGGTCGGGGCTTTTGTACAGTTTTTGATGAAGATTCCGCGATGGCTGACAGCCATTTGTTTTTGTTGAACGCAAGAATCCCGGGAAAAATCAGCGACAGGATGAGTAAGAAGGATGATAAGGTAAACTTAATGGCAAGACTTGTCTCGCTGAAAAGTGAGAGGTGTTCTGCACCGCCAAACATCCATTGCCCGAGCCGCGGTGTCAGCACGTCTTTGAAAATCCACTCGCCTAAAGCAGCACCTGCCACAAGAGAGAAGCTGCAAATGAGCACAACGTTGCCGACATAAAGCAGCAGTAGCCATCGACGCTCAGCACCCAGATTTGATAGAACACGAGCATCCGCTTGTTTCTCGACAAGATAGGAGTGCAGGCTTTGAGCACTCCCGAGACCCAGCAGCAAGAGTGCGGTTAAACCAATGGCGTTGAAAAACAACATCAAGCTGCGTGCCGGTTTGAACGCGGAATTGAGTGCGTCATCTTTGTGCCTCAGTGCCGGTTGCGAGGGGGAGAGCACTTTGAGTTCTTCCCTGAGCCAGTTTAAGGTTTTATCTGCCCCGTCTGGTTGAGAAAAACGAAGCAAAAATCGATCGCGCAGGCGCGATTGCTGGCTTATAAATTTTTGACCAAGAGCTATCTCTCTGGCCATATAGATTCTTGAGCCTAAATTAAAACTTGCAAAATCACGCATCTGATCATTTTCAACCAGTCCGACAATAGGAAATATTTTTTTTCCAATGCGAAGAGCGCGTTTTGATTGAAAGAGCTTTTGCAGAGATTTTTCACTTAAATCGCCTTGATTTTTTTCACTGCTCACTTGCAGTCCATGGGTGTCAGCAAAGCTTTTCTCGACCAAGATTCCGCCTGCCCGGAGAGTCGAATAATTCAGTGCGGGCAAGAACGTCAGACCAGAAGTCAAAGGAAACGTTGGCTCAATGGAGAGAACCTCAACTAACCGCGGGCGCGAGAGTTGAGCGACAGTCACCATGCTCACAAAGGCTGTGATGCGGGTTGTTCGTTGAATTTGATTTGAGGATTGGAGCTTTTTTAAGAGAGATTCGGGGAGCAGACGCACGTCTGAAATTTCAGCATCGCCGCCCAAAATCGTCGCAGCCTGTCGCTGCGTTTGCAGCTCCATGCGGGTGTTGGTCAACAAAAGCGCTGTTAATGCAGCCATACCAAGTCCGAGCGTGAGCGCGGAAAATGTTAATTTTTTCCAAGAGGCTCTGATTTCGCGCAGAAAGGCAGGCCCGAACCAGTGTTTCATTGCAAGACTCCGTCAGACAGTTGCAAACGGGAGAGTTGTCCGCGATCCAGTTCGATACGTCCCGGTAATTGATGCGCCAAAGCATAGTCGTGTGTCACAAAAAACAAAGTAGCACCCAGCTCGCGTGATAAACTGCTAATCAACCGAAAGACCTGATCCGCATTTTGCGGATCGAGATTTCCAGTCGGTTCATCGCAGAGAAGAAGTTTCGGTTTGTTGACGATCGCGCGCGCGACAGCAACGCGTTGTTGCTCCCCACCGGATAATTGGTCGGGGCGATGTTTGAGACGCATGCTAAGACCCACCCACTCGAGAGCCTCCTGTGCTGCAGATTTTGCCTTAGGATGGCCGGCGATTTCAGCGGCAATAAGAACATTTTCAAAAGCGGTCAAATGACGCAGGAGTTGAAACGTTTGATAAACGAAACCGACGTCGCGTGCCCTGAACCGCGATAATTCTGCTTCACCTGCGGTTGAGATCGGAAAACCATTGAAACGGATGGTGCCTGATGAGGGACGCTCCAAGCCGGCCAGCATGGACAGGAGTGTTGTTTTCCCACTGCCAGATCTGCCGACAACCCCGAGTTGGCTTCCCGATGGTATATTGGCAGAAATAGAGTCGAGGATTCTCAGGCGCAAGCCTTCCGGAGAGGGGTATTCCTTTGTTACGTTATCGATCTCAATCATTCAAAGCCCTTTCTCGTGCGTTCAGTGCGTTCACGACCCTTGCAGGGGTGGTGGTGCTTTTCGTTGCTGTTTTCACCTCTACGGGGTGCACCAATCTTGTACTGCAACGGGTGTTGCAACAAGCGAAAAGTCAACCGTTGCAACAGCCGACTGCACCCGCCCAGTCTGCTAAGATTGTCGCCTTTTTAGGGGACAGTCTCACGGCAGGACCTGGTCTGAGTATGAAAGAAACACTGCCTGCGGTCATCCAACAGAAAATTGGCGGGCGTCAGCTACCATGGGTGGTTCAAAACTCGGGAGTGAGCGGTGATACGACGTCTTTGGCAGCAGCACGATTGAATTGGGTTTTGAGGTCTAAGCCAAAGGTGCTGGTTGTTGCTTTAGGTGCAAATGATGGTTTGAGGGGACTGTCCATTGAAGAAATGGATCGTCAATTAAGGGCGATTATATCCAAAGTACAATCTCAGGGTATTAAAGTTGTTCTTGTGGGTCAGCAGTTGCCACTCAATTTCCCGGAAGACTACCGGAATAAATTCAGTGCGGTTTTTCCGCGCATTGCGAGGGAGTATAAAGTTCCTTTAGTTCCATTTATGCTTGAAGGTGTCGCTCTGAATGAACGCTTTGTACTTGAGGATGGCATTCATCCAAATGCAGAGGGTGTCCGTCGGATTGCTGAGAACATTTGGCCTGTGCTTCTTCCGGTTTTGAAGGCGGCAGGCAAGTCGTCATCAGCCGTGCGTTAAAAAGAGCAACTAAGGAGTACCAAATTTGAAACGTTATTTCATTTACTGTTCTATATGCGCGTTTTTTTTGTTCAGCTGTCAGCCGACAACACAGCAGGACAGGGCTGCAGTGGGTCCTGAGGCAACGGTTGCTCCTGCCGAAGTTCCGCCTGCATCTAACGCAGGGCAATCAACTTCGCCATCACCTGAGCCTCAGCCGGCTGATGGCTTATCGCTCACGAACGACTGGGAGGCACGCCAAAAGTCGATGTGTGATGAAGGTCAGCCATCGGGCTGCAGTGCGTTGGCTTACGATGCGTTGCGGGCTCAGCAAATCGAGGAGGCTGTAGGGTTATTCACTCGAGCCTGCTTAGTTGATGAGTCACAGGCTAATTGCAGCGCGCGTGGCTTTGAATCAAAGGGACTCGCGCGAGCCTGCGTCGAATTGTCCGCTCTTTTGCAACAGCAAGGAAAAAGTGAAGACGCAAAAAGAATGAGAACCTGCGCGTGCAACCGTGGTTTTAAATCGGCCTGTGCACCCCTTTGATTCTTGAGAGTCGATCATTCAGCGTCTTTTGGTTTTTCTGAATTCTCTGCGCTCGAGGTCGTTTCGGCTGTTACAATGGTGGTGAGCGGTTGAGATGAATCAAAGGATGTGTCGCGTGCTGCCGTATAGCTCTCACCCCGATAGGTTATGACTGTGCCTTGCAATAATCGTTCAAAGCGACTTTTACGTGCATTTTCATCACCCAGAAGAAAAATACGCGTCCGTAATCCATTCTCACTGCCCACCTTATTGGCACGCACGCCTCCATAAACATGCAGGGTCGAACCGAGGATGGCTCCGGGATTGGACGTGCAGGTGAGGTCGCCTCCTACTCTGAGTTCAGAGAGTTGAACCGAATTTTCGACTGTGAGATGACCGAGAACTCCGACCTGGCTGACTTGAATATATGTCGTCTGACAATTTCTCCAAAAGCGCAGCGGCCCCACTTGATTTGTCTGTATTCCGCCTTTGGCCTGAACATCGCCAAAGACCTCAATGTCTGATGCCTGCCAATGACCTTCGACTTCCAGATTTCCAAAGACACGCCACTTCATCGTGCCGATCAAATCACCCAGCACATGCACATCACAAAAAAACTCGCTCACGGCATATTCAGAGGAATGTGCCTTTTCAATGACGTAGACAGGTGAAAAGGTCATCGTCTGACCATCCGCTTTGACCTGTCCGGAGGCCTTGGCGATCACTGTCCCATCACTTCTGAGTTCAAGTTCGGGGGGGAGATTCAAAGTTACAGGCTCAGGCATTGCCTCCTCTTTGGCGGGAATCTCGTGGCCAAACAGATTGATTCCCGGCCGTGGGGGTGAGGGCGGTATGACCTGTACGATCGGCTCATTTTCCACAGCGTGGTCGGTCGGGCGGCGCATGGTTTCAATCCACTCCCAGCGTCCTGCTTGAACGCCTTGCGGTGGTTCGCCACGACAGACTTCAAAGTCATCCCCTGTATGAGTGCCCTTGATAGCAGCATCTCGTATCAGGTTCACCGTATTTTTATGCGGAGGCACAGAAATTCCAAGCTGCGACAGGGCTTCAGCAAGTTCAGAATGCTTGACCCTTATAAGATTGGCCGGAATTTTAGTTCCTTTTTTGATGAGGAGCGATAATTTGTCGTCGGTCAAAGTCATGAGACTGAGCAGTGCCTGAATAACAGGTGACATCCATAGGCGTCCTTTTCAGTGCAGCGGGAACTGTGTCTGCAGCCGTTTAAGTAAAAGCATACCTAAGTTATGCCATACTTTAATTCGTTCTTCCAACCGTCAAAATGGCCCAAGGGCTCTCATGAGTCGATTGTCTATGCGAGAGCGGGCTCTCATTCGTCCATTGGATAAAGATGAGGAATAGAGCCTTGTCCTGAATTGCACAGCCCAAAAAGTCCATAGCGTGCTTCCATGGGCCATCCTGCCGATTCGCAAGCGTCAAACGAATCCGCTTGGACCAGTAGTAGACTTGGTTTGTCTACGTGCAGATAAGATTCGCCCGCAAAAAAAGTGACCCTGCGACCTTTGAAATCATTGAGCGGGTGCAAAAGCAATAACGGTTCCATGTTTGGTAAGTAAAGTAGCAGAGTCTGCGGTGACGGCACTGACTGCAGCGTTTGGTTTAAGTGGCCCCAAATAAAATGCGAGCGTAATTCCGTCAGGGACATAAGGGTGGCAACTGCGACGAGAGAGTCTCGCTTGAAAGTAGGCCACAACAATGATGGGTCCAACGACGGATTGAGTAACCAGTGTTTGAGTGCAGCTCTAGCGAGTAAGACAACCCCTCCGCCGCTCAATAGCGAAAGGAACGGGTGCTGCAAACAGATCTGTCTAATCCCTTGAGTGCTGGCAGCCCACACGGGCATCAGTTGCAGAGTGGAAATCGGCGCAAAGCTGTGAATGAGCGGATGGATGAAAATCGACCCTGCCAAAAGAACTCCGCCCAAGGCTAGGGCAATAGTAAAAAGATGGACAAGATGATTCAAAAAAGCATTCATCATGCGTTGATTGCGAGTGAAGGATGATACTTCTTCTGTTGAGCTCGCAAATTTAACATCGATAAAAAACAGAAAACTGAGCAAAAGGAGATCGGCTGCGAGCGGGCTCTTCTGATAAAGGCTGATGTGAAGACCTGCGACCCAGCAAAGACACTTGAGAAACATTGCGGAGGGGGAGGAGCTCACTTGAGAACCAAAGAATCTGATGATCCAGCGACGCATCGATAAAATGGCAATCCAGAGAGCTACAATGCGCAAAAATAATTTGCTGCCAGCCCAGTCGATGCTCAGATAACGCGGTTCATTCAAGTAAATCCATCGTTGTGTGAGATGACTGATGAGGGATTCATAGGACGAGGCGCTCAAAAAGAGTGCCAAAAAAAATAGAATCGACAGGGACAAGAGGGTCACGCTTTTCGTCCAGAGCATTTTACGATTTGGATGCGTGATGGAATAGACAAAAACGGCAGGAATCAGTGAATAGATCCATGTGCGCGAATTTGATGCGACGAGAGCCAATGACATCAAAAAGACAAGGAAACATTGCAGAAGGCGGTGATTGGATGTCTGCACCCTCTCGTGCTGAGTGCTGCTTGTGAATAAAAAACAGGCAAGAGAAAGAAACAGGAGAATAAATAACTGTTCGTTGCTTCCCCAGCGGACTAAGAGCATCAAAAAGGCTGCCCATGCAAGGGATGAGTGCTGAGATTGAATGATGAACGGGGCGCGACGGCCTGTCACAAAGACGCAGCACGCCAGAAGGAATCCTAAGAAGCGATGTGCAACAAGCTCATCACCACCTATGGTTTGACTGAAGAATCCTTGAGTGAAAGTCTTCAAAAAACTCGCTGTGTGCTCTACCAACCCTATCTGCCATGACTGCAGATAGGGTGCCTTATGCAGAAAAATCTCGGGAGACGTTAGGATGAGGTTGTTTTCGGCGTTTGAGGTTGCTAGCCCGACTGGTATTCTCTTGAACGTCGCAAGAGTGAATATTTCATTCCAAGTGACCGGCGGTTGCACAAGTAGGATAAGGCTCGCAATGAAAATAAAAAGAATCCATGGTCGACCGATAAAAGGCCTTTGGATGCTAGGTCTGTGCAGAGCATTTGCGGTGTCAGTCATTGCGGGTCTCATTTTTTTTCTCAGTGTCGAAGCATTTTGGAATGATACCGCATTTGCTGAACTGAAATCCAACACAAAAAATAAAATGCTCGACAAACAGAGTGGGCAGAACGTGCAGAGTGCGGAGCTTCGTCTTTTGGAACCCTCTCTTGTCCAACTCGAATGGCGTGAAGTGAGTACAGGTGATCTGCATCCGCAGAGACAACCTTTATTTGATTTGCGGAAACTCCTCGCTTTGGCTCAGCCCGTGCAGATGAATGCTCAGCAAGGGCCTCAGGATCTGGGTGGCTATTTGTACAACCCCGAGTCCTATATTTCTGTCGATCCTCGTTTGCTCAGGCTTGTGAATCGTCATCGGCTTCAGCTGTTTCCGGAACTTCGGTTACGTGCTTTTTTTGGTTTGCTTCATGCTCATACTTTTGCTTCAGACGGGATTGGTGATGCTCGTGATGCGTTCCGGATGGCGCGGGACTTGGCCGGTCTTGATTTTTTTGCACTCACAGAACACTCCGAGTACTGGTCGGAAACAGCGCAGGAGGACTGGCTGCGTCAGCAGCGCCTCGCGCGCGAGGAGTCTCGCCCTGATTTTTTGGCTTGGACCGGATTCGAATACAGTCATCCGATGCAGGGGCATATGGTGGTGCTCAATTCAGGTCAGTGGACCAATGCACTGCGTTCTCCTTCATTGAATCGTTTTTACGATTGGCTTGCGTCACCTGAACAGTCCGGTGCATTAGCGATTTTTGCTCATCCGGGGTTTCACACCTATCGCAACTGGTTTGACCTGCAACACTTCGCATTTGATCAGCGTATCGAGCGCGCCGTTGTCGGTGTTGAGGTGATTCAAAGGAATGTTTGGCGCCGTTCTCTGAAAGGTTACCAAGGACAGCAATCCCATCTCGATGAAGCACTGCAGGCGGGTTGGTGGCTGGGACCAATGGCTTCACAGGACAATCACACGCCCTACTGGGGTGTTTCAGATCACAGCCGGATTGCAGTGCTAATGAACGAACTTAAACCGTCGGCACTCATTGACGCATTGTCAAAACGTCGTTTTTACGCGACTCAGAGTCCGCAATTACAGCTGGTCGCGGGGCTCTATGATGGCGCTGCTTTAAAGGCCATCATAGGCGATGTCCTGGAGCGTCGCTCGTTGACTGCGGCACACGCAACTTTGCGTTTGAGATTATTGGAACCAAATCCTCTGTGGCGACCCCAGCGGATTGAAGTGATTGTCAACGGCAAGACTGAGCGTTCGTTGTTCTTTTTAGATCAGCCGTCTCAAGTGCATCCAGCGTCTGAAAGTCATGAGCGGACGAGTAGTATTCCGTGGTGGGAACGCTTGCTCAACAATGGTGTGCTGACACGTAAGCCATTTGAGTGGTCGCTGAATATACGCAGCGAGGAGTCTCCGGATATTTTTGAAGTCGATGTGCCTGTCGTTTTTCCGGATTGCACTACGGTTCGAACGGCAGCAAAGCCTGCTGCGTGGTCGTTTGTCTTTCGTTTTTATCAAGGCGAGCGCGGCCAGTATTTGACAACGACATCTCCCATCAGAGTCCGCTGTTCGTAGAGCTCAGTTCAGCGTCGGCGTAACTGCGGACGAGACATAAAAATCTGCGATGCGATTGCGAGCAGCCCCAAAAAAATGAGAGGCCCATCTCCCCAACGCGCATACAACGTACGGTGTTCAAGGACTGGAAGTGAAGCGACTGAATACCCGCGGCTCATTAAGGGAAGTGGAGGTGCAACGGCCTCGCCTGTGGGCTTGAGTGCCACACTGGGTCCTGTATTGGCTGCCAAAATAAAACTCCGTCCGTTTTCGATGGCTCGAAACCGACCAAGCTCAAGAAACTCATAAGCTGCGTTACTTTTCCACATCCATATAAAATTTGCCTGATTCACGTAAATGGATGCATGACCCAGAGTCGATTGTGCACGCGTCAGGTCGGATGAAATCGCATCAAAACAGATGAGCGGAGCCACGCGGTCCTGTGGATTGTAGGCGAGCGTGTCCGGACTTTGGCCGCGTCCGAGTTTGGAAATATTGTTGACGTTGTCGCGAACCATATCTCCCAACCAAGGGAATTTATCCTCCAGTGGCACAGATTCTCCAAAGGGAATGGGAATCCATTTTCTAAAGCTCTGACTTTTGGGTCCGTGAGTGCGCAGCAGAAAGGACGTTGAGTACAAAGTGGCCTTGCGCGGTCCCAGAGTCTCAAGTTCTTTTTGATCGAATTCAGAAGCCTGAACAAGCAAGGGTGTGTTCCACTCGTGCACTTTTTGTTGCACAATCTTTTGATTTTCACTCGACCAAGCAAAATCAAAGGGCGCTGCACTTTCAGGCCACACGAGAAGATCAACAGGACCTTTGCCAGCCATACTTTTCATGAGCTCATCGGTCAGAGCGACTAACGAATCGAGTGATTGCAGGGTGGCTTCTTTGGCCAGCTCGGGGTGCCGGGGAATGCCCGGAAAACGAAAGTTTGGTTGCACAAATCCGACGGTTGTGTGTCGTGCTTGTGCTTGTTGTTCGCGCAGTGATTTTAGGAGAGAGTCTCCTATCAGAAAAACGAGGCCCCAGCAGCCAAGGACGAGTGAGAACTGAAGAGCCATTCGACCAGGATTTCTGGCCACGTGTGCAATGGAACGGGCGATTGTCATGTTGCTTGCGACGACCAAGGCAGTTAAACCCGATGAGCCGATCCAAGAAGCCCATTGTGAGAGACTGAGTGAGCCGTGCAGCAGGTTACCAAATGTCCAATGGAAAAAACGCGGGATGAAAAGCTCTAAAAGTGTGACTGAAAACACCAGTGACCAAATGGGGAAAGGGTGGGTGCCGCGTCGTGAACATCGCGCTGCATTCCAGATGACGGGAGAAAACAAAAGAGGAAAATAAAGCCCCGCTGCCGCGCAATAGAGAACAAAAAAGGCTTCCGAGAGCGCAGGTGAAAGCTCACCAAACAACACCGCCGGGACAGTGACCCATCGAAAAGCAATGGCCACCAGAACAGCTCCATAAATCCAAAACAGAAGAAAAGCATCGCGTCCGCGGGAGAGTGGCGTGACAGGTCTGAGTGTTGTTGCATGGGCACGCGTCGGCGACTGATAGGTTGTTGGCAACGCTTCAACGGCGATGAGGAGAGGAATCAGCGCAAACGGGATCAGCCAAGCCAGTGGGGAACTGGGAGAGAATGAAAATGGGAAACCCGTTGACGTCAAAAGTCCGCTGATAATTGCGGCCAAAATATTCCAGAATTTGCGGTTTTTGAGCATGAGTGACTTTCGAACACGATGTTTGAGAAAATTCATCCTATATGTAACATGGTGGCATCGGAGGTCACAACATGGTTGAATTTGAATCACGCGCGAACGTACGCCATGACACGGCAAGAACGGGCATTCCAAAGATCTCTTGTGCTGCGTCTCTTTGTTTGGCGCTGTTTTTTGTCTCACCATCCTTGCAGGCAGCACCTGATGCCGGACAAAAGAAAATGTCTGCTGAAAAGAACGTCAATTCTGCTGAATCAACAGCCGAGGTCGATGCGCGTGCCGAGAATTTACAAGGTCAAAAGCCTCTCGTTCAATTTTCACAACTGAGATATGATTTTGGTAATATTACGCGTGGCCAGAAGGTGTCCTATGCGTTCGAACTACAGAATGTCGGTACGGGCGTCCTGCAGATTCGCTCCATTCATTCTGCCTGTGGTTGCATCAATACCCGCATCGAGCCCAAAGATATTTTTCTCCCCGGAGAAAAGGGTAAAATTTCTTTCGATTTTGACTCGTCATTTTTTGCTGGTTCCGTCGTTCGTACGTTAACGGTGGACACCAACCAACTGCGAAACTCCACACAGACTCTGACCATCACGGCAAACATTCGTGAAGAAATTCGGGCTGCCCCGTCCTTGCTGGGAGTGGGAGAGATACTCCCCGAATACAATAAATCGTGGTTGATTCAGTTGCCTGCAGCGACCCGGGCCTCGGGCTCTGAACCAGAGGTGCTGCCACCATCGGCTGAAAAGGCAAGCTTGCCAAAAAGTGTGTTGTCCCAACTTAAGGACACGTCCGGAGATGTGAAGCCTGTGTTTGTTTCAACAAGCCATCCTTCGATCGCTGCCGAGATTCTTCCTCCGTCTGAGACATCCAAGAATTATCAGCTCAAGGTGAGTTTCAAAGGAAATCTTCCAATTGGTCCTTTGCGCGAAAAAGTGACTGTTTGGAATACATCCCGCCACCTGAAGGAACTTATTGTTCCGATATACGGTGAAGTGGTCGGTCACGTGAAGCAAAGTGCAAAATATATAGAATTTGGGGTGGTCACGCGACCTGAATCCGTGCGTCGGACCCTCACTCTCAGTTCCGACCGAAAGGATTTTGTTGTGGAGAGTGTGACGGCCGAATTGCGGAGAACCGATGCTCTGGAGGGAGTCACCATCGCTGATATTCTCAAGTACTCGACTGTTAAGTCAAATACAGGAACCCATGTTAATTTTGAGCTGCGATATCCTGACAAAGTCAAAAAAACTCAGATGCCCATCAATGCCTCGGGTGTGTTTGTGGTCAAAACCAATGATCCAGATTATCTGGAACTCAAGGTTCCGTTTTTTGGCGTTCTTCGCCAGGAAACCAGGTGACAGATGAAAAGAACTTTAAAACAGGAGTTGAACTGATGAGCGAATCTGTTAACTCAAACAACGGCAATGTTGCGTTGACGCGGGTGCATAATATCGATGCGGTTTCGGAGCAGTCCTTTTGGTTCGGGCATGTTGCCTTTTCAATTCTTGCTCTGCTTGCTGTGGCGTTTATCATCATTGCTCGGGGACCGCGTCGACGGGACGCACTCATGAGCGGAAATGGCGGCGAAGGAAAGGATTGAACCGTGGGACTTTTGGAAACATGGCGCACTTATCGTGCCGGTCAAAGGAGTAAGTCCTTTGAAAAAATGGGTGAAGTTCTCAAAAAGCAAGTAACAACCAAGGAGCAGCGCTGGGAAGCAATTGAGGGTTTAGCCTCCGGCGGCGATTTTGCTCAGGCTGCTCCGCATTTGATGAAGCGGTTCGAACTCGTCGTCGATCATGGCATTGTCGATAAACGTGAGAAAGAACGTGTGATGGAAGTTCTTCTCGAACACAAAGACATCTCACGGCCTCTCGTGTGTGCGGCCGTGCGTTCACAGAAGCGGATTGCATGGCCGATTAAATTAGCTGAAAAAATGCTCTCTCACGAAGAGTATCTCGGTCTTTTAATTGAGAGTCTGAACGTGGAACATGTCTTGTTTGATGAGACTGTTCATGAGCGCAATATTGAAATTCTTCTCGCCCTAAAGGAACTCTCCGATCCTCGGATAGTTGAACGTTGTCAGATTTTGGTTCGCAGCCGTGACGAACCGGTGCGTGTGGCTGCACTTGAATGCCTTGAGTCGCAGGCTCGTGAGTCGGAACAGGCCCGTCTTTGTTTTTTGGGTTTATTGGCTGAGCCGGCGACAGACGATAACTCGCGTTTTTTGGGATTGGTTAAATCGATCGTTGCGCGGCATCAGTGGCAGTCTCCCAGTCAATCTTAAAAAGGACTCTCGTTTATGCAGCGCGCGCACAAAAGCCCTTTTCTCAGGGGGCTTGGGCATCTCGCTATCGTCGTTGATGATATCGAAAAAGCCCGTTGGTTTTATGCAGACGTTCTGGGTGCAGATGTTGAGGTGTGGCGTAACACCCAGCTGCTGATTCACGTCGGTCCCGACCTGATTGTTGCTAAATTGTCATCCGACGCAATCGACAAAGATCGCCAGCAGGGGGCCTTAGGACGGCAGGTATTGGATCATTTCGGTTTTATGGCCGACAG
>Ga0315901_10003579_pt1 | contig 20116 bp, 24 predicted proteins | sample LakEriMetagenome_10_FD_203761 | JGI IMG/M metagenome (GOLD analysis project Ga0315901, IMG submission 203761) | Freshwater fungal communities from buoy surface, Lake Erie, Ohio, United States - Buoy 2 MA116 | ecosystem: Environmental > Aquatic > Freshwater > Lake | place: USA: Lake Erie, Ohio... | reverse complement strand
TAATTAAATGTTCCTGAAATTATCCAATTACCACCCACCCTTTTTTCAACTATGAAGTTTGCTCCTGATATTGACATTCTCCACGATCCGTTGGTTGATGAGTCACCAAAATAAAGGTATCCTGTTGAATCTATATATGTGTTTGATGATTGTAAAGTTGTTGCTGATAGTGTACCATTAACACTCAAACCACTAAATCCGTCAATGTATGCGTTTAAACTATTGTTTGTGTTATCAGTTAAAGTAATTGTATTAGTTGAACTATCGTATGTTGATGCGGTTAAAAACGTATTTGAATCCCCAGTTAAAGAACTAATATTTACGGTGTACGCCGACTGAGAAACATTTGTGTCAAAATAAATAATTCCGTCATTATATGTTGCTCCTGTTGTGAAAACATCTGTTGTTCCTGTAAAAAACCCATTAACGGTTACATCAGAACCATTACTTGTTGAAAGTGTTAGTGTTCCTCCAGTGTATGTCCCTGAAGTAATTAAATCACCAAATGTTGGTAAATCAACCAAATTGATTTGTCCTGAATTACTTATTGTTCCACCACTTAAAGTATATACATCACCATTTAAAACAATTAATTGAGAATTTTGATTTAAGATCAATTCACCTAAAACGTATAGATCACCATAAATAAAACTTTGAGAATATTGCTCAATTTCAACGGTTGTACCTGAAGGTATGTACCACCTATTATCGACATTAATATCTAATAATGCACTAGCAATAGTTCCTCCTGTCGGGTTAATAATACTCAAAGTATTAGAAGAAAAAGTAAGCCCACTAACCCCTATACTTTGTAGATAATATAAATTATTATCCATTTCTTGGAATGTCAGTTTGGCGTTTTTTGCGTCAGGTGGTAATATTCTTGTTATTAAACTCATTTCTTTAGTTTATAAATATAAAGTTTATTCAAAATAGAACTCATCAACATAACCTTCTTTAATGTATCCGTTTGTGACAAGACAATCAGGACACCAAAAGTCCAGTAAATTGAATTTATTTTTTAACACTCTAAAGTTGTGTTGTACTTGCGGAGACCCCAATGGTTCAACATACATTCTAAATTGAGAAATTCCTCCCATGAATGTTCCACCAAAATTTTGTTCTAATAAAATATTTGTTGAAAGTCCTGAAAGTGTTGTTGCAGATAAAATATTATTTGGAAATAATTCAGGGTCTTGAGTATAAGGTCCGTTTGGTAATGAACATCCTGAAAAAATTAAATGATCGTGTAAACCTTGAGTTCCCCCACCAAAAGATAAATTAAATGGAACCCCAACTTGTTTTTCTTTTTCAGTATTTAATTCTCTTGGGATTATTTCTTCAAAGTCTTCTATAACTAAAAACAAATAACCATTTACGTAAAGTTTTAGAGTTCCTAATCTGTAGTTTAAATCGTCAAACCATTTTCTATCAAATTTTACAATATGGATTTTTCTTTCAGGTGTCGACCCCGGATGTGTTTCAGGTGGACTTATAAGTTTGTATGATTGATTATCAATAGAAGATTGGGTTGTAACTACTCTTAAATCATTTAACCCCCCTAAATTTAATAAATCACACTCCTCAATTGTGGTGTACCGTTCAAAAACGGCACTTATCATAACCCATCTTTCTTCATCGGTGTCACCACATTGTAATCCACAAATATCATAAATTGGATCACTTAATACTTCTGTTATTGTGTAACCTGTTTGAAATGTAACACCTGTTGTTTCACAAGTACCTGTTGTTACACAGTCTCCCGTTATTTTTATATATTTAATTCCAATTCTAGGGTTCAAAGCACAACCATCAAATCTTAAAGATATTGCATTTGATAATACATCAAATTTTGGATCTGTTTCGGGTAAAGGAACGTTTTCTGTACTTGCACAACCACAATTACAACCTGTATTGTGAACGGTAGTAAACCCGCTACTTGGATAGACTTTTATACAATCAGAGTTAGTTATACCTGTGTCTGAGCATCCGCAAGTTTCAATACAAGTTAATTCATTTGTATTTCTTGTGTATCCGCTGTCACTTTCAGGTGAACCTTTTGCGTTATGATAAAACTTGTTTTCAGCTCTTGTACCAAAATAAAAAAATGTACCCGCATTAGATGGGTATTTATCATTTAGATATTCTTGTGTTGTGTTATTAATAAAATATTCATCAGTTATTCTTGGTTTTAAAACCATTTCCGCTGTCCAACCTTTATTTACTCTTTCAGGAAAAACTTCGTAGTCATATCCGTTCAGTTTATAAAATCCTTGATAAAATCCACCATAAAGTTCTTGATAATATCCTACTGTGTCGGCACTTTTTGATACAATATTGTAAATAGTTTCTTTAGGTCTACCTGAAAATCTAACGTTTGGTGAATTAACTAAACTTCTTACAGGGTGCATTTTGAACCTACTGTCTCTATAGTGAGGGTCAAATTTATAGTCGTCGTGTATTCCTTTTATATAATATAAAGTTTGCCCTGTTAGTTCTGTAAATAAACCATTATCTGTAGCAACTAAACCAACATCACAAATACCTGTATAAGATGTGTAGCAACTATAATCTAAATTTTTAGGGTTATAAAAATTTGATGATACTAATGTATTATTTGAAACGTAGTTACCAAAAACAATATTTGATTGTAGGGTGTTGCCCGTATTATCAAGTTGTATTGAGATTGGAAGTCTATTTCCATCATTTAATGCTATAACATCAGGTGAAAAAACAACTTCTTCGTCATAATTTCTTTCGTCAGACGGAAGAGTAAGATCAAAATAACGACCATAACTCAGTTTAGTAGAATATTTTGGAAAATAATACGAATTAATATTTTGACTCGGCATTCTTTTTTATGATAAATAGTTTAATCGCGGTATTTATAGGTAAAAGCTTTAATGAAAACATATAAATATTCAACAAAGGAAAGAGCTGAAAGGGTTGCAAAATCTTTAGGGTGTACTGGTTCTCATTATCATAATGAAGATGGTGATAGAAAGTACATGCCTTGTAAAGACATGAGAACATTTAAAGACATAACTAAAAAAAAGTCTAAAAGTAAAGAAGAAGAGGTAACTGAACTTGTGGACGATGACGGTACTTGGTTAATGTCATCTACCCCAATCTTAGATCCAGCAAGTAGTGTAAAAGGGTTTACTACTACCGATAAGACCGTAGGTACTGCAAGAAATCCAAGAGATCCGCTTCTGAGGGGTTGGTATGGGTATTATGGTGAAGGTAAATTAACTGAAGAAGATATGGAAAAGGCATTTGGTTTTGATGCAACAAGATTTATGGATTATGAAGAAACAGTAAAATATTATCAAAAAGAGTTAAAATTAGATAAAGACGCTGCGGAAGAAAGAGCAATACAACAAGGAAAAAAACCTAACTTAAATAAAAGAACACCCAAAAAAATTAAAAAGAAAAAAAATTTTATAGACAGATTAATTTTAAAAGAAAAGGGCTTAGATGAAATAATAGAAGACAAATTATTAAAAAAAGATATTGACGATAGTATTGATTTAAAAAGTACTGAAAAAAAAATCAATCCGTTACTTGTAAGAAATATAAGGTCTATAAAAAAATTAGCAAAAGATAATGGAATAACTGTATCACAACTAATTAAATTAATAAAAGATGAACAGTAATCTTTATAATAACACGGCAGTATTACCTGATACTTTATTGAAACATTTAGATGATTGTTTTAATTCGGTAAGTGCAGATTCAAGTACTGAAGGGTACAATCGTAATAAAGAACTTAGACAAAGTAAAACGATGACATACCAACAACTTAAAAGAGTTAAAAATTGGTTTGATAGTTATAGTGGTAATAAAAAAGATTCACCTTTTATTTTGAATGGTGGTGATAGAATGAATGCTTGGTGTAATGAAGTTTTAAAAATTTGGAGAGAAAATCAGTCTACGCCAAAAGACGCAAAACAAGAAATTGGTATGCAGAATTCACATTTAAAATCTCATGAAAAAAATTCAACTAATTTAAATGGTTCTCATAGTTCTACAGTCGATAGTTTAAAAGTTGAGAATTTTAAAATAGAGATTGACAAAATAAATAATTTAATTAAAAAAATAATATAAAATGGCAACACAATCTGATAAATTGAACTTTGACCAACCAGATAATGCAATGTCACAGGTGGCCGAAGAACAAAGAAAAAAATTATTTGCTAGAAATGATTTTAAAGAAACTGATCAATATTCTAGTGTTCATCCTGATGCCATCGCAAATGGTGATAAAGTAGGTAGAGGGACGGGGATTGAACTTGATATTTATAACAATAAAATTGGAACATCTCAAGATGTTATAGAAAGAAAAGAAGATTTAAAGATAAATAAATTTTCACCTAACAATCCTTATTATACTGTTAAATAATGAAATTACTTTCAAGTCTTAAAAATTTGTTAATAGAGGCGGCGTCAATTGATGATGTTAGAGATTCTATAAGTAATAAAAGGGTCTGCATAATATATTACGACGGTAATGATAATGGAGGAAAAGGTTATCGTCTAATAGAACCAGTTTGTTTAGGTTTTAGTAAAAAAGGTAATTTAGTTTTAAGAGCATGGGAGACGGAAGGGTCCTCTTGGAGTGCAAAAAATAAATCAAATTACTTACCTGGTTGGAGATTTTTCAGATTAGACAAAATCTTTACTTATAAACCCACTATGGATAATTTTGTAGATATGAGACCAAACTATAATTCATCAGGTGATAAATCTATGACTAGGGTTTTAATAAATGCGAAATTTTAAAAAATAATAATTATGCCAACACAAGAAGAATTAATGCAAAGACTTGCAGTTTCAAAAAAAATAATGGAAAAACACGGAGAAATTAAAAGAGGTGACGCAAGACCCGAAACACCAATTTTAGAAGACTATAATACTCCTTCTTCAAATTATAATATCCCTTCTGAATTTTTACAAGAAGAAAATAATAGAAGACAAGATTTTGACCCGTCAACCCCATTAGATGAAAATAAAATTTTAAACTCTAAGTTGCCAGATGAAATAAAAAGATTAATGATAGAACAACCAATCGTACAACCAAACTCTATGACTGGTGGGGTTACTTTATCGGACGATGTAATAGAAGGGGCGACTAGATTAATGAAAAAAGATAAATTACCCGAAACAAAAATTAATAACAATACACAGCAACTAAATAAACCTAACACAACACAAAGTAATTTTAACATAACAGAAATAAAAAGTATAATTAGAGATGTTGTAAGAGACACTGTTAGAGATGTTGTAAGAGAAGAATTGAAAGACGCAGGAATGTTAGTTGAGTCGACAACAGACACAAATGAAATGATACAGTTTAAAGTGGGTCAACACCTTTTTATAGGTAGAGTAACCAAAATTAAAAAATTAGAAAAATAATCATACTCATATATTTTTATAATCCACCTCCATAAGGGTGGATTTTTTATTTATAAAAGTTTATATTTTGAATAAAAATAAAGTAAATGAGCAAAATTAATGTATTAGTATTACCATCGGATAGAACAGGGGTTGGTAAATTTAGGTCGGTAGACCCGCATGTTATGTTACAAAATAATCATTCAGATGAATTTCATGTTGATATAGATTATGAACCTAAAATAAACGATTTAAACTATTGGAAACAATACAATATTGTACACTTTCATAGAAGTATAGGTCAAGATTATAATCAGTCTACGGATATCATACAAAAACTTAACAATTTAGGTATTATTACTATAATGGATTTAGATGATTATTGGCTACCAACAAAAGAACATCCAATACATCAATTAATAATACAAAACAAACTTCATGAAAAAATTTTAGCAAACATTAAAGTTGCTAGATATGTAACAACAACTACAGAAATTTTTGCAAATGAGATAAAAAAATATAATAAAAATGTTTTTGTATTACCAAACGCAATAAATCCTAATGAACCTCAATTTAATTTTGAAACAAAACCCTCTGATCGTTTAAGGTTTGGGTGGTTGGGTGGTTCATCTCATTACCATGATTTAAGACTTTTGGATGGGTTCGTTAGTAAATTAACGCCGTTTCAAGATAAATATTCTTTGTATTTATGTGGGTTTGATACAAGGGGGACTGTTACTGAAATTAATAAACAAACAGGGGAACAAAAACAAAGACCAATAAAACCAGAAGAGACTGTTTGGGCTAAATACGAAGAAATATTTACAGACAACTACAGATTAATTTCTGAAGAAAACAAAGAAAAACTTTTCAAATTCACTGAGGAAGAGATAGATACTAATAATTTAAATTTTTACAATAGAGTTTGGACAAAACCTGTTACTAGTTATGCCTCTAATTATAGGTTATTTGATGTTTCATTAGCACCAATCAAAAACCACATCTTTAATCGTGTAAAATCTCAATTAAAAGTTATTGAAGCTGGATTCTACAAAAAAGCAATAATCGCATCTAATATAGGTCCATATACTATAGATCTTAAACATTCATTAAAAAATGGTGAATTTGTTGATGGTAATGCACTTTTAGTTGATGAGGTCAGACCTGGTGATTGGCCTAAATTTATGAAAAAACTTATACAAAACCCTAACTGGTCATATGATTTGGGGCAAAGACTTTACGAAACAGTAAAGGATAAGTATAACTTGGAAAAGGTAACAAAAGATAGGGCAGAACTTTACAAAACTTTAAAATGATGATTAATATACCTATAACAAAAATTTTATTTTTAGATATCGAAACTGTTGGTATTTGTAAAGATTGGTCAAGATGTCAAGAAACTAATCCTAAAATTGCTGAACAATTTGTTAAATATTTTGATTGGTTTTTAAAAAGATTTCCTGAAGATAATTACGAAACAAGTGGATTAGAAGAGGAATTGCAAAAAATGAATGATGTTTATTCTAAACGCTCGGCTTTAGTTCCTGAGTTTGCAAAAATAATTTGTGTGTCTATGGCATTTGTCATGGAAAACGGAGAAATTAAAAAACAAACATTTTCAGGTGACGACGAAAAAGAACTATTACTTCAAGTAAGAAATTTATTAGATAGGTGTCAAAAGTTAGATTTTTATTTGTGTGGTCATAATTTAAAAAACTTTGATATCCCCATGTTAGCAAAGAGAATGATTATTAATGGAATTATGCCATCCAAATTATTACCATCATATGATACAAAACCTTGGGAAGTAAAAGCGATTGATACAAAAGAAATTTGGCAGTATGGTTCTTATTCATCAATAGGATCATTAGATTTAGTATGTGCAACATTAGATATACCGACACCTAAAGACGGGGAAGTTAATGGGGGAATGGTTCATGAGGCATATTGGAACGATAATAGATTACAAGAAATATCTGAATATTGTGAAAAAGATGTTAATGTGTTAATAAATTTTATAAAAAAATTAAAAAATTTAATATGATAGAAAAAGTTAAAGACTTAAAAGAAGGTTTAGAAATTTTAAAAAAAATACAATTAGAAAATAATGGAATAGATTTGTCAAATCCGGAATCACTTATGAAATCTATGGGGATAGACTTAGAAGACATAGAAAATAGTTTTAACAACTCTATAGATACCACATTAGAAACAAAAGTTGAGTTTAAATATATTAATTTGACGGATGACAAGGATCCTGAATACGCGTATGAGTCTGATTCTGGATTTGATTTAAGGACTACAGAAGACATATGGGTTTTACCTAATGATAGGAAGTTAGTACCAACAGGTCTTAGATTTGACATTCCTTTAGGTTACGAATTACAAGTTAGATCAAAAAGTGGATTAGCTTTAAATAAAGGACTTATGGTTTTAAATTCTCCAGGTACTGTTGATAGCGGTTACCAAGGGGAAGTAAAAGTCATACTATTTAACACAACAAATCAAAAAATAAAATTAGAAAAAGGACAAAAAATTGCACAAGCGGTTTTATGTCCTGTTTTATGTGGCAAATGGGTTAATTTATTAAAAGTAGAATCAATAGAAGAAAAAGATAGAAACAATAAAGGGTTTGGTAGTACAGGGATATGATAACAATAGGATTTTCAACAAGAAAACATAATCAAGAGTATATTGATTATTTACAAAAAACCTCAATGTATAAGGAGGTCGAAATAATTCAAAAAATTAATGACGGTGAAAAGTCTCTATCTCAAGTTTATAATGAAATAATATCCGAATCTAAACACGATATTGTTGTTTTATGTCATGATGACTTAGAATTTGATACAAAAAATTGGGCGGATAAAATTTTAAAGCATTTTCAAAAAGAACCTGATTATGGTATATTAGGTTTAGCAGGTACAAAATATTTAGACTCAAATGCGAAATGGTGGGAAGTGTTTAATACTATGTATGGTGTTGTCAATCATAAACACGAAGGTAAAAAATGGACAAGTACTTATTCAAAAGATATTGGAAATAAACTAAATGATGTTATTATTGTTGATGGTCTTTTTATTGCATTAAATAAAAAACAAATAAAACATAATTTTGATGAATCAATAAAAGGATTCCATTTTTATGATTTGGGGTTTTGTTTACCAAATTACTTAGACAAGGTAAAGATTGGCGTAATGTATGATATAAGAGTCACTCACTTATCTATTGGACAAACAAACGAACAGTGGGAAAATAATAGAATTGAATTTTCTAAAAAATATGAAAATAGTTTACCTATCGATATAAATAAAAAAGATAAATCTCAAACTTTTATTTTTATACATGATCAAGATTTATTATTAGATTATGAAAATAATAATAAATTTAATAATTTATATAATTACACTTATGTTTTTTTAGGTCATAGGCCTATAGATAAGATAGAAAGTTTAAAAAATGTGATTATAGCAAGAAATTGTGAATTTAATATTGAAGAATACCCTCTATTTACTTCATATACTGGATGGTATTGTTTATATAAAAATAATTTTATAAAGTCCGATTATGTAAACTTATTGGAGTATGATACGATTTTGCATAAAAATTTTGACCAAATGATAACTAAATTTTTAAATGATAAGGTAGAAATGATTGGTTACGTACCATTTCCTATGAATCACTATCAATTTATAGAAAACCCTGATTGGAATTCAGAAATTTTAAAAGCAGTAGAAGATATTAATAAAATAAATTTAAAAAACAGGTATAAAAAAATAATAGAATCTAATCCGAACGCCGTTTGGTCTTCTACCTCTAACACAACATTTAGAAAAGATATATTTTTAGAGTACATGAATTGGTTCCAACCAATCTCTGAAAGAATAAAAAATTCTAAAACATGTGGTCATGCTCACGAAAGATCAATTACGTATTTTACACAAATTAAAAATAAAAAAATGTTAATCACAAACGGTTTACTCAAACATTTACAAGTAGATTCACATAAAACACAAGGACATAAAGTAGATAATGAATCTAATTATAATAAACTTTTATATAATATTTTTTAAAAATGAAATATGTCAGTTTCAGTCTCTGGGGTGATAAACCAATTTACAATGTTGGTGCAATAAAAAACTCAGAATTAGTTGGTGAAATGTATGAGGGGTGGAAAATGATAGTTTTCCATGATAACACGGTACCAAAAAAAACTTTAAACGTGTTAGAAAAAAATAATGTACAATTAATTGATTGTACTAATATACCTTATGATAGTTTTTGGAGATTTTTTGTATCAGACTACAAAGACTGTGAATATGCAATTTTTAGAGATTGTGATTCAAGATTAAGTCACAGAGAATACTTGGCGGTAAATGAGTGGATTGAAAGTGGAAAAACTTTACATATTATGAGAGATCATCCAGCACACGGCGTTCCTTTTGGCGCTTCGAGTTTAGGAATATTAGCTGGTATGTGGGGAATTAAAGGACAAGTGGTTAATTTAAGAGACATGATTAATGAATTTACTTTTGATAAAAAAAATTACTACGGAATAGATCAATCATTTCTTCAAATAATTTATAATAAATTTAAAAATGATTACTTTGTTCATGACGAATTTTTTGAAAAAAAACCATTTCCAATTCAGAGAAATTCAGGTAGATTTATTGGAGAAAGGATAGGTGTTGACGATAAACCATTAACAGACGATTATCTATTAGTATTATGAAAATAGATTATGCTATTGTAAGTTGTGATGACAATAAAACATATTCAGATTTTTGGCCGATAGTTAAAAAATTGTGGTTCAAATTAATAGGTATAAAACCAATTTTAGTTAAAATAACCGACCATAATAGTACTGAAATATTTGATGACTGTGTAATTCATAACATAAAAAAAATTGATGGTGTAAACACCGGATTCCAATCTCAGATTGCCAGAATGTACATTACTAAATTTTATAAAGATTCGGTTTGTATAACTTCAGATATTGATATGTTACCATTATCTAAAAAATATTTTGTTGATAATTTAGAGAAATACGATCAAGAAAATTTTTTAATTTTAAGTTCTGATGCATATCAAAACACAAAAAGATTTCCTATTTGTTATAATGTTGCTAAAGGTTATTTATTTGACGATATATTAAATATTGAAAATAATTTTGAAGATTACTGTAAAAAATTATATAATTTTAATAATGGCTGGGATTGTGATGAATTATATTTTGGAAAAAAAATATATGAGTACAATAACCAAAACAATATTATAAAATTAAATAGGGGGTGGGAGTTTGGTAGAGCAATCGATAGAATTGATAGGGTTTTTTGGAAATACGATGATAAGAAACTATCAAGTGGGGAGTATATTGATTGTCATTCATTAAGACCGTATTCAAACTACTTTAATGAAGTTGATAAAATATTAAATATTGTGTTATGAAAGTATTAATTTTAGTTTTATCTAATTATGATAGCTCATTATACAATCGTTTTTTACAAGCTCAAGAAAAAACTTGGGATAGTATAGAGGAAAAAAACGTTAAAACTTTTTTTTATTACGGTAATAGACAGAATGATGAAATAATAGGTAATCATATTCATTTAAGAATTGATGAAACTTTGCATAATTGTGGTCCTAAAACAATTAAATGCTTTGAACAAATTCTAAATTTAGAATTTGATTTCATTTTTAGAACTAATTCAAGTTCATACGTTGATAAAAAGTTACTTGTAAAATATTTAAAAGATAAACCTAGAAACAAATACTATTCTGGTATTATTGGTAACCATTTAGGTATACCCTTTTGTTCAGGATCAGGGTTTTTTCTTTCTAAAGATTTAGTCAAACTGTTAGTTGATAACCAAAATTTATTAGATTATACATATATTGACGACGTTTCAATTGCAAAATTATTAAATTCTTTTAATATTGAGTTAAAACAATCAGAAAGATTTGACGTTATTGATGATAATATCCCAACAAACTTTTTTCATTATAGACTAAAAACTGAAGATAGAAATGAAGACATAAACAGGATGAAAAAAATTTTTGACAATAAATGCAATATATTACAGGAAACAAGTTTAAATTAATGTCTAATTTTATATTAGACGAAAATGGATTTAGAAAAAATAAAGAATACACTAAAGACCAAGTACCAATTTATTTTATAAAAACAGACTTTATAGATTTTTTTATTAAAAATTTTAAACCAGAAAAACAATTCAAAATAATTACACATAATTCAGATTTTGAAATATCACAAAAATATGAATCCATTTTGAATAATCCTTTTTTAGTTTCTTGGTTTGGTCAAAACATAAACCACAAACACCCAAAATTAATTTCAATACCTATAGGGATTGCAAATGAAATTTGGCCACATGGTGATGAAAATATTTTAAAAAAAGTTTGTGAAAAAAACTTACAAAAAGAAAAATTAATTTATTGTAATTTTGACATTAATACTAATTTTTTTGAGAGAAAAAAATGCGTTCAAAGTATGGTTAAAAACAAATTATTAATGTCAGATAAAAAAAATTTTGAATCTTATTTAGAAGATTTGTCTAAAAGTTTTTTTTCTTTGTCTCCAAATGGAAACGGTATTGATTGTCACAAATTGTGGGAGTCCATTTATCTTAAAACAATTCCTGTTGTTACTAAAAGTATTAATGTAGACTTTTACAAAAATTTACCGATTTTGATTATTGATAGTTGGGATGATCTAGATGTTAGTTTATTGACAGAAGATTTATACAAAAAACTATCGTTAGGTTTTGACATGAATAAAATATCATTTAAATATTACGAAGAAAAAATCTTATCATGGTAACTATATCTTATCAAGGTAGATTAGCAAATAATATAATACAATATTTGGCTGGTCACATTTTTTCTGAAAAACATAATTTATTTTTAAAAAGCAAACCATTTAGTTCTGAAGGTAATTTTGGGGAATTTTTTAATTTTTCAAACTCTTCAGGAGAAAAAATAGGGAAAGGTTTTTTTTTAATAGACGATAATAATTTTTTAGATTTTTTAGAACGAGATAATATTCCTGATTATCATTACCATTTTGTTGGTTTTTTTCAAACCTTAGACTTTTTATCCAAATACGAAAAAAAAATTAAAAACATTTTCAAATTAAATTATGATCAAACTGAAAATAGTTCAGTATTTGTACATTATAGAATAGGTGACATAATAGATGACAGAAGAATGTTACCTTTAGAATATTTTATTGATTGTTTAAATATTTCTAAACCAACAAACGGTTATATTTCATCGGAAAATCTTGAACATAAAAATTGTATAACATTAATGGATAAATTTAATTTGAAACCCTTTTATGGTAGTCCCATGGAAACTATAAATTTTGCTAAAAATTTTAAAAAAATAATTTTATCAGAAGGGACATTTTCATGGTTGATTGGGTTTTTGAGTGACGAGTCTCAAATATATTGTAATGAAAGAGACTATAAATGGCACGGTAAAATAAACATGGAAACATGGAATAAAGTGTCATGGGATTATAGAAAAGATTCTATTTACAATTCAAGATTTTTGAGTTATTATTCTCCTATTAAAATGTATTAATTATGTATTACGGACAATTTCAAACAGACAAATTTATTGACGAATACTTTGATCCAAATCACGTTGGTGTATGTTTCGAAATAGGTGCTTGCGATGGTTTTATCGGCACAAATACTTATTACTTTGAACAAAAGGGGTGGGAATGTATATGTGTTGAGCCTAATCCACATTATTTTGAAAATTTAAAAATTAATAGAAAAATTTCTTTAAATTATGCTTGTGGGAGTGAGAATATAGATGATCAAGAATTTACAATATTTGATTTAGGAAACAATCAATCAGCAATAAGTTCTCTTTCTGTCGATCAAAGATTAGTCGATAGTCATACCCATTTAATAAAAAATAATTTTACAACTAAAGTAAATGTTAGAACGTTAGATTTTATTTTAGACGAGTTAAAGTTTGACAAAAAAATTGACTTTTTGTCTATTGACACAGAAGGAACGGAAATTGAGGTTTTGAAAGGATTTGACATAAAAAAATGGAAACCAAAATTATTGGTGATAGAGAATAATTTTAACGATCCTGAAATAGAAAAATATTTGTCAACTTTTGGGTATATTAAAAATAAAAGAATTGAAGTTAATGATTTTTATATTTTAAATTAATTATGGAGACAATTGGAAATTTAATTGATAAACTAACAGTCGTTAATATTAGAATATGGATGGCTGAGGACATAAAAAGAGGTGTTAATGCAACAGATAAAGAGATAGCAGATGCAACTAGAATAACAAATGTTGCAAACAAACAAAGAAATGACTTAATTCAAGAAATTGATGAATTAATAAACAATATGGTTATAAAAAATCAACCCCAAAAACTGTATAGTCAAGGAGATACAAAAATGTATGGAAAATTATGAATTTTATAGGTGGTGGAAAATTAGGTGATTTTTTACACAGTCTTTGGGTTATATATAATACACCAGGTAAACACACGTTATACATTACAGACAAAAAAGAATACGGAGGAGATTTTTTTTCTAAGGGATTAAAAAAAACATACGAAGATTTAGAACCAATAATATTAAATCAAAATTTTATAGAGAAATTTTCAATTTTAGAAAAACCAATTGATGACTACATAAATTTAAACACTTGGAGAAATTCTAAATTATTATTTAATGACTGTTGGACAAATATTCTAAAACATAGCTATTCTGTTTTAAATTATAAAAAAGGATCTTGGTTAAATTTTGACAACATAAACCCAAATTTTAATAACAAAGTTGTAATACATTGTAGTTTAATTAAAGAAAGAAACAACCCGTCTTTTCCTTGGGGCGAGATTTTGAAATCTAACGACTGTATATTTGTATCTAGCGATGAGAACGAACACAAAAATTTTAATATAAATTTACCGTTTTATCAAGTTACAAGTTTATGGGAACATTTTGAAATAATTAATTCATGTAATATTTTTGTTGGGAATCAATCTTCTCCATTTGTTATTGCCCATTCTTTAGATAAAAAAAGGTTACTAAATGTAAGTCCAACAATAGACGGTAAGCACTATATTGGTGAAGAAAATTATCATAATAATTTTTCATGGATGGTATCATACGAAAATTGTTCCAAAAATTTTCAAAATTTTTTTTAGGTATATGAAAAAATCTTTAATATTAGGGGTGTTAGGTCAAGACGGTTATTTTTTATCAGAGCTTTTGAATAGTGAAGGTTATGAAGTACATGGTGTTTTAAGAAAAAATATCGAAGAGGAAAAAAAATATAAAATAAAACAGAAATTTCCTTGGATTAATCTCCATGAAATAGATCTACTTAATTTTGAAGAGTGTAGAGATTTATTTTTAAAAATAAATCCAGATGAAATTTATAATTTTACAGGAATTACAAATATTTTTAAACCATTCCAAAATCTAGATATTCTTATTGATAACACTATAAAAATTCCCTGTAATTTTTTAAAATTAATTGTGGATGTAAAAAAAGAAACAAAATTTTTTCAATCATCGTCATGTTTAATTTTTGAAAATAACGATCAGATAATCAAAAACGAAAACTCAACAAAAAATCCTCAAACACCTTATGGAGTTGCTAAAAATTTCGTAGATCAAATTATAAAATTATATCGAGATGAATATAATATATTTGCTTGTTCTGGTATTTTTTTTAATCACGAATCAGAAAGAAGAGGAAAAGACTTTTTTACTCAAAAAGTTGTAGAAGGGGCGATAGAAATAAAAAAAGGAATAAGAAAAAAATTATTTTTAGGAAACTTATCAATAAAAAAAGATATAGGATACGCAAGAGACTATATGGAGGCAACATATTTAATGATGCAGAACCAAACACCAAAAGATTACGTTATAGGTACCGGTGATTTGGTAAAGTTGGAGAATTTTGTCAAAATTGTTTTTGACTATTTAGATTTAGATTATACTTTATATGTTTGTTTTGACGAAAAATTAGATAGAAAAAAATTAGAGTATTCTATGGTTGCTGACACCACTAATATTTATAAAGATTTATATTGGAAACCAAAAACAGATTTAAATAAATTAATTAAAAATATGATAGAAAATTATGAAAGAGTTGTTTAGTTTGGGTGATTTGTTTGTTTCTGACTTTTTAAAAGACGGAGAAACCCCAAGAGGAGGAAAAGTTGAAATGAAGTTATTGTTAAATGAAAATAATGGTACAGTAAGGTTAGAAAAGTCAGCACCTTTAGAAACTATGTACGGAAAATATTGGTACAGATCAGGTATTAACAATACCATGAAGTTGGAGTTATCTTCAATTGTAGACTCAGTAAAAAACGTTTTAAAATTAAAAGAAAACGATGTTTGGATAGATATTGCCTGTAATGACGGAACGTTACTTGGATACGTTCCTAATAATTTAATAAAGATAGGTATAGATCCTGTTGACGATAGTTTTAAACATGAATCTGAAAAAGTGGCTAACTTAATTATTCAAGATTATTTTAGCTCAGAGGTTTACGAAAAAAGTAAATTTGGTAATTTAAAAGCAAAAGTTGTGACTACTATTGCAATGTTTTATGATTTAGAAAATCCTGAAAAATTTATAAAGGACGTTTGTAAAATTTTAGATAAAGATGGTTTGTGGGTTTTACAGTTATCATACACTCCTCTCATGTTAGAACAATTAGCTTTTGATAATATTTGTCATGAACATATATATTATTATTCTCTATTTAACCTAAAAAAAATGTTAGAGGAAAATGGAATGATGATTGTCGACACTCAGCTAAATGACACAAACGGAGGTTCTTTTAGAGTGTATTGTATGAAAAAAGAATCCGATACAAGTAAATTTGGAACCCAGCCATATAGGGACGTTTGTAATTTCAGAATAGAATCTTTGCTAGAGTATGAAAAAAAATTAAAACTTGATGATCAAGAAACATGGTTTAATTTTTATGAAAAAATAAACCAATTAAAAGAAGAAACTGTAAATTTTATAAAAGAAGAAAAAAATAAAGGTAAAAAAATTTGGGGCTATGGTGCGTCAACTAAAGGTAATACCTTGTTACAATATTTTAATCTTGATGATAGTTTAATCGATGGTATTGCCGAAAGAAGTATTTACAAGTTTGGGTTAAAAACTGTCGGCACAAATATACCTATTTATTCCGAAGACGAAATGAGAAAGGCAAATCCTGACTATTTGTTAGTGTTGCCTTGGCACTTCATAAATGAATTTATTGAAAGGGAAAATGAATTTTTAACAAATGGTGGTAAATTTATTGTTCCTTGTCCTAAATTTAAAATAATAAGTAAATAAGATGGTTAATTTTTATGGTGAATTTGATACTGATAAGTATATAAAAGAAACTTTTTTTAATTCTGAAAACTATAAAGGTATTATGATAGAGGTTGGTGCAGGACCAACTACATTTTACAGTATGTCTAAACATTTTAGAGAATCTGGTTGGCGTTGTATATGTGTTGAGCCAAACCCAAAATTTGTAAAACAACACCTAAATGAAGGAAATGAAATACATCAATTGGCGTGTTCTAATTTTGAAGGAAAAAGTATTTTTAATATTGTTTCTACACATTGGGCAGAAGATATTAATGGTATAAGTTACTCGGGACTTGATGTTAAATATCCGATAAATACTGAGAACATAGAAAAAATTGAGGTAGAAGTAATAAAATTGGATACTCTTCTAGATAAACTTGATGTTCAGAATTTTGATTTTGTTTCTGTGGATGTTGAAGGCTCTGAAATGGAAGTAATAGAAGGTTTAAATTTAAAAAAATACAAACCAAAAGTAATATTATTAGAAAACTATGAACATAATCCATTATACGTTTCTTTTATGGAAGATAGAGGATATGTCCTACACAAAAAAATTGAATATAATTATATTTTCAGTTTGAAATAAATAAAAAAAAAATTATATTTAATTAGATTATGAAGGCACTTATAACAGGAATTAATGGTCAAGATGGTTCGTATTTAGCGGAACTTTTAGTTGACAAAGGATATGAGGTTTGGGGTACGGTAAAAAGAAATTCTGTTTCAGAAACACAATCTAGTAGAATAAACCATTTGAGGGATCAAAATAAAATTAATTTGGAATACGCAGATTTAACCGATATGGCGTCTTTGATTAGAGTATTACAAAAAGTACAACCCGATGAAGTATATAATTTAGCGGCTCAGTCTCACGTTAGGATTTCTTTTGATCAACCTATTTATACCGCAAATGCAACAGGATTGGGAGTACTAAACTTACTAGAGGCAGTCAGAATGGTATCTTCCCATTCAAAAATTTATCAGGCATCCTCTTCAGAAATGTTTGGTAATTCAATAGACAAAGATGGTTACCAAAGAGAGACAACACCTATGAATCCTGTATCTCCATATGGTTGCGCTAAAGTTTTTTCATATAACATTTGTAGAAATTACAGAAACTCATATGGTATGAAAATATGGAATGGAATACTTTTTAATCATGAGTCACCAAGACGAGGAACCAACTTTGTAACTAATAAAGTTGTAAAGGCTGCGGTAAGGATTAGTTTAGGTTTACAGGATAAATTACATATTGGTAATTTATCAGCCACTAGAGATTGGGGGCATGCTAAGGATTATGTTAAAGCAATGTGGTTGATGTTACAATCAGATAATCCTGACGACTATGTTTGTTCAACAGGAGTATCTCATTCAGTTAAAGATTTGTGTGAATATACATTTAGTTCGTTAGGTTTAAATTATTTAGATTATATTGTTGTTGATGAAAAACATTTTAGACCTGAAGAATTAGAAAATTTAAAAGGAGATTCTTCAAAAATAAGAAAAGAATTATTATGGCAACCTTCTTACACTTTTGAAACTATGATAGATGAAATGATAGGATATTGGTTAAACTATTATGGAAAATAAAATATTGGTAACCGGCGGTTACGGTTTAGTAGGAACTGAATTTGCACAAAAAAAATACGTCAAGCCGACATCAATTGATGTTGATTTTAGAAACACAAGTCAAGTTAATGAGTTTTTTAAAAATAATATTTTTGATGGTGTTATTCATTGTGCCGCTAAAGTTGGTGGTGTTGGTAGTAATATGAATTTTAAGGGGGAGTTTTTTTACGACAACATAATGATCAATACAAATGTTATTGAATCGGCCAGACGTTTTGGTGTTAAAAAATTAGTTGCTTTTTTGTCCACTTGTGTTTTCCCAAATCATGTAAATTATCCATTAACAGAATCAAAAATACATTTAGGACCTCCTCACTTTTCAAATGACGCATATGCGTATGCAAAAAGAATGACAGATATACAAATAAGGTCTTATAGAGAACAATACGGAGTTAATTATACATCGGTAATACCAACAAACATTTATGGACCTAACGACAATTACAACATAGAAAATGGTCATGTGATACCTTCACTTATACATAAATGTTATTTAGCCAGAGAAAATAAAACCGATTTTACAATATGGGGTACGGGATCACCATTAAGAGAATTTATTTTTAGTAAAGACGTTGCAAAATTAACAGAGTGGGTTTTAGAAAATTACGAAGAAGACGAACCAATTATATTTTCAACATCTGATGAAATATCTATAAAAGAAGTTGTTGATATAATTATAGAATTAATGAATTTTAAAGGTAATGTAATATGGGACGATAAAAAACCTGATGGACAATACAGAAAACCTAGCGACAACTCAAAAATAAAAAAATATTTACCCAATTTTAAATTTACACCACTTTACGAAGGTCTAAAAGAAACTATTGAATATTTTGAAAACCATTATAATATTATAAGAAAATAATATGACAAGAAAAAAACACCCACCAACCGAGGATCAAGAATCCAAACCTTTTTCTAAAAAAGACTTTATTAATTCGGTAATAAAGAAAAAAAATAAAAACAAATTCCTCACTGAAAGTCAAGAACATTATTATAATCTTTTAAGAAACAATCAAATAACAATTTGTTCAGGTCCAGCGGGTGTTGGTAAATCTTATATCGCTATGAAAGCTGCGGTTGATTTACTAATGGACCCAAATAATTCTTATGAGAAATTAGTTATTGTTAGACCAGCGGTTGAAGCAGAAGAAAAGTTAGGTTCTTTACCTGGTAACTTAGAAGAAAAATTAGATCCTTATATTTTTCCATCTTACTATCTATTAAATAAAATTATAGGTAAAGATGCTCGCGAAAGATTAAAAGATGCTGAGGTGATAGAGGTTTTTGCGTTAGCATATATGAGAGGGATGAATATAGATAATACAATTTTAATATTTGAGGAAGCCCAAAACTCAAGTCCAAATCAAATGAAATTACTATTGACAAGAATAGGTTTCAATAGTAAATTCTTTATATCGGGAGATATTGAACAAACTGACCGTTATAGAGACAAAAAACAATCAGGTCTTTATGATGCAATTAAGAAGTTTAATGATGTTTCTGATGTTGGTGTTTTTGAATTTGGTGACGGTGATGTGGTTAGAAATCCGCTTATTAGTAAATTATTAAAAAAGTATGAAGAGAATAGGGATTGAAATTAACGGAGTATTAAGAGACACTATTAGTAAATTTACTCAATTATATGAAAAACATATGATTGAAGAAAAAAATGACGATAGTAAAACTTTTGAGTTAGA
>Ga0315901_10003574_pt1 | contig 20125 bp, 16 predicted proteins | sample LakEriMetagenome_10_FD_203761 | JGI IMG/M metagenome (GOLD analysis project Ga0315901, IMG submission 203761) | Freshwater fungal communities from buoy surface, Lake Erie, Ohio, United States - Buoy 2 MA116 | ecosystem: Environmental > Aquatic > Freshwater > Lake | place: USA: Lake Erie, Ohio... | reverse complement strand
AACCGCTGCGGCAACAATGAACACCTGTGGCTCCCTTCAAAGCTGAAATACCGGTGTAGACAATGCAAGTCTGAAATGACCTTGCGCAGTGGAACCTTGCTGGAGTATTCAAAACTCCCTTTCCGTTACTGGGTTTACGCGATTGGTGTAGTGGCATTTCAGAAGAAATCGATCTCTGCATTGCAGGTACAGCGCCATCTGGGACACCGGAACTATCGCCCGATCTGGCTGATGATGCAGAAAATGAAGGTGATGATGGCTGATCTGGTCGATTGGTACGCGATGCTCGACCATCTTACGGCAGGTGTTGCCAACTTTCCGGCTGTTCCTGAAAAGTCCGACCCTGAAGGTGAAACCCCCAAAGCTGCTGCGAAGCAAGGCTTGAAGGTACAATCAGAAGAAGGATTGGGTTTGGAGATGATGCCTGTTGAGATAAAGGGACTGAATTTGCAATTGCCACATAGCCATCCGTGGTTCATACACGCTCAGGGCGGGCGTTTGCGCCTGATTTCCATGCAGCCGGAATCATTGAAAGACCTGCCTTACAACCACCACCATCCGGTTCCACGGAAAACCACACCGCTGACACCTGAAGAGCTTCCGGCCGGAATGAATATCCGCATCCGCAGCCTCGACAAACGTCCGCGCCCTTGGTTCGAGGATGACCGCTTTATGGGCAGATTGCGTTACACGGAGATTATGCTAGTCAATGCCAGGCGCAACCTGGAAGGCATCCACCATTACGTGAGTTCACGCTACCTGCGGAATTATCTGGGAGAATTTTGTTACCTCACCAATCGCCGCTACAGCGGAAATCAGAAAGTTGAACACATGTTCAGTTTGTTCGTCAGCAAGGCATGGAACCTGCCGTACATAGTGGAGGCTTCCGACTAATCTGGGATTTCCGTTTGCCCAACGGCGAAATCACCGGCCTATTCCCGCCCTAACTCCCTCCCAACCCCTCGCCTCCGTTCCACCAAAAACCATCCTTTCAGATTCGGTATCTCATCATTTAATCCCAACCTCAGAACAAAAAAACGATGTCTCGTTCTCAATTCCCCGTCCCGATAGATGCAGAACCGGACTTTCAACCCGCCAGATATTTTCCTTAAGCACGATTCGGGTTAACCTGCACCTCGAAGTGGCTTCGCTTTCCGGTTGTGGAAATGCGTCGCTAAAGCTGCAATCAGGAATATTCCGCCGAAAAGCAGTAACACTATCCAAGGTCCGGGTTCCGTGCGTTCCCATTCCCTGACATCTTTGGGATAAAGGTAAACCCACTTTTTGTCGCGGATACCCAGCACGCGGATATAGTCACTACCCGAAGCCCGATCCCAAAAATCTGGTTGTCGGGTTTTGGCGATATGCAATGCGTAATCTGCGCTGTCTATACACAAGGTTAGCGTATCACCTTTGTGTAGTTTGAGACGCATATCATTAATGGCTGCCGACTGGTAGGTTCCGTCGTTGTTGGCGATGCCGAATGCGAGTTGCGGATATTGGCGAACGGGAAAAAGCATCCAGGCCGAATTCTTTGCGCCCGTTTCATGAACGGGGTTGGCGCTGAGTATGGTTTCGACACAAGCCTCGTTTCGAAACGCAGTATAATTTCCAGCGCGGTTATAGATCGCCCAGCACATACCTGCCGTCAACAAGGCCACGCTGAGCACCGTATAAATGGCTGTTTTGGGTTGACTTGTCTTGCTTTCCTCTTCTGGTAAATTCATTGGCACGCCTCGCAGAATCGCATGTTTCAGGTCTTTGTAATTGCGTACGCCCGCCGAAAGCAACCGGAATTTCTCCCGTGCAGTATGCACCTGCAATTCATCCCAGTGATTGTATTTATTGGCTTTGCAGCGTTCCTGCCAGTGTCTTACCTCCGATTTCAGGAATTGACGGTTGCGCAGACCTGCGAAATCGCGCACCCGCACGGTATCTGCATCAACTTCCCAGGTATTCACCTCCAGCAAAACGGTATACCAGCCATAAAGGGTTAAGGGACACATGGCGATGGACAGCAGGAGTACATCGAGAAAACCGGAAGGTTTACAGGTTTGAAGGCCCAGCCAAACGTTCAGCGCGCTGAAACCCACAACCAGCAACCACAAAAGGAAGATAATTCCGCGCTTGGGGTTGGACCGGATATACATAGCAAGGGTAGTATGCGCTGAATTGCGAAGATGTGGGATATCCAATCGTGAACCAATATTCAGCGCTATTGCCGCATATTTGCAGCCGGTGAAAAAACTGCGTTGGATTCCGCTCTTGTGGAGGATGGCCTTGCCTTTGTCTGCCCAGGTTGACAACGCAGCGTTGGAATTCGGCGGCGTTCCGGAACCCGATTCGGCTGGTTGGAACCTGGGTGTGGAATACCTCAGTTACTTCAAGAACAACGAGTATTATTCCCCCATCAATCCGGGGCAGACCTGGTTTGGTATGCAGGTATTGCCAACCCTGCAGTTTCGTCCTGCCGGGCCTTTGTTGTTCCGTGCCGGTGTTTTCATGCAGCGGGAATATGGCAGTACGCAATTCACCGACCGCATACTGCCATGGTTTTCGCTGGAATACCGCACACAGGATTGGCGTTTCCAGGCCGGTAACCTGAACAGCGCCGTTAACCACCGCATGATCGAACCCATGCTCGATTATGAAACTGCTTTTTACCGGCGCATGGAATACGGTATGTCTGCCCTGCGCAAGCGGCGCAATTCGGAATGGGAAACCTGGATTGACTGGCAGCGGAACATCCGGCGGAATGATCCGTTTCAGGAACGATTCCTGATCGGCAGCCGCTTTTCCGGCAGGCTGCTCGGAGGCAAGAGCTGGAGCCTTCGTCTGCCTTTGCACATGACGCTGTTCCATGCCGGCGGGCAAATCAATACCGGTCCGGAACCGAATGTCAGCAAACTCAACACCGCCGCCGGCCTGCGCCTGGAGTTGGCTGAAGGAAGATTGGCCTTCGAAACGCATCTCCTGCACAGTGTTGATTTTTCGCCTAACCCTGTGCAGCCATGGATTGACGGCCATGCCTGGTACAGCAATGCGATCTTCCGCATGCACAAACACTGGCAACTTACAGCAACGCGTTGGTTGGGAACGGAGTGGCAGAGCCCCGTTGGAGGTCCGATCTTCGGAGGCGTCAACAATTACGACGTATACCTGAACGAGCGGGTGCGTGAACTGTGGATGCTGCGCCTCCAATACGTGCGCGAGATTTTACCCGGCTTCTGGTTCGATGCCCGGCTGGAGCCGCATTACGACCGCAACCTGGGCAGGGCCGAGTTATCGCATGGTTTGTTCTTTTCGTACCGCAACCGCTTGTGGAAGGGTACGCAACAGGCTTCGCAAAGACTGCCTTCCGTAGACCCAAATACTCAATAAGCCCGGGCAAAAACCACCCTGCGCGCGCTGGGTTTTCCGCTGAGGATGCAGGTTCCTGCTTCTTCTACCGCGTCGAGCGGAATGCAGCGGATGGTGGCTTTGGTCAGTTCTTTTATTTTCTCTTCTGTTTCACCACTGCCATCCCAATGGGCGAGTGCAAAGCCTTCTTTCTTGTCGATCGCCTCTACAAATTCATCCCAGGTATTCACCGGGAAGAGCTTGGTTTCGCGGAAGCTTCTGGCGCGTTCGAGCAGGTTGCCCTGGATTTGGTTGAGCAGTCCGGGTACAAGGGAAGAAATCTGATCAAGCGGAAGCACTTCCTTGGTTTTGGTATCGCGGCGGAACACTTCAGCGCTGCCGTTGTCGAGGTCGCGCGGGCCAATCGCAATGCGGAGCGGTACTCCTTTCAGTTCCCATTCTGCGAACTTGAAGCCGGGTTTGTGCGTATCGCGGTGGTCGAATTTCACGGTGTAGCCATGCGCTTCGATTTCCTTTCGCAGGCGGTTGGCGGTTTCGGCAATGCGGTCGAGTTCTTCCTCGCTGCGGAAAACGGGAACAATCACAACATGAATGGGAGCGAGGCGGGGCGGGAGTACCAGGCCTTCGTCGTCGCTGTGTGCCATGATGAGCGCGCCCATCAGGCGGGTTGAAACGCCCCAGCTGGTGGCCCAAACGTATTCCAGGCCGCCATCGCGGTGCTGGTATTTTACGTCGAAAGCCTTGGCGAAGTTTTGCCCGAGGAAATGGCTGGTTCCCATCTGCAGCGCCTTGCCATCCTGCATCATGCCTTCGATGCAATAGGTATCATCGGCGCCGGCGAAGCGTTCGTTTTCCGTTTTGACGCCCTTGATCACCGGCACGGCCATCCATTCTTCGGCGAAGGTGGCATACACTTCGAGCATCTTGCGGGTTTCTTCCAGGGCTTCTTCCTTGGTGGCATGGGCGGTATGGCCTTCCTGCCAGAGGAATTCAGCGGTGCGGAGGAACAGGCGTGTGCGCATTTCCCAGCGCACTACATTGGCCCATTGGTTGATGAGGATAGGCAGGTCGCGGTAGCTGCGGATCCAGTTCTTATACGTGTTCCAGATAATGGCTTCGCTGGTTGGGCGCACCACCAACTCTTCTTCCAGTTTGGAATCGGGATCGGCCATCAGCCTGCCCGGCCTGTCGGGATCGGCTTTGAGGCGATAATGCGTTACCACGGCGCATTCCTTGGCAAAACCTTCGGCGTTCTTTTCTTCTTTTTCAAAGAGACTCTTGGGAACGAACAGCGGGAAATAGGCGTTACTGTGGCCCGTTTCCTTGAACATTTTGTCAAGCTGTGCCTGCATTTTCTCCCAAATGGCGTAACCATAGGGTTTGATGACCATACAGCCCTTTACGGCGCTGTGTTCTGCCAGGTCGGCCTGCTTCACCAGGTTGTTATACCATTCGGAGTAGTTCTCGCTGCGCTTTACCTTCTCGAAGCTCATTTATGGAATGTTTTTTGTAGATTTACCTGTGCAAAGGTAGCTGAAACGCTGCATTGCGAAAGGAGAAACCCACCATGAGAAAGCTCATCCCCTTATTGTTCCCGGCATTGATGCTCGGGGGCTGTGCACAACAGAAAACAGCCCTTGTGAATCATTACGACGATGCGTACTTCGTTCCGTCTGATGCTGCGGAGAAGCCTGTCTACAGCCGTGCAGCAGCACAGAACAACCAGGCTTCACCCTGCGATGAATGCTCGTACAGCGGCAGTTACTCAGACCGCTTCCGGAATTTCGGACAGAGCGGGCGATCCCATACCCCCGGCTTCAACCCATACCTGGGTTACAGCCCGGCATTCGGCTGGAACTATGGCATGAACATGGGCTTCGGTTTTTACGATCCATGGATGATGAACCGCGGCATGGGTTATAATCCATATATGATGGGTGGATGGAATACGCCATTTCACAATCCTTGGCATAATCCGTGGAACAATTCATGGTTCAGTCCCTGGAATAATCCCTGGTACTGGGGCGGCGGATACAATCCCGGCATGGGCGGCGGCGGTGGAGGTTTTGGCGGAGGTGGCAACAACCGTCCGACAACCAACCGTTTGCGCATGAGCACGCCCAACAATACCTTGCCGGTTTACCGCGGTCCAAACGGCACCACAGTGAATGCGCCGCAGAGACAAACTCCGGGCAATCCGGGCAGCACAGGCCGTCCGGCGCCGACCACTTCGCCCAATGCGCCGCGCAACAACAATACACCGGTGCAGACCCAGCCGGGCGGTAACCCAACTTCACGTCCGACACCGGCGCCCACATCGCGCCCGGCTCCTTCCACCCAACCGCGCCCGGTAACGCCTCCGGTGATGGACAATAACCGTCCGCCGGTGAACAATGCACCTGCACCACGCAACAGCCAACCCACATTCTCAGCACCACCGGTGCGCAGTTCTCCTTCGCCTGCTCCTTCCGGCGGAGGTGGAGGTGGTAGCAGCAGTGGACCGCGCCGACGATAAGCATCCCAAAGTCAACCAATTTTCCTTTTCAAAACCCTATTGAAACTTTAACAAGCTGTTTTGACGCCAATCGTTTTCAAGCATTACAAGACGCTCTTGCTTGCTTCCGGCTGCACGCTGGGCGCAATGGGCGCAGTGCACGCGCAGAATGAATCAGATGCAATCCGCTATTCTTCCGGTTACTGGTATGGTACAGCGCGCAGCATGGGCGTGGGCGGAGCCGTGAGTACACTCGGAGCCGATGCCAGCGCCATTACACTCAATCCGGCAGGCCTTGCGCAATACAGAAGTTCGGAGTTTTCGTCGAGCCTGTCTTTTCAGAATATCAGCAACCGGGCCTCTTATATCAACTCGGTGACGCGCGACGCAAGGTTCAATATGAACATCCCCAACCTTAGCCTGATCATTGCAGACCAGCAATACGACGGCAATAAGCCACGCACCGAAGGTTGGGTGAATTATGCGGTCGGGTTCGGCGTAAATCGAAGCCACGATTTCCATTCGCGCACCTTTTTCCGCGACACGAATAACAGCTCGTCGGTCACTGATTACTTCGCCGACCGGGCCAATGGAACGCTGGTAGACGATATGCAGGAAGGCAGCCTTGAACGTATCGCATGGGATGCTTATGCAATGGACGCCGGCAGCACCAACGGAACCTATCTAAGTCCTTTGCTCGGCGGCACGCGCATGCTGCGCCAGAGCGGAATCCGCGATATACGCGGCAGCATCAACGATTGGCATCTCTCGCTGGGAACCAATTATTCGAATCGGCTATATCTCGGCTTGGGCTTGGTTTACAGCGCATTGCGTTACCAGGAAGATTTTTCGTTGGAAGAACGCGATCTGAAGACCGATCCTACGTTGAAGGATCTGCGCGATGTGGAATTCATCGAAACCAATAACGACCGCGGCGGTGCTGTGGGTGCGCGGCTCGGCATGATCCTGCGCGCGAACGACAACCTGCGCTTTGGCCTGGGTATCCAGACGCCGCGCTCCTTCAGTCTAACCAAAACCTATACCTACCGCATCGTGACGCGTTACGACGCAGGTGCAGCAGGTGGAATCAGCCGGGCAGAGGCAGAAACCGATCCGGCGAATTCGTACACATTCAAAATTGTAACGCCCTTCAAAGCCAACCTGGGCATGACGATGCAGTTTGGTAAGAACGGATTCATTGGTGCCGATATGGAGCTGGTGGATTACACCACTTCGCGCCTCACCGCTACCGATTACGGTTTTCAGACCGAGAACGCCAATATCCGGCTGCTGTACCGCCAGGTGCTGAATGCACGCATCGGCGGGGAATGGGTGATTGACAAATACCGCTTGAGGGCAGGCTACATGAACTTCCCGAATCCTTTCTCGAACAACGCCGGCATTCCTTTTACCCGCGACCTGGGTTATTCGGCCGTGACAGGCGGCTTTGGGATCCGCGAAAAAGCCTATTTCCTCGACCTGGCACTGGTAGGAGGCAAGCGTGCCGATTATTACACACCTTACAGCTTCAACGAAGGAAGCCCTTACACCGCCTATACCGTTACCAACAATTACCGCTTCTGGAATTTTGTGGTCACGCTGGGATTCAGACTCGAGTGAGTCGCCGGTGGTTGAGCGCTTGAAGCGAAGCGGAAAGCAGTCGAAACCCAAATTGAAGTTTCTGAAGTGCCGGTGGTTGAGCCTGTCGAAACCCGAATTGAAGTTTCGAAGTTACCGGTGGTTGAGCATGTCGAAACCCACTTTCAAACTACTGACGACCCGGTGGTTGAGCGCTTGAAGCGAAGCGGAAAGCAGTCGAAACCCTTGTAAAGTTTCTGAAGTGCCGGTGGCTGAGCCTGTCGAAACCCCTGATTCAAACGTTGCTTTACGGTAGTTGAGCCGTGAGGCATTGCTCACGGTCCTGGACCTTCGGTCCTCCGAATTGTAGCGCCACATTGCCTGCCTGTTCGACAGCAAATCCCCGACGAAAGTGTCGGGGCACGGGTGCTACGCTGTGTGCGATCAATGACCGGGCGGCGGTCACAGGGTAGGTGCAACGCAGTGAAGCCATATCGACGTGCCGCTGCGATGACAAGGTTAGAACAGGGTCTTCCACACCTGTCATTTCCACTCAATCCAGCTTCTGTATTTGCGAAGCAGGCAAAAAAAAGAGCCCCTGATAGAGGCTCTTTTTAAAATGGTTTCGTTTAGATTACTGAACGGGAGCAGACCAGCTGTTTACGCAAGTCAGCTTGTTGTCGGTGCCCTGTTTCCAGAGAACCACAGTAACGCGCATTTTTTCTTTCTTCCAGGTGCCGTTGAGGGTACCGAAGAAGTTGAAAGTTTTTACGCCCCACTGGTCCATTGTGTTGGTGAGAACATCACCGGTAGAAGAAGCACCGAGTGTAACGCGAAGTACGTTGTCGTGGATATTCTTGTTGGCGCTGGCGTCAGAAGACTGGGTGTGGTTCAGTCCGTCTTCAGTAACGTAAGCAGCGATTTTGTAGGTACCTTCAGTAGCAGCAACAGCTTTGAAGAACTGGGTTTCAGCTTTCACAGTGATGTCGGTACCGCTGATAGTGGTAGTGAACTTGGTGTTGGCGATGGGCGTACGGGCATTCACTTCATCAATTTTAGAAGCAACTGCCGTGTTGCTCATACCGTTTCCAACGAGCGCAGCAAAAGGCTGTTCAGCGCCACCGAAGAACATGGTAGGAACCGAAGAAACCGCGAAAGTTCCGGCCAATGCGTTAGAAGAAGCATTGTTCATCGGATCGGCAGTACCACCGTTCACCTGGCAAGAAATTACGTTTGCTTTGCCTGGGTAAGTAGCCTTGATGTATTCCTTCGCGGGTTTGCCATAAGCACCGCAGGGTGGGCACCAAGTTCCACCGAAATAGAATACTGTGGTCTGCTGGGTCTGGGGAACAACTGCAGGAGAAGGCTTGTTATCGCCGCCGCCGTTGTTGTCGTCTTTTTTACATGCAGCCAGTGACAGCAGTGCGCCGGCAGATGCGATGAGAAGGAGTTTTTTCATGGTGTAATGATGTTTTTCGGTCGGCCAATTTACACAAAATACCTTTTCGATTTCCAAACGTCCGAAAATGACCCTCGAAAGACAGTGAGCCCAAGCCGCAGTCTGCCCTACCTTTGCACATCCATGCGACGCATTGCCTTTACCCTGCTTAGCCTTTGCTGCTTCACTTCGTTGCCTGCCCAGATCTTCGTTCTCGATGCCGGCCGAAACGGAAACCTGCCTGCCCGCCTCGATAATGAGATTGGCCTGGCAGCAGCATCCGACGAATCAGATGAAGCCAATGGAAACTGGCAACTTTGGATGGATTCGGCCGCACAACCCGCCCGTTCCTCCGCCCTTGCATTGGGCTTCAGCTTCCGGCTTGGAACAACAGTTTATACCCATGTGCGCGCAGGCTCCAACGGCTATATCACCTTCGATACCACGGCGCCACTTTTCAGCGACACTTTGAACCGCAGCCTGCCTGTAAGCGGGCTTCCAACCCCGGCTTTTGTTTTCGGCGGACTGCAACTGAGCGGAAGCAACGACAAACTGCTCTTTCGCTACACCGGTACCGCCCCCAACCGCAGCCTTTGGATTAAATGGCATTCCGCCTCTGCAGGTGAGAACTTTGCCTATGCCGCCGCTGTAATCAGGGAAGAGGGAACCTGCTGGATGGGTTGGATGCATTCCGGTAACAATGGGCAGCCCTACAAAAAACCTGCACTATACCTGGGTATGCAAACCGCATCTGCCAATGCCGCATTTCCGGGAAATGTTCCTTTACAACCGGATTCCGCTGCCACTGGCTTGCAAGCGGGTGATAACTACTTTGCTTGTTTCGTGTTCGACACTGCCTATCGCTCGGATATCCGTTGGCTCGCCCGTCCTGCCGCGCTCCAGTTTGAAAGGAATACTCCACGGATTTGGAATTTGCCGGCATTTTCTGCCGCACCTACTGCCTCGGGCGATTTGGTACTGGCCGTTGCCGTGAATGGCGGCGCTGAATTCCAACGCCGCATCGCCAATCCGTTTGGCGCCGGTCGCGTAGCCGCTGTGCAAGACACCTTGCCAGGCCTGAACGATACCGGATTCTACAATGTGCGCGTCCGTATCCTTTCATACGCCGGCATTGCAGAGACATTGCGCAACGGCGACACACTGAGTTTTACGGCAGCTGTGCACAATCCGCTTCCCTACAACAAGCGTCCGCTGGTTGAATACCATACCGCCTCCTGGTGTGCTGAATGCCCGGGCATGCATCCCTGGCTCAGTCAAGCATCCGGCCGCGGAGCAGTAGTGCTTGAACATCATCAGCGCGATGGCATGACCCATGCACATACCAACAGCATCGGCGCGTCTAATCTTCCTGCATTGTTCATGGGTGGAAGCATGCTGGAATCGCGGGATACGGCCGGTCTTAATGCTGCCCTTTCCATTGCACAGGCAGAGAAATCACCCTACCGGCTGCAGATTGCCGATGCGGCTTTGTCTGTTACCGGACAACTTAGTTATCGTGTTGAAATGACCTGCGGAGCGCATTTCGCGGGTGAAGTGAAGCTTCTCACCGGATTGCGCGAGAAGTTTCAACGCGGTCTTGGCCAGCCCTGGGAACAGCGCATTGCCGGCAATTTGCGCAACGACACCCTTGGCGGGCCGTTTATCGGCTTCCCCGCAAACGTTGAAATGTATTTTCATCCGAATGTGGCATGGCGGTTTATGAGTCCATACCAGGGAGAAACCAACGGGTTACCTGCATCGCAGCACCGGCCTGGCTTTGCTGTAACACGCAATTTCAGCACACCCCTGCCTGATCCTGTTTTCGCCAATGTGCCGGTTACTTCCGTGTATTCCGACCGCGGTACGAACGTGGTAGCGCGTTACAAGCCATACGAAACGGAAATTTTTGCAGTGCTTTGGACCCAGGATGCCGCAGGCCGGCGCATAGCCCTTCAATCGGTTGTGCAACCGCTGTGGGATTTTGCTGCAGGTAAAACAGAACTCCACAAACCAGATCTGCAAGCCTGGCCGAATCCGTCGAACGGACAGTTCACCGTCCGCCACAGCGGGCTGCGTGTCGGTGCACCTTTTGCTGTGTATGCTGCGAGCGGTGCCTGCGTGATGAAAGGTTCACTTGCGGCTGAAGAAACACAAATCGCCTTGCCGGCTCTTGCGCCGGGTGTATATTGGTTCAGAAGCGAAGGAAGGGCGGTTTCGCTGGTAATCGCGCCCTGAGTTTTTAGCTCAGAACCACGGTTTTCATGCTGATGTCCAGGCTTTTGGCGGAATGTGTCAGCAGGCCAAGGGAGATAAAATCGACACCGGTTTCTCCGTAAGCGCGAAGGTTTTGCATGTTGATGCCGCCGGATGCTTCGGTTTCCATGGCGCCGGCTACCAACTGAACACCTTCAGTCACCATTTCAGGGCTGAAGTTGTCAAACATGATGCGCTGCACTTCCGGATAGCGGAGCACCCGATGTACATCACTCAGATTTCTGGTCTCCACTTCAATACCCAGGCTTAGCCTGTTGGCAGAGAGGTAATCGAGGGTGCGTTCGATGGCGGCTTCAATTCCACCGGCAAAGTCGATATGGTTGTCTTTCAACATGATCATATCGAAGAGACCGAAACGGTGGTTGTAAGCTCCTCCGGTTTTAACGGCCCATTTTTCCAGCATGCGCAATCCGGGTGTGGTTTTGCGGGTATCGAGCAGTTTAACCGGCAAGTCGTGCACCAGGTCGACAGCTTTGGCGGTGATGGTGGCGATGCCGCTCAGTCGCTGCATGCAGTTCAGCAACAGGCGTTCGCCGGCGAGCAATGCACGAACAGAGCCTTCGGCCAATGCCATGGTTTCTCCTTTTGACACCCGGTCGCCGTCTTTGGCGAAAACTTCAAGGCTGGCATCGGGGTCGAGGGTAAGCAGGATACGCTTTGCCAGTTCCATTCCGGCCAATACGCCGTCTTCCTTCATCAGAATCCGGGCAGTACCGCGCTTATCGGCCGGAATACATGCCAGGCTGCTATGGTCTCCACTGCCGAGGTCTTCGGCCAGGCTGTCGGCGATGAACTTTTTTATTTCTACTGAATCGAATAATTGGTCTGCGCTCATTGCTGTGCTACAATCTTCATTTCCTGGATCAATAAACCGGTGTTACCTTTCTTCAGGAATACGCTTACGCGGTAGTTTCCATTGCCGGTTTCCAACCGCATGATGGAATAATGGGCGCCGTTTTCGCTGCTGCCCTGGTTCACGATCAGGCATTGGCGGGGCGGATGGCTGCGGAAGAACTTATCGAGTATCATCGTTGCCTGTCCTTTGCTGTAAAAGCCTTCGCCCTGAGGCGTGCTGAGTTGGACGCTGCTGTGCATCAGGTTGCTGATGGCAGCTGCATTGCCCTGTGCCAGATAACTGCGCAAGGTTTCAATATCGCTGTGCCCCGGCGCCAGTCCGAATATCGTGTAGATGCCCGAAAAGAGCCACAATTTAACCAGTTGAAACATCTCCGTTTCGCTTTATTGTGCCAATTTTGTGCCAAATATAGACCTGTGCAGGCACCTCTGAGACATATTCGCTGGATACTATTCGATTTGGACGATACACTGTGGGATTTTGAAGGGAATGCTGAGGAAGCCTTGCAGGAACTTTTTGAAAGCCATGGCCTGCCCGAACGAACCGGAAAAAGCGCTGCCGAGTTCATTGCCCACTATCAGCGCATCAACAAGGAATATTGGAGGATGTACGAATCGGGGCTGGTGGATAAACACCGTCTCCGCACCGGGCGTTTCACCGATGCCTTCCGCGCTGTTGGTTTGCCGGAATCGGAACATCCTGAAAGCGCCTGGGAAGAGTACCTTGAAATCTGTCCCCTGAAAACGCGGCTCATGCCGGGTGCAAGAGAATTATTGGAAACCCTTCGCCCGCATTACAGCATGGCCGTTGTAACCAATGGCTTTGAAGTTACCCAGCGCACCAAACTTGAGACATCCGGACTGTCGGGCTATTTCGATGCAATAGTGAGCAGCGAGGCCATCGGGCATCCAAAACCTTCTCCGATCATCTTCCAACACGCTATGAAGTTACTTGGCGCTACACCGGAGGCAACGCTCATGGTGGGAGACAATGCCGACACCGACATCCAGGGTGCGCGGGCAGCAGGATTGGAAACAGCCTGGTATTGCAGGCAACAGCCCATCGACAGCGCCGGACCGGAAGGAACCTACCTCATTTTCAATTTATCCGAACTGCCGGCCTTGCTCCACTGAACGTCAAATCGATTGAGACCGTTTGCAGTAAGCGCGCTTTCACCGTACTTTGCAAATTATGAAGAAGTTTACCGCCGCATTGGGTCTGCTGGCCATGGGTCTTTCCCTGCAGGCCAATGGAAGCTACAGCATCGTTGAAGACAAGAACAGCACCTTCTACGTACCCCACAGCGACTTCACCGATTGCGCGATTCATATCCGGTCCAATATTGCAGACTCTCTTTTCATGGCCTACGAGCGCATCGAAGAGAACGTACCATCCGGCTGGGGAGCGAATCTCTGCGATAATGCCGTATGCTACGGAGATCTGCACACTGCGGCCAATATGGCGCCTTTTAAAGCACCCGCGGAAGCTTTCATGAAGATTACCGTAAACCCTATGGGGATTGCTGGCACTGCGGTTGTCAAGTATGCGGTATGGGATCTCAACAACCCCAACCAGCGCGATACCCTTACGTTCAATATTGTGGTATTCTGGGGTGCGTCAGCTGATCAGGCGGCGAAGGCACTTGCCGGCATGATTGGTCCGAATCCTTTCAGCAACACATTGCAGGTTTCCAATGCCGGTCTCGACGCTGCCGATTACAGCATCTACGACGCCATGGGCCGCCAGGTATTGAATTTCCGCATGGAAGCCTCCGAAATCCGCACACTTCCTCTTGAAGCCCTGCCCCGCGGCATTTATATCCTTCGTCGTGGCGCCGCCGCCGTGCGCGTGATCAAAGATTGAGGAACAAGCAGCTTTCCTTACCATCCGCCTTATCGTGGAGCTGAGTTTTGATTCCGGCGCCGGGTGGTTGTTGCCCGTCTTCATTCTCGCTGGGCTCATCACCTGGCTACACTACCGCAAACACAACCTTCTTGTAAGCAACAGACCGCTTTTTTTGTTGCTCTGCGGATTGCGTTTTACGGCGCTTTTCCTGGCAGGCGCACTCCTTACCGGCCCTCAATTGCGCTTCCGGCAAAACGAAATCCGGAAGCCGCTGCTGATCGTATTGAGCGACCGCAGTGCGTCCATATCGGCTGCAGGAGATACAGCTGAAATCATTCGCTTCCTCAAAGACCGCCTGCCCGCTATCAGCGATAATTCCTTCGGTGAAAACACCCTGCGCATCGTTCCCTTCGGATGCGGTAAAGGCAGCGAATCGTTTTCTGCGCCGTGCACAGACCTTGAAACTGCGCTGCAAGAAACAGAAGAGCGCTTTTCGGGACAGGCGATAGCAGCTGTTGTGGTGCTGAGCGACGGCATCGTGAACCGCGGCATGCATCCGCTCTATGCGCCCTGGCCATTTCGTGCACCACTCTACACTTTAGGTTGGGGCGATACGATTCCGGGCCGTGATCTGTTGCTGCGGAATGCTACGGCGCCGCGCATGGCTTTTATGGGAAACAGCATCAGCATAGAAGCCGATGTCAATGGCGTGGGTTTTGAAGGAAGGAGCGTTCCGGTCACACTCAGCGAAAACGGTAAACCAATCGCAGTAAGTACGCTCAGTCTGAGCGGTAATCCGCCTTATGCAAGGGTGCGTTTCAATGTCGAAACGAATGAACCCGGTATGCGGCATTTCAGCATTCAGGTTCCGGTACAGGACAAGGAAAGACATGCCGCCAATAACCGCACGGAAGTTTACGTGGATGTGGTAGATGAACGGCAAAAAGTCGCCCTCGTTTTTCACAGTCCACATCCCGATATCGCTGCCATCAGGGAAGCGTTCGCATCGGCTCCGGCATACACGCTCGAGGTGATGGATGCAGAACAGTTTCTGCGCAGCGATCGCGGTGCTTACGACCTGATTATATGGCACCAGCTGCCTTCGGTCGATCGCCGTATCCGCGAGGTGATGAGCCAGCAGGCGGGCGCAGGCTCCAATATGCTATTCATTATTGGTGCGCAAACACGGACTGACGACGCGCTGCGCGGACTGGACCCTGCATTTGGTCTGCAGGCTGCGCCGGGAAGAACTACCGAGGCCCTGGCCGCCTGGAATCCCGGTTTTACCGCTTTTGAAGCCGCGCCCGGATGGGCCGATGCACTGGCACAGTGGCCGCCGCTTGCGGTTCCCTTTGGCAATTACACTGCCGGTGCGGGGCTTGAAGTACTCGCCTGGCAGCGGATCGGATCGGTCAACACGCAAAATCCGCTGATAGCCTTCAGTTCCCGTGGACAGCAAAAAACGGGTTGGATTTGCGGGGAAGGCATCTGGCGCTGGCGCATGCGGCAGTATCTCCGCGACAAAAATCACGATCTGTTCGATGCTTTCTTTTTGCGCCTGGTGCAGTACAGCGCCATCCGCTTGAACCGGAAGCTATTCACGGCAACCCCAACGCGCCGTTTGTATGCGAGCGGCGAGCCGGTTGTTTTAGAAGCCATATTGCTGGATAAAACCCGCAATCCGAAACAGGGCCGGCAGATCGAACTCACCACACGCGATGCGGAAGGCAGAACCCAACGCTGGAATATGAGTCCGGGTAAAATGGCATACCGCCTCGATGCGGGCGTTTTACCTCCGGGCGATTACACATACGAAGCCGTGGTGAAAGAAAGCGGTGAAAAAGACAATGGTTCCTTTTCGGTTAGTGCCGATGCACCCGAGCAGGCAGAGCTAAAAGCCGACTGGACTTTGTTGCGGCAATGGGCATCGCGGCATGGCGGATTATTTGCTCGCTGGGCGGAAAGGGAAACGCTTTTCAGGCAGATGAAGGAGCGAAACAAAACCGGTGATATCATCCAGTCTGATATTACGGTGCGCAGCCTGCTCGATCTTCCCTGGTATCTCGGCATCATCGTTTTGTTGCTTTGTGCGGAGTGGTTTTTGCGTCGCCGGGCCGGGGGGTATTGATTTTTTTACATGAATCGCATTTGTTGATATCATTTTTCCTATCTTTGCAGCCCGTTTAGTAGCAATGCAACTCACCAAAGAATCTAAAAAGGAGATTTTCACCCGTTTCGGAGGAAATGAAGCCAATACCGGCAGCACCGAGGCCCAGATTGCTCTTTTCACCGAGCGCATCAACCATATCAGCCAACATCTGAAAGGCAACAGGAAGGATTTTTCAGCCGAACTGAGCCTGGTAAAGCTGGTAGGCAAGCGCAGGTCGCTCCTGAATTATCTTGCGAAGCAGGATATCTTCAAGTACCGCGCGCTGATCAAAGAACTTGGAATACGCAAGTAAGCAAGCCTTACTTCTTAACACCTTACGAATGAGAAAAGCCCCTTTTCAAGGGGCTTTTTTTGTTCGAACCAAAACGATATGAGTAACATACACACCCTCCGATTTGATACCGGCGACGGTAAGATAATCGAACTGGAAACCGGCCGGCTGGCGCGTCAGGCGCATGGCAGCGTTGTGCTGAAGGTCGGTAACACCATGCTCCTGGCTACGGCTGTGAGCAATTACGATGCACGCGAAGGTATCGATTTCATGCCGCTGACTGTTGATTACCAGGAGAAGTTCGCAGCAGTAGGCCGCATTCCCGGTAGCTTCCACCGCCGCGAAGCCCGCCCCAGCGATTACGAAGTGCTGATCAGCCGCCTGATCGACCGCGCACTGCGCCCGCTGTTCCCTGAAGATTACCACGCCGATACCCAGGTGCTTGTGTACCTTATCAGCTCAGATGAGAATCATTTGCCCGATCAATATGCCGGTCTGGCCGCATCAACCGCCCTCGCCCTGAGTGATATTCCGTTCAACGGACCTATCAGCGAAGTGCGTGTTGCCCGCATCGATGGCAAACTGGTGCTCAACCCGTTAAGAGACGAACTGGAACGCGCTGATATCGATATGATTGTGTCGGGTACAATTAACGACATCAACATGGTGGAAGGCGAAATGAGCGAAGTGAGCGAAGCCGATATGTTGGCTGCCATGCAGTTCGCCCATGATCACATCAAGATCCAGTGCGCCAAGCAACTCGAACTCGTGGAAATGGCCGGCGGCCGCAAGGTGCGTGAATACAGCCATGAAGTGAATGATGCAGAACTGCGCGAACAGGTAATCAGCGCATGCACGCCTGAAATCCGCGCCGTAGCTGAAAGCGGTAAGCCCAAAGCCGAACGCCGCGATGCTACCCGTGCCATCCTGGATAACTACCTGCTGCGTTTTGAAGGCGCAGAATATGCTGACCTGAAGAAAACCCTCACCAAGAAATACTTCCACGAGGCCGAATACTATGCGATGCGTGCGATGATCCTGGATAGTGGCAAGCGCCTCGACGGCCGCAACGCGACCCAGATCCGCCCCATCGACTGCATTACCGATTACCTGCCTGCCGCCCATGGTTCCAGCGTGTTTACCCGCGGCGAAACCCAGGCGCTGGCAACTGTAACCCTTGGCGGTAAGCTCGATGAGCAGCTGCTCGACAGCCCCATGCTGCACGGTTACAGCCGTTTCATGCTCCACTACAACTTCCCGCCTTTTAGCACCGGCGAAGCCCGCCCGATGCGCGGAACCGGTCGCCGCGAAATTGGTCATGGTAACCTGGCCCTGCGCGGTCTGAAGAAAATGATGCCCGCCGACTATCCGTATGTGGTGCGCATTGTGAGCGATGTACTTGAATCGAATGGTTCCAGCTCCATGGCCACCGTTTGCTCCGGCAGCATGGCGATGATGGATGCAGGTATTCCGCTTCCCAAGCCCGTTGGCGGCATCGCCATGGGTCTGATCACCGATGAAGGCAGCGACAAATACGCCGTATTGAGCGATATCCTCGGCGATGAAGATCACCTCGGCGACATGGATTTCAAGGTGATTGGAACCCGCGATGGTATCACCGCCTGCCAGATGGATATCAAAATCCACGGCCTGAAATGGGAAATGGTTTCCAAGGCGCTCCAACAAGCGCGTGAAGGCCGTTTGCATATCATTGGTGAAATGGAGAAAGCCATCACCACAGCACGCGCAGATTACAAGTCGTTCGTGCCGCGCATCGAAGTGGTGAAGATCGACAAAGAATTCATCGGTGCCGTGATTGGCCCGGGTGGCAAGCATATCCAGGAACTGCAGCGCGATACCAATACAACCATCTCGATCGAAGAGAAAGATGGCATGGGCATCGTTGAAATCATGAGCAAGGATGGTGAAGGCATGCGCCGTGCACTTGAGAAAATCCGTGGTATTGCTACCATGCCCGAAGAAGGTCAGATTTATCAGGGTACCGTGAAAACGATTACCGATTTCGGTGCATTCGTTGAAATTCTGCCCGGTAAAGACGGACTCCTGCACATCAGCGAACTGGCCTGGGAACGCGTTCCAAGCATGGAAGGTGTTTTCACCGAAGGTGATAAGATCGAAGTGAAACTGATCGAAGTCGACAAGAAGACCGGTAAATACCGCCTGAGCCGAAAGGCCTTGTTGCCGAAACCTGAAGGTTGGGTAGAACGCGAACCGCGCGAACAACGCGACCGTGGTCCCCGCCCTGATCGCGGCCCGCGCAACGACCGCAACGACCGCGACCGCAATCGCGACCGTGGCCCACGTCCGCCGCGTGAACACAACGATTGATTCAATTGAATACAAAGAAAAAGCCCGTCAAATCGACGGGCTTTTTTTATGGACGGATGGTAGTTGCGACTGCCTGCCGTGCGTGGCTCAGTTTTCGGTGTCGAAACTGAATTCAGCCACCCAATAGAAGTATTCGCTTTTGCGGAGCCAGGTGCCGGTAATAACAGAAGTACCGAGTTGGCTGATGCGCAGATAACCTTTTACATCCTCCCGTTGATCGCTCGATTCGAGTTCAGCCGCCTGACCGCTGAAATGATGCCCGTCTTCAGCGAAGAGTTTCAGCAAACCACCTTCCATGGAAGCACTGGGCAGCCAGTCGAACGTAAGCAGGCTGCCGCCGCTCATATGGCCCTGGATGGCCGCGGTGTAAACGGTTTCGTGGGCGTGTTCACCATAATTGTCGAGCGCCGATTTGCAGATCCATACGACATGACCTTTGAATGTTTTGTTGTTACTCATGCTGCAAAGTTGGCCTGTGGCCGGGCGCAACGGCATGACTGCAATCAGTAAAAACACGGAAATCTGTCAGGATTGACGCGCCTGTCCTAATTTCGGAACCATGAAAACGGTCTTGGTGACAGGGAGCAATGGATTACTCGGGCAGAAGCTTACGGATTTGTACCGCGGGGTTCCGGACCAGAAACTGGTGGCGACAGGCAAGGGGCCAAGCCGCCATCCGGCGAGCGATTTCACCTACGAGTCGCTCGATATCTGCGATCCGTATGCAGTAGAGAAAGTGCTTGATGCCTACCGTCCGGATGCGATTATCCATACTGCCGCCATGACCAATGTGGATGCGTGTGAAGCAGACAAGGCCGGCTGCGATGCGCTGAATGTGGAAGCTGTGCGCTCGCTTGCAACCGCGGCAGACCAGCGCAATTGCCATTTTATCCATGTGAGCACGGATTTTATTTTCGACGGCGAAGCAGGTCCGTACAGCGAAGATGCATTGCCCGCACCGCTGAGCTATTACGGTCATAGCAAGCTGAAAGGCGAGGAAATCGTGCGCAGCGTTTGCCGTGATTGGGCCATTTTGCGGACCGTATTGGTGTATGGCCGCGTTGCCGATATGTCGCGCAGCAATATTGTACTGTGGGCAAGACAAGCCCTCGCTTCCGGGCAGCCTTTCCGTGTGGTGAACGACCAATGGCGCACGCCCACGCTTGCAGAGGATCTTGCGCAAGGTTGCAGGCTGGCAGAATTGCACCATGCGCAGGGGATCTACCATATCAGCGGCGACGAACTCATGTCGATCAGCGAACTGGTTCGGCGTGTGGCAGCCCATTACGGTTACAGCGCTGCGCAGATGGAAGAAGTAAGCAGCAATACCTTGAACCAAGCTGCGCGTCGCCCGCCGCGCACCGGCTTCATCATCGAAAAAGCCCGTCGGGAATTGGGTTACGAACCGCATAGTCTGGAAGCGGGTTTGCGTTTGCTGGACGCTTTTGAACAAACGATGCAACAAGGGGTATGACGCGCATTCCGCAGGC
>Ga0315901_10003567_pt1 | contig 20151 bp, 32 predicted proteins | sample LakEriMetagenome_10_FD_203761 | JGI IMG/M metagenome (GOLD analysis project Ga0315901, IMG submission 203761) | Freshwater fungal communities from buoy surface, Lake Erie, Ohio, United States - Buoy 2 MA116 | ecosystem: Environmental > Aquatic > Freshwater > Lake | place: USA: Lake Erie, Ohio... | reverse complement strand
TGATGATCTGCAACCAAACTCTTTCTGTTAACACAGGAAGGAATCAGGCAGATCTGTTTAACTTCTTTGCCATGAACTCGGCAGAAGATAAGTTGAACAATGCTGAACTACTGGTTAACTTCACACGTAAAGGAACTGGTCTTACGATCCAGGGTCGGCTGATTACTGATGCGTGGAAGGATGCCAACACAGGTGAGAAGCGCTCTAACACCAAGATCCAACTGGTGTCCATGACCCTGGCACCTAAGGGCCAAGGGGAAGTCAAGCCGATTGCACCGCAGACAACTGTTGCCTCTGGTGAGAATGTCACTAGTCTGTGGGGTGGCCGTACCGCTGAGGAAGGCTCTGACCCCTGGACGCAAAGCTCTGGTGGTGGGCTGCCTGATCTCCCCGGTCAGTACGGCTCGGCACCTGACCTTGAAGAAGTTCCCTTTTGATTACTATGTCAATTCAAATTGCTGGTGTTGACCCTGACTTCTCTTTAGAAGATGCAATTGCTTATGAGTTCTTTATAGAACATGTAAGCATTTTATTTCAGAGTGAACTTGAGAAGGAAGAACTTGGTGATGCAGTAGCACAGCTTGCCAAAGCTTCTTACACAATTGCCGCCATCTTTTGTCACACCCGTGAACAACACATTGAAAAAACCAATGACGAAGACTGATCAACGCATGAAGTTCACGCTTGAGGAAGAAGAGTATACCGTCGTATTCCAAAGCGCTGGTGTTACTACTGATGAAATCCTTGAGCACTTCATCATGTTTATGAAGGGCTGCGGGTACCTGGAAGACAGTGTTTACGCTGCGCTCCAGGAATCCCTGGATGAACGTGAAGCTTTGTCAAAGGCAGCTGCGCTTTATGACAAGGATGCCTGCAAGGACCTAGTATAGGTCACCGCCTTCGGATGGCGCAAAAAGCATCGATGCCCAAACCCTGAACAAACCATGACCGCTTCCATGACTACTAAGAAAACTTCTGCGCTTGCAACACGTGGACTCGATTCTTTCAAACTTTTTCAATCCAAAGAATTTGTTTCGGGGTACCAGAACCTCGTCACTATCCAGCCCCTCAACAAGTCCAAGACACGAGGTTGGTTCGTGCGGAACTCAGACCTGGACACTTGCGGCTGGAGTGCCACTGAAGATCAGTTTGCTAAAGGTTCAGTTATCTGGAACTACAAGCAAACTTTTGGTATGGCTCCCAACACTTCAGTGGAAGAAGGACTCAATTTTGTTGAGCCTCGAATTCAAATCCTTCTTCGTTCTCCCCTCATGGTTGAGGAAACCACAGGGATGAGGCAGACGATTGGTACCTTTGACAACCCTGATGTCAAGGAACTGTGGGAAGCTGACAAGATTGCTGCTGACCTGGAAGGTAGCAAAGGCAATCTCTACAAGCGTAAGTACAGCGTACGCACCAAGTACCTGGTTTACATCCTGACCCAGGACAACAAGCGTGCTCATAAGATTCCGATGGTTCTGACCCTGAAGGGATTGAATGGCACAGACGTTTCCGAGAAGGTCAAGATGTACGAAAAAGAAATGTCCAAGTGTCTGAGTAAGGCACTGGATGCTGAAGTACCTTTGAGCTTCAATGAAAAGTTCTATGCAACTACCGTATTTACTCCGGTACTTGCCAACGAGATGCGCGGAGCCAACAACGTTGAGATCTGTGCAATTGAATCTTTTGACATTCCTGGTTACAGCACCCAAGAAGAAGCAGTCGAATCATTGAATCGCTTGTCGATTCCTGATGAAGATCGTGAATCTACCTGGAAGTACCAAGAACTGTTCAATGATTACATCAACATCCATGCCAAGCAGGATGCACAGAAACTTGGTGGTGCCTATGGCATCAAGGATGGTGTCGAGATTCTTCCTGTGTCTCGTACCATGGATACGGTAGAGGTGAAAGCCCTGCCTGCTCGTGATGAAATGACTGGCGAAGACATTAGTCTTGCCTGACGGAATCAGTGGTGTCCTTGATCTTGCTTGAGTAATTCTCCTGCATTAAATCAAGGGCATCATTAACTAAACCTTTGATAGCTATCTGCCGTGTTGTTGCAATCTTTGTTAACAGCACGGCAATTTCTTTTAACTCACTAAGTGATGTACATTCATTTATTGTTCTGAACATCTTCTCTTGCCAAAACAAATCCTCTGCAGATGATTCGAATTTCAACATGAGATTAAATTGTTTAAGTTCATTCTACTTGTTGCATTTAAACTGATTTGAAACCAATCGATTGTATTAAGGATTACCACCATGAAGCCTGAGCACAAAGCTGTTCTAAAAGTCGGAGGTTCCTTTGGCCTACTTGGTGCGGGTGTCCTTGCTCTTGTGGGCACTCCTGTGGCATGGGCTGCGCTTGCTTACGGAACGTACCGTGTATCGCGGGCAGCGTACCAGGATGCCAAGGTCCGTGCTAAGCTCCAGGAAGACGATAGCTCCTGGCACGTCTGATCAAACTCAACTCAAACTCAACTCATGTCCAACCAAACTCAACAGGAACTCAACGCGGCGCAGGCTGCAATCTACACACGCACCAACATCAGGCGTGCGTACCAGGACTTTGATGACACCGAAATCGCTGGTATTTATCTGCGAGGTGATCATTGTATTGTGGTGCGTCGCGATGGTAGCGAGCAGGCTTATGACCGGCAGCTGATCAAGGGTGCCTTCCAGCAGTACACGCATCGCCTTAAAGATTTCTTTGCTTACCTTGGCCCCAACTACAGGGGGCCAAGTGTCTGGCATAACAATGCTTATGTCATGTTCAAAGGTTGGAACTATACTCATGCACTTGGGCACCTGACAGCCAATGCAAAACTTCAACAGCACTGGGCCGACAAATTTATACACCTATCAGACCCCGCCAAAGTCGTCGCCCTCCTTCAGAATGAGCAGACGGATCTGGGACATTTGGTTGCGCCGGATGGGCTTCGGAGCCCGAATCGGCCAATTGACTTGGAGTCTGAGCTGGAGGAAAACGCCTCAGGTATTCAGGCCAGCACTCCTGAACCTTACTGCTCATGTGGGTCCTTTCAGCGTCAGCTTCTTAATGTTTCGTTATTCCAACAGGAGGTTGAAGGATTCAAACCCTGGTGCATCCACCTGACTTGGTTCCATAAATATCGTGAGCTTTTGTGCAAGCGCACTGAAGTGCGTAATGCATTGCCCAGTGGTACACCTGATAAGTGTGTGGCCTGGTGGTATGCACCTCCTGTTGACCATATCAGCGAGGGTAAGTTTGTCCTGCTGCATACCAAGTCTGGTGCTCAAGCTCCATTGACTCACTGGCGTACGTACAAACCTAAGGAGGTGTTCAACCAGAGTCATGCCTGGGATCTGTTCTTTAACATGATGGAGGCTGGCTACGTTCCGTTCCCTGGTACTGCATTACCACAACTACAATCTGCAATCAAAAAGAAATGAGTTTCCTTACGTGGGTTGAAAAGCTGGAGGTTGAAGTGATTGATGAAGAAGATGGTGGTTGCAGTATACGCATCCGTTGGGATAATAAAGATCCAGAGTTGCAGTACTGGACAAACCTTGGTGAAGAGGGACAAAAATCCTTTATCATCGAATCATTAACCAACGCGCTTGATTGCTATGTCGATTGACACCTACGGCCTTGACGAAGATCGCTACCTTGAGATCTTTGAAGATAAAGCCAAGTTTCTTTTTAAAACAATGCGCGCACTTGTGAGTGTAGCGCGAGAGAACGACGTAGATCTTAATGGCTGGCCCCATGATGTTATCTGGAAGATGTACGAGAGCGTTACGTATGATGCAAACGATGATGCTCGTGTAATCCAGAAGACGGAAGATCCTGAGAAAATTGCTGAACGTTCTTATGACGGCATCACAGTTTTTACTCGTCAGGATTTGATGGATGAAATCAAATCTATTAAGGAGCTTTTGGTAAAACCAGAGTGATCAATCGTCCTGGTCATGACGTAAAACTGACCATCATCTACACAACCAACTCATGTTTGAAACCATTGCATCGATTGTTCTTCCTGTTCTTAAAGATATTCTTTGGACAGCAGCCGCAGCGTTGCTGGCCTATGCACTAAACAAACTTCAAATTAAGTTAAACCCATGAAACCAAAACCTCTTCCTTGCTTAAAAGAATTAAGTAACGCCTTTGAAATTTCAACAACTTCTCCCAGTGGTTTGATTTGGAAAAATCCGCAAAACGCAAAACAAAAAACAAATCAAGTTGCAGGGTGCAAAAGAAATCATAACTACTGGTATGTTTCTTTTCAATACAAGCAATTATTGGTGCATCGAATTATCTATGCTCTTTACCATCAAGTAGATATTTCACATTTAACAATTGATCATATAGATCAAAACAGTTTAAACAACTCAATTAAAAACCTTCGCGCTTCAACCCATCAAGAACAACAATGCAACAAAAAAGGAAAACCAAATTCAACAAGCAAATACAAAGGAGTTGGTTGGTGCAAACAACTTAAAAAATGGAGAGCTTCAATTTGTGTAAATAAAAAACGCATGCACATTGGTTATTACTTTGATGAACTAGAAGCTGCGCATGCATATAACAATGCAGCCAAGAAACTTCATGGATCATTTGCTTTTTTAAACAATGTTTGAACAACAACAACAGCTAACAGCTGTTAAACTTGACAAACTTTCTGTTATTGAGTTGTACCAGCATTATGCTGCTCTCCAAAAGTCTTTGCCTTTTTTCACTTCTGAATCTGAAGAACTTGTTAAAGCAGAATTGGAAGCATGTGCAAATCTCCGTTCAACTAAAATAGACAATGTCTATTACGCTATGGCGGCCCATGAGGATGCTCTTGAACGCATCAAAAAAGAAGGGGATCTCATCACCCAAGCCAAGCGTCACCATGAGTCCCAACTGCGATCCCTCAAGGGTTTGCTAAATTGGTTACGGCGTGCACTGCCATCTGATTCCAATAAGATCAGTGGGCGCAATTATCAATTCACCCTTATACGCAAGAAGGAGTTAACTGTTGAGATCACGTCAGACCCAGAGTTTTGGGACACTGAAGAACGCAACAAATTCTGCATTGAGCAAGAAACAACCACAACCAAACGAATCGTGGTACGTTCAATGTCAGGAGAAGTCCTTGAAGAAAGGACTGAACCTCGAACTAAACAAGAAGTTCTCCCCAACCTCGATGCCATCCGCAACGCCTACCAAACCGGTCAGCACCTACCACACGGAGTCAAAGTTGTCCAAGAATACTCGGTCCGTTCCAAGCGCATCTTCTCAAACAAGTCAGTGGATCTGGAGGCATCCGAACATCTCGGAGAACTTCTACCAGAAGCTGGAACCCCCGACTGATCTCGAGGATGCACACATCCGCATGTCATGTCACAACCATAGTGTTGATGACTTCAATCTTCAGATTCAGATGAATGAACTGGAGATGTCAATGTTGTGTGATGGGGACGAGCCCGTGCCTTACCACAACGATAAGGTCGATGAGCTTGAGCAAAAGAAACTTAAGCTTTTGCTTGGTAAACGCTTCCACCAGAACGCAGCTCGTGCCTACTGGTACTACCTGGCACGTGGCGATAAATAAGTTGCCATACAATAAATAGATACAAGAGGTGTTCCATGTCTGATGAAAGTAAGCTGGTTGATTTACTGGCGGGTTTCACTCAGGCAGGGACACCTCTTCCCGCATTGGTAGGTACCAAGCTTGAGTGGCAGGTAACAGCGTTAACAGCAGGGATGTTAGCAAATGAAAACCTTGCTGCATCAATGGATGCAACTGAGATGGTTGATGCTGCCATCAATTACACGCATCTGATCCAAGAGCGTCTTGGTTACTATCAGCAAAATCAAGTGCACTCTTTGGAGAAGTTGCTGTAAAGTAATTCAGTCTTTACTACCAGCAATGGAACCCGTTATTGTTCCTCGGCTAACCGTATCGTTTGCGGTTGATCTTGAGGTTGAGTACGACAGCTTTGGCGGTCGCACTGCACAGGATATTGCTATTGCTCTCCAGGATGAGCTAGACGATCTCCTCTTTGAAACTAGCCCTGCCGTCAAAGGTGTTTTCACTTCCATCACCGCAATTGATTCCAATGACTAAAGAACTTCTTAAGAAACTGAACACCACTGGTGCATTCGATACACCTTGGTTGAAAGAACAACTGCGTAACTGGGACGTAGTAGAGGAGCAGAAGAAGGCTGACTTTATGGAGCGCCTGTACCAGGTCTACAAGCCAGTCAACCATTGCTACACGGGTTTGTGGGAACGCTTTTGCATGACCGAAGCTGGTACCACCATGCGTGAACGGTACTTTGAAATGCTTGCTGCAGTCAAAGAGTACGAAGAACTGGTGGAAAAACAAAAGAATCTTGAGGTTACAGCCTGAAGTTCAAGCTGAACAATTTATACTTATTGAACGTGCCACACTAGTGGTACGTTCTTTTTTGTCATGAAAGATCAAGTGGATGAACCGATGGATGCCATTAACAAATGGCAGGAATGGTATCGATCTAATCGTGTGATTACTGAGATTGATGAGCCGGGTGTCCCTAAAAGCTCACGTGAGTCTCTTCATAATACAAGCAAAGCTATGAGTGTCATGCCAGTATGGGGTGGAGTTATTGCTGAGCCAGTGCCCCACAGTAAACCTGCTGCTGAATCAAGTTTTGTTTCCAACTGTAAAGAAAAAGCAACTGAGTATTTTGGTGACACAATTGCTGAATTTTTTAATGAGCTGTCAGGTGCTGAACTCTTTGAGTGTTTCTTGACTGCTGCACATAACAATGCTGAGCATGTCAAAAAAGAACATGACAAGGCTCAGGAGTTAGTTAACCTGTTGCGTTGTAAGTGATAATGAAAACGCAAGAGTATTATCCTGAATGGATCTGTGATGATTGTGGAAGAACCCATGGTCTTTGGTATAAGGGTAGTTCTTATGTAGGGCCTCCGTCTCACTATGCCACTTACCACGTTGGTGATTGTGGCGTTTGCAGTGCCAAAGATGTACCTGTTACGGAACCACGAGATTATGGTGGCCTGAGCCATAAAGCAATGCGTAAGTTATACATACAAAAAAACAAGGGAACTACGTGCTTTAAAATGTAGTTATCTATTCAATAGTCCAATGCCGGTATACAGAGAAAGGGGTGAGACCAATTTATATGAAGTAGTAAAGGTACAGACTTGCAGTGGTCAACCCCTTGAGGTGACTACGGTTAGCGGCAATATAACCTACATTCAAGCAGGTGGCACAAGCAGTGATGCTTTTGGTCGGTTTCGTACATCCGCTCCACTAACACTATTTGATTCAAGTCATCGCTATCGCGACAATGGTCTGTGGGCTACCTCTACGGGGACAGGCGGAACCTACGCATTTAGCAGTGGGGAGGGGCTGGTAAACATGAATGTGACTACCGCATCAGGCGCGGAAGTCATTCGTGAAACCACAAAAGTGTGTGCATACCAACCAGGGAAATCCCTACAGGTTATGAATACATTTGTTATGGCATCTGGTAAGGCCAACCTGCGTCAGCGGGTTGGTTATTATGGTGCATCTAACGGTATCTATTTAGAAGTAAGCGGTACCTCTGCACCTTCTTTTGTGGAACGCAGTTCTTCTACTGGTTCATTACAAGAGACTCGGGTTACTCAGGCTAACTGGAATGTCGACAAACTAGATGGCACTGGTCAATCTGGAGTAACGCTAGACATCACCAAAGCTCAAATCATGTGGACGGATATTGAGTGGTTGGGTGAAGGTACTGTGCGTGTTGGTTTTATAATCGACGGGCAGTTCCTTCATTGCCATTCGTTTCATCATGCAAACCTAATTCAATCTACATATATCACCACTGCATCACTTCCTTTACGCTATGAAATTACAAACATCGGGACTACTGCAAGCAGTAGCACGCTCAAACAAGTTTGTTCAACTGTAATTTCAGAGGGTGGCTATGAACTACGTGGTTTACAACAGGCTGTTGGAACCGATATCAACACCCCACGTGCATTAACTGCATCTGGAACATACTATCCAATTGCATCGCTTCGCCTTAAGTCAACCTCTTTAGATGCCATTGTAATTCCAACAGCAATTTCAATTTTGGCATCAGGAGGTAACTCAAATTATTCGTGGCGTATTACTGCATCTGCTACAACAAGTGGAGGCACTTGGACCAGTGCGGGTGCTGATTCCTCTGTTGAATATAACTTATCTGGTGTTTCAACCAGTGGTGGACGTGTTGTGGCACAAGGTTATTTCTCTGCAGCAAACCAAAGCACTAACAGTGTTGACATCTTAAAAGAAGCTTTGTTTAAATTCCAGCTGGAACGAGATACTTTTACAAGTACTCCTTACGAATTCAGTGTACTGGTTGCTGCTAACTCAAACACTGGCTCTGCTGTCTTTGGTGCAGTCGACTGGGAAGAGGTAAGTCGCTGAGGTGTTAATGACTGATAAACTAGAACTATTGATCAAGACTTATGTATACACCTGCCCCCCAACAGTACCAGCCTGTTGAAACTGCTCAGCTTCAAGCTGTTCCTCAGCCTCAGGACAAACCTAAAGCTCCTGCCAAATCCAAGGCTGGCGGTGATGTGGGTGCATTCATCCAGCAATGCATCTCTCTTTGCGCCTACCTAAAGGAACTAGAGACCCAGAGTCATCTGATCCACTTGAACTACGAGGGCGGTAACTTCTTGGGCGTCCATGCCTTCCTCAAAAATCAGTACGAAGCGCACCTTGAGCAGTTTGATACTCTTGCTGAGTTTGTTAGGTCGATGGATTATCTCATGCCACAGTGTGGTTGTGGACTTAAGGATGCTGCTCCTCCAATGCAAGCAGTGACTTCCTACAAGGGCGCTGACATGCTTGGCGTGTACTACAAAAATCTTGAAGAACTTGGAATGAAGGCCAAGAAACTTGAACCCATTGCACAAAAGGTCGGTGCTATTGATATTGCTAACTACATGGCTGATCTTGTTGGCCAAGCTTTTAAAGCAGCTTGGTTTGTAAAAGCCACCCTAAGGAATGGGTAATGGATTTATTTCAAACTTTATTAAATAAAGCGCGTCAAGGTTACGGGCAAGTAGATAGAAGTGTATTCAAAGGTTTGTTGCCTGGTGGCGCTTCAATATCTTCTAGTGTTGCCCCAGGGGTGCGTACCTTTTCTGCTTCGCCTGTATATAAAGCTGTAAGGGACAAAGCTGTAGTTCCTGTGCTAGATGCCGCTATGGAACAAGGTATTGTTCCTGCAAAAGAAGGTATGTTTGCAAGGTTTCTGTCTGGTACTTCTGCGCCTCTCACGCGTATACCTGCCGATACACGTGCTGCTGAAGCAATGCTTAATAGTAGGCTTGCCAATCCAACCGAGAAAGATAAAAAAATGGCGGAATTAAACCAAGCCACACAGCTTTGGTTGAGTAAGTCAGGACCACTAAATAGTCAAAATGAAATGTACTCAATGCACGGAATTGGATCACCTGCAACTGCACAGCAGCAACAAGAAGTAAATCAATTAAAGCAAAATGTAGATCGCTTATCTGCAGGTTTAGGAATGAAAAATAATCTTGAATATCACACTGCGCCTAACTATCTTGCCGCAGAAAGACAAGCTAATTACAATCCATCAAACTACGCAATGAGTGACTACTCTACGCTCGGACCTACAGGCTTAGGTTTTAGTTCTGAACAAACAGAATTGATTAACAAAGGGCTTGTTAATACTTTGGGCCGATATAACGTTGAGGATGGAAAAACAAAAGGAGAACGTTATGATTTTAACTCTTACAATGTAGGTACTCCATTGTTTGCTCCAGGTTCAATGGTTGGGGGTGTTGTAGGAGAAGCTGAAGGCAGTCGACAATTAGCAGATAAGGCCTTGGGAATTGCAGATAAATTTGGGTTTATTAAGCCAGGTGCTGGCTATCCTGTTCAATTTAAATTTCGTTAATCGCTCCAGTGCTCAAGCCTGTGGCAGTTGCAGCATAGTGGAATACATTTTTCTATCTCTTCTTTGATACGGCGCCAGCTGTATCCGTGGTTGACCATATTTGATATGTTATGGTCTTTCTCACCTATATGGTGAAACTCAAGGACACGATGATCAACTAGCCCGCAATGCTGGCAGCTTAAAGTCTTCTTGTACGCAAGTAACTTCCCCCTATTGCGTTGATGTATTTCTTTGGAGGTTGGCACTAAAGCCAAATATTGCTAATGTAAATATAACAGTAAACTACTAGCTGTCTGCAGACGTTGTCTCGTATATAAAGTGATCGGACGTTTCAATCATCCGTGAATTCTCTACGCTGTACTCAGTCAAGTCAATCTCGTATCCAGGGTTCTTTTCAATTCTGTTTTTAAGCCATGCATCATCGTACCAAATGATTCGGTTATTGGGATACGCGTAAAAATTACCGTCGTCCATCCGAAAGAAGTGTGCACACTTGTGTTCAGGTGTTTCACTGAAATTGGTATTAAGAGTTGACTTAGATTCCCACGACCAGTCAAGGGTAAACATGTAGATGCCACCCTTCTTCTCACCTTTGAAATTAATTAACTGTGCACGTAAATTTGAGAGGCGTGACCTAACCTGTACATCAATATACGGAGAGAAACAATCCCACCACATACACACATTAAGCTCAGGCTTGGGGGCATCTGGTTTCCAGCAAAGAGCATGGATCGGACGCCTTGTCCAGTTAACACCATTCTCTAGGAACACCTCAAATAAAGGGACGTGTTTTTCCAGGGATGCCACTGAGTGTACGTCGCATAACGTCACGTCACCATGGCCTTGTTTGTGATTGTATAAGAATTCGTTTCGGATGTAGCAAGTAAATGTCGGCAGGTTGTGATTTAAGTAGCTCATCTAACTTGCCAAGATAAGCTTAGTATAAAGCACCTGGGTAGGATTCGAACCTACATCGTTCTGCAGCGGCAGTAACCGTACTATCCAATTGTCTCGGACCAGGTGAATCAACCGTGCTGGAATCGAACCAGCTATCCAACTCCCTTGTCGGGGTGTCCTGCCACTGGACTACCGGTTGAGTGACCCCCAGGTTTGTGCATCATCCTTAAACCATATTGTTGACGTCAACAAAATGGTTTACGTATAGGAGCTAAGCATAGGGGGTGTTGTGCATGATGCAAAGCTTCAGGGCTTTACTTGCTTCAGAGCGTTTCATGCAAGATTCGTCGCGCTTGCCAAGTGGGTCGAGGGCGCACCAGGGAATCAATCTGGCAAAGGGGATTAAACCTCTGGCCTGGAAACCCAGGACTTAAACGCAAACCAGGACAGGCAAGTATGCCTTCATGGGCTGGTTGCACCCTACCGACAGGCAGTAGGGGTGGTTGATGGATCAGGTGTGTCGCCTTCTAGGCTATCTGCCTAACGCGCACAGGGACCTGACCTCTATCAATTTTATTATACACAAAAAATCCTGGTTGCTCAGACCAGGACTAAAACTAACTACTTACCGCCAATACCTACGAGACGAGACGTGTGTATTGAGCAGGTTAAGTATACGTTATTTTAGGGTTATGCCCACGGTCCCACGGAAGTATTGCTGCCGGCAGCACCAATAGGCCAGATATTAAAAAAAGAGCCAGCAATTGTAGAATAAGCACCGCCTGGTGTTGTTGAAAGTTTATACTGGGGAATAAAAGTGCCACCAGAGTCAATGCTTACAGTGCCATAGTAAGTGTATCCATATTGAATTGTAGATAGGGCGGTTGCTGATGTAAGATTTGCAAGCGTTGCAACACTAATATGGGCAGCGGATGTGGTACCTGAGCTAATAGTTGGAGGAGCAACAGTAGCTCCGGTTACATAAGCAGTGTAGAAAATATTGTTAAGAGTAGCCGTGCCGCCAAATAATATTCCTAATGTATGACTTGTTGTGCCTGCTGTTCTTGAAAGCAAGAAGTCAGACGTAAAGGCGTAAACAGTGCCTGATGCTAACGATACGCCAGCATTGAATAGTGGCTGTGCTACAGAACTATTTGCGCCAACAAAATTACTATTTAACCTGTAAGACATCATTGACGGCGATACGCCGCGTCCAGCAGGTGTTGTGTAAATTACCTTGCCGTCATACTCAACTGCACCGGACGCTGGAGTGGTTAAAACAGCGCCTGATTGAAACGTTAATGAAGAATTACTTGTTGTACCAGAAGCAAGAACTAATGCGCTACTGAGAGTGCCACCAGTAAACTGGCCGCCAGGGGTAATAAAGATAGCCATCAAACATACTCCGTAACCTGACAGGTGCCATTGGCAGCTGTCCAGATACCATAGATTGCATTAGGCACAATCAACTGTTGATCTAACAACAGAAAAGAGTTGGCAGGAATTTGAATAAAACAGTTAGTTGTTGTGGCTGGGTTGGTAAAACTTAAAAATAAATTGCTCGTACTAATGTTGCTAACACTAAAACCCTTGCGATCAGTGTTTGCGGCCAAGATTAATGTACTGCTAGCACTGCTTGCAACACTTGAGGTTGTTGGCGTACGTGTTGCAGTAGCAGTGGTAATAGTACCAGAAACAGCTAACGGTACCCCACTAATAGTAGAAACTTTATAGTGAGTATATAGTGAGCCGTCATCCCAAACATTAGGCATTTTATTTTTACTGCAATGGTTTAAATATGAACTAACAGTTTATTTCTTCTTGGCAGCAGCCTCTTTCTTTTTAGCAATCATTTCTTTGAACTTGTCACGCGCTTCAGTTTGCTTAGCAGATGCACCACCTTTACCTTTGACAGGGGGAGCAGCTTTGCCTTTGGCAGGAGGCACAGCTTTCTTGGGGGGAATAGCTTTTTTCTTTTCCATGGTAATCAAGAATCTTTATTAAGTATAAGTCAATTATTTATCTTTGTAACGCTTGGATGCACGCGCTGCTTTACCAGCTTTCTTTGCTGTCTCTGTGTTGGGTACAAATTGTTTTCCTTCCCTACTACCGGCACGTTTCTTGCGGTCAGTCTCCTCTCTTTCTTCCTTGGATAGAGAGGCCCATGCTTTTTCTGGCAGGTAACGCTTGGTATAACCAGGTTGAATTGCTTTATCTGCCATGATCAACCCAGCGTTCCTATTGTTGCTTGCATAATGGTGTATTTAATTTCATCCGAATATCTACTATTTTTAAGATCAGACATTTTAAAAGGGTACTGAAACTCTAATGCTGCTTTTTGTAATTGAGGATTTGTTGTTTGGCTTGCGTACATCTGCATTAAACGTTGATCTGGAAACACGTCTGGTGTATATGGCTGCCTAGTATCTTTTGCGTATTTACCTGCTAATTCCATCACTTATTCTCCTTATATTTTTGAGCTGCAGCTTTAGCTTTAGAACGTTTCTCGTACTCGTCTTTGGTTTGCCACTTTTCTTTGTTCCATTTCTCCAAAGACTTTTGCTTCTCACCTTTACCGCCTTTATATCCGCCACCTTCAGACTTATACTCTTGTGCTACAAGTTGAGCTTTACGTGCTGACCATTGGCCTGGCTTGCCACCCTTGGAACCAGCCATCACACGATCTTTGATGCGCTCACGTAATTCCGGTTTGGAATACTTGCTATCGTCCTGCGCCACTCGACTTTAGTTCTCTTTCTTTTAATATTTTAAGCCACTTACATTCTTTGGCAGACCTTGCCCAGTCCTTACCAGGGTTTGGGATCTTTGATTCAAGTTCCCAAAAATAATTTTGGAGGCGTTCAGCCTCCGTTGGAAGATGGTACTTAGCCAAAGTTGGTGGGGATGTCGTGCTGTTTACCAAACTTGTGCATGATTTCCTCGATGGACTCAAGGGACTCTAGGCGTACCAGGATGTCGGTCAGTGTGCTGATCGTTACAGGGTGCTCGGTGCGGGCAGCAAACGCAAGGGCTTCACGCAGATTTATCGTGGCCTCATCAATGGATTGCTTGACCTGGTTGGAAAGAGTCATTTCAGAACCTTTGGGGTTTCGTGGTAAAAGAATTACTTCTGGCATTCTATCCTCAACGGTAACACTATGTTAAGTGTGGCGCATTTTTGTGGATATACCTATGGGGTATACCAGAAAAACTGGTGGTGATTACTGTAATTCTTCCCAAATCCAGCCCACTTGATAGTCATCAATAAAACAAGGGATGCCAAGGGATTCCATTAGTTCGTAAATCAAACGTCCTTTACCCAATCGTTTGCCTTGTAAAGATTTTCTATTGTCATCAACAATGATTAAAGTGCCAGGATTGATGATGTTCTTGGCGGCAAACAACTCTTTAAGGTGGTGAGCAGCCGGTGCCCAATCATTGTTCCAATCGGTGATGTTGTACGAGTCTAGGTACAACAGATCACAGCGCCCCTCCAAAGTACCAAGGAACTCAACTGAGTCCGACTCAATAACCTCAGTGTTACTGCTGGTACTTGAAGCAGCAAGCTTGCAAGCCTCTGGGTCAATGTCAACGGAAATTAACTGACCGCCATGGCAGCTAACGTAGTTGTCAAAAAGAAGAGTGGAGCAACCATCACCTGTGTAGTTGTCTTCCTCTCGGTAAGTACCCGTCTCAATAATGATGGGGTTTTGGACCCCATTTAGGTGTTGGAAAATTTTTTGGAAGCCGTCAGCCCGCTCACCAAGCCTAGGTTTGACCGTGGAAAAATACGTGGTCCAGTCCGTTGCTTGCGTCACAGGTCGACTCGGATGTATTCGATATCCTTGGATTGTAACTCCAATTCAAACGCATCGGCTTCAATCGTTTCAACGTCGTCAAATACGCGTTGATTCAGGATGCCAGTGCGCTCTTCATCATCGATGTCGTAATAAAACCTGGTGAGATTAATAGACACCTACAAACTCCCAGATGGATTTGTGGGTCACAAACTCCCATTGCAGGATGAAGATCACGGCAAGCATGGCAGCACGTCCATTAAATCGCTCGGCATACCAGAGGTAATCCTCAGGGTGGGTCGGCAAGGTTGCAATGTTGAGATCTGGGCAGTAGCGGCTGATAATTTCTTGGATGATCCAGGACAGGCAGTTGTACCAACCTTGGATCCAGAGCACTGCTTTGTTCATTGGTTTCTAAAAACTTCGGCAGCAAACAGGTAGGCGTCAAGCCCTACGACAAGAACAATAGCGGCAATCAGCCACATAATTGTTCGCCTTTGGTTTTCCATTGTCACTTGCTAGGCATATACGTTAGGATAACAGCAATATACAAAACCTTCAATGGTTGCTAAAATTGAAACAAGCGATCCATGGTCGCTGAAATATCAAGAGCAACCAGAGTTGATGCGGGAGCTGAACAGCCGCCCCGCCCGTATTACAATTAACGGAAAGCGACACTACCATACACCGTTTGTAACAGGGCCGGCGCCATCGGTCACAACAATAATCTCAGAGACAGCATCCGAAGCAAACAAACGGAAGTTGGAGATGTGGAGTAAGAACAATCCAGGCGTAAAAGAAGCTGCTGCCGAACGTGGTACAGCTATCCACTATGGCATGGAGTGCTACCTGAAAGGGGACAAGAACCCTGAGATCCCGCCTGACTACCAGGATTTTTGGTCAGGTATGCCAGGGATCCTCGATCAGTTTGACGAGGTGTTATGGGCTGAAACCCCCTTGCTCGACAAACATCAGTTCACGCTATCAGACGATGGTATCGGTAGGGTGTGGGCACATGATGAAGAGGGCAGGGCTTGGGTTGGCTCGCCTGACATCATTGGTGTCGTGGGGAACAAACTGACGCTTGCCGACCTTAAGACCAGCGTCAAACCCTACAGTCGCAAGTGGCCCAAGGACCTGGAGAAGGGGTCGATGGAGTGGCGCGACATCTTGGGTGGGCACATGAAATTTAAAAAGACATGCAAGCAACTTGCTGCGTACGACCTTGGTATTGAGCAGACTCTTGGGATGCGGGTCCAGCAGGCAGCCATCTTGGTGTCAACGCCTGTCCGGACTCAAGTCTTTAAGATTTCCAGGAAGTTTTTGGATTCTTTGAGGGGTGACTGGCTGGCAGTCGTAGCTGAGTACTACAGCCAGATCGAACGCTGCAATGTTTATGATCCTGATTTGATTTGAGCCATGCCCTGGAATACTGATGATCCTATAGAGAGACGCAAGAGAATTGCCTGGTCTGTCGCAACTTCGTCTTGCATTAAGACTAGGCAGGATCCTGTAGATGTTTACAACAGACTCATGGATGAATGGGATGAGGTCGATAAAAAGAATCCGTGGAATTTTTCGTATGAGTCCAATAAGACTTAGTGATTTAACAAAATCTTGATGGCTCTCCTGGATTGGCGGCCGTAGGATAAGAAGACACACAACCCAACCCCCCGATGGAAATCCATGTTATTTCCGTTGGTGAGTGGATGAATACGCTCCAAAGCCTCATGATGAATGCGGCTGACGGGGATTGTTTTTGTCTGCCTACCGACATGCATTTTCATGCATATATGTTGGTTAAGGATACGGTATTTCCCGAGCGGGACTTTAAAGTGGAAATCAAGCAGCAAACGGAAGCATGACAAGCAAGCAACAATTGACCCTGAAACCCGGCGAGGTACGTCTTGACTACATCCCCAAGGATTGGCCGCTCACGCCGCTTGGCGCAAACAAGGATCCATATGTATCAGGTTGGCAAAACAAGCCATTTAGTGCACAGGAAATTGAGGAGGAAATCCTTACCGGCAAGTGTAAAGCTGTCGGTTTACTTGGCGGGCCTGTCTACAACTATCCTTATGGCCTGGTCTGGGTTGATGTTGATGGACCGAGCATCTATCCACTTATTGAACAAATCTCTGGCCTGCCTCTTAATGAAGCACTGCCCCCAACGCTGAGTATCTTCAGCGGAAAAATTGGTCGTGAGCGAAAACTGTACCGGCTAGACCGAGAGAAACACAAACATTTTGTCAGGAACAAATACACCTGGCACGGGGAAGAGAACAAAGAAAAACTTGAGATTCTTTGGAAGCGGCACCAGGGTGTGCTAATGGGTTTGCACCCTGAGACCGATGGTTACTTTACGGGTGAGGACTGTGGTTTTGAGTGGGTCCAGGAACTGCCTGAGTTTCCGGAGTGGCTGCTGAATGCCATCATCAACAAAAACGTAAAGCAAGGGGTTCCTGCCAAGGAAACTACTCGGCTTGTTGGTCCAAGTTTTGCAGTCAATGTTCAGATCGATCTTGATCGGGACATGAAACTGGCAAGGGAGGCAATGTGGGCACTGCCTCCAGAAGCAACTGATGACTATGACATTTGGATCACGGTCGGTCAGTCGCTTCACTCGTTGGACGAATCCCTGTTAGATGAATGGGATAACTGGTCCAAGCAATCGGAGAAGTACAAGGAAGGTGAATGCCACCGTCGCTGGCTGTCCTTCAGTCGTGGTGGTGGTCGTGGGATTGGTTCTCTTGTTCACATTGCGAAGGAGAACGGTTGGCAGCCGCCCCAGGATCACAGGGCGATGAATGTCGATGATGCGACATTAGAACATGTGTCGAAACTGCTGGAAGAATTAGAACAGGATCTAGAGATGAGTCAGGGAACAACATTAGAGCAGGCGCCTGTTTTTGAAAAGAAGACGAAGCGTGTGCCGGCAACACAGGTAAACAAAGAAGGAGAAGACTCCAAAGGACGGAACCCTTCATCGGACAAGGTCACGGATGTATTGCTCCAAATGTATAGGGGCAATCTGCTCTACAGTCAACCCCATGGTCAGTTCTTCTTATACGAGAAGGACAAAAAGAAAGGCCTCTGGTCGCCGTTAACCAAGATCGACGTGCTTGGTGATATAAGGGGCAAGCTCAAAGAGCTGGGTGACTTCCTTCCCAAAGGGTTCAGTACGAACCTTATGAATGATGTCTTTGCTCAGCTGCAGGCTGAGCTGGCATTTGACAATTGGTATGAAGGTGGTGAGTACCTGTTGTTCACCAATGGTGTTCTGAATATTGATACACGTGAACTACTTCCTTTTGATAGGGAGCTTCACATGATCCAACAGATGCCGTACAACTATGACGCATCTGCTACTTGTGAAGAAATTGTTATCTGGCTGAAGCACACTCAACACGGTAGCTGGCAACGTGCTCAGGTTTTACGTGCATGGTTGCGGGCCACACTCCTGGGTTGCTACGAGATCCAGAAGTTTATTGAGATTGTGGGTCCAGGTAAGTCGGGTAAATCCACCTATGCAAACCTGGCCGTAGCACTGGTCGGTAAGCAGAACACCTACTCAACGGACTTTGAGAATCTGGAGAAAAACCGGTTTGAAGCAGCTAGCTACATGGGTAAAAAGCTGTTGCTGTTCCAGGATGCAGACCGTTGGGGTGGGTCGGTATCAAAACTGAAGGCCATCACTGGTAATGACTGGATTCGTTCTGAACGCAAATATCAAACAGAAAGTCAAGACCCCTTCCAGTACCACGGGGTCGTCATGATCACGGCCAACGAAGCTATTCAGTCCACTGACTACACTTCTGGTCTTGCTCGTCGGCGTCTCACTGTTCCGTTTGATCGTCCATTTGAAGGTGGACAAGCAGAGCAAAAAGAACTGATCAAGTTTGATGCCAAGGGTATGCCGCAAGGTGTGTTTGCACCCATGCTGCCTGGTTTGGTGAACTGGCTATTGGATATGTCTGCAGAAGAAATGCGGACATACCTAATGGAGACCGGCAAGAAAGTTGATTTCTTCCAGCGGTATGAGAAGCAGCAAAGCCTGCGTTCCAACCCACTGTTGGATTGGCTGGATCACAAGGTCGTATTTGACCCAGGTGCATCTGCTCCTGTTGGTTTCTGTAAGCCGCTACCGGGTGGAAGCTCAGGTGCATACATGAACTGGAACCAGTGGATGTATGCAAGTTACGCGGAGTTCTGCCGTAGCTGCAATGTTGGCATTATGTCACGCGGTCGGTTTGAACCCCTGTTCCTTGACATCTGCAAGCACCAGCTCAAGCTGAATGTCTATGCCACCAAGAACACCAAAGGTATGCGGGTATTCAATGCAGCCGTACGGGAGTCCAATCAAAAGTATGACGCTTACCCGTCGATTGTGGAAGTGTCTTCCGACCGTGAAAAGTATCGGGATTTTTACGGATCTACATTAGATACACCTACTAATGAGACAATGGAAGTTGCTGCAGAAGAAATGTGAGCAACGGTCGCCACTTAATTTTAGATCTCTATGGGTGTGACCCAGAGGTTTTGAATGACTACGAGGAGCTTCAGCGATTGCTTGAAGCTTCTCTTGTTATGGCTAAAGCCAATATCCTACGGATCATTGGTGAAAAATTTGAACCACAAGGCGTGACACTGCTTGCATTATTAGCAGAGTCCCACGCAAGTGTGCATACCTGGCCAGAGATTGGGTATGCCGCAATTGATTTGTATACCTGTGGTGATACAACACAAACACATCGAGCAGCTGAGTTTTTAAAAACAAAACTCAAAGCAGAAATAGCCGAACAAAAAGAATTAGTACGATCAACAACTCCTTGTGTTTCTGTATAGTTGATCAAGACGTTCTCTATTAAATGACCAAAAAACCTAAATTGCTCTGGTCCGGTGACATTATCGCCAAGACCGGGTTTGCTCGTGTCACGGAAAATGTGCTTGAGCGCATCTGTGAAGAGTATGAAGTTGTAGTGCTCGGTAATAACTGGTTTGGAGACCCGCATCCACTCTGTGATAAGTACCTCATTTATCCCTCGTCCAACCGCTACCAAACCGCACCCTTTGGTGAGCAACGCATTCGAGAGATTGTAGAGAAGGAGAAGCCAGATCTTATCTTCATCATGAATGACCTGTGGATTCTGAATGAGTTGTATCGTCAGATCCAGGACATCCATAAGACTGGTGCCTTCAAGTTTATTGGCTACTACCCCATGGACAGCTACGGCTGGACTGGGTGCATCCTTGACACCATGAATGAGTGGGATGCGTCCATCTGCTATACGGAATTTGGTGCAAAAGAAGTGGTGGCTGCTGGTTACCAGAAGCCCATCGCTGTGATTCCTCACGGTATCACCAAAGGTCAGTTCTATCCTATGGATAAGAGTGAGGCTCGTAAGCGGCTTGGTCTGTCGGATGACATCTTTGTGGTGTTCAACGGCAACCGCAACCAGTTCCGCAAACGCATCGACATTACGGTTGAGGCTTTTGCCAAGTTCGCGA
>Ga0315901_10003564_pt1 | contig 20157 bp, 18 predicted proteins | sample LakEriMetagenome_10_FD_203761 | JGI IMG/M metagenome (GOLD analysis project Ga0315901, IMG submission 203761) | Freshwater fungal communities from buoy surface, Lake Erie, Ohio, United States - Buoy 2 MA116 | ecosystem: Environmental > Aquatic > Freshwater > Lake | place: USA: Lake Erie, Ohio... | reverse complement strand
TAATTTGAGCAGTTCTCGGGACAGGGCGTTGAGATCAGCCTCAGTTTTAATGTCTTTGGCCAGTTCGGCCGCTAGGGCCTGTAGTTTGCTGCGTTCCATGGTTGTGCCTTGCATGACGGATCCTCAGTGAGAGGTTAATAGGCCGTCGGCACTTACACAATTTTATTTACAGGCTCTAGAACGATTTTTAACCGCAGACTCCAAATTGGTTTCGGACTAAACTCGGGAGCAGGTCATTGGACGCTCACCATGGATACACGCAATGAAGTTGCGACTATTTCTTACCACATGCAATATCCCATTCAATTTTAACTGTCGTATCTGGAACAATCCGGTCCCATATCCATTCACTTTCATTGAATGTCTCGGAAAAAACAACATCGCCAGTACCCGATGGGCCAGAATACTGAATCACTGAAATCATTGTTAATGTCTCGTACTTGCAATTAAACACTAAGAGTGATTTCGCTGATTTATACCTATCTCCATCTGTGTTGGTTCGCATTTCAGGAAAATCATACATCACCCACATCTGTGCAGTGATGCCATTTATCTGTATCGTGGATTTATCATGATAGTGAGTAAGGTCATCCGTTTTGCCCGTCATTTCCCATTTTGCCCAAGACACCGAGCAGACCATCATCAATACAACAAAGAATAGTCGTTTCATTTCAAACCCATCTTTCATTTTGATAGTTATCTTGCAACCGATATCCTTTCGGAATCACCGCACTCACTGCGTCGTCTGTTTTCGATTCAGCGTCATTGTATGGCGTGACGATTTGGTGGGCAGATAGTCTTGCATCCCAACCGCAGTTATTTTGCCATCTTTGTTTGCATCAGCCTCGTTGCTCAAACAACGGATGATTTTGAAGGCGATCAAGTCCACGCCGCTGGGGGCATTTTTTTGGCGAGAGAAGCGAAGTCTCTGCGGAATTTGCGTGGAATATCCAGGCCGACCGAGTTGCATCAACAATTAGCCCGTCGATGATCTGCGACCAAGCGGTCATCAAATCTCATTTCTGGACTTCTTAGTGCTCGGTGCTTAGTCGTGCGCCCTTTCATGCGTTTGCGCCACAATCGAAAAGAGTGAGGCTGAAGCTCGTGTCGCATGAGGCGAATGACGTCTGCCTCTGACCAGCCAACACGCTCCTGAATGGTCTCAAAGGCAGTACGATCTTCCCAAGCCATTTGAATGATGGCTGAGATATCTGCTTCTGAAAGGCATGCAAGGCGTTGAAAGAATTTTGCTCCCACGGCGATACTCCATGACTGAAAGACGATTTTTCTAATCCTACCAATTACCTAACTTCGTGGGTAGTCTGCCTCTATATAATGATTCTCCAGTGTACATTGGAGTGAGAATCCGTACCGAGGACTATATAGGACGGGCTTTCTTTATTCCTGTAGCCTATCTTTTATTGTTAGATTTGATAAAAGAAGTCAACAAAGTCTCTATAAAATTCACCCCGAAAAAGGTACAGGAATGAAGCAAGTAAGCTCTGCCGTGATTGAGTTGCGAGATCTGCAGCTCAAAACAGACATTGGAACTTATGGTCCCAACGACACCAGGCCAGACGTTCATGTCCTTGATTTGACGCTTGGAATTTCAGTCAATCAGGTGGTCATTGCCCAAGATGGCATGGCACACGTTTTTGATTATGATCCACTGGTTATAGAGATCGACCGTCTCGCTGCAGACGGTCACTATGAAACACAGGAACGACTGATCACGCGCATCGCAAGTGCATGCGCAGCGCATCCGGCCATCCAGTATATGGAGATCTGCCTGAAAAAGTCACCCGTGCGATCGGGCAGTGGGTCACTGGGCGTTCGCCTGACGCTTGATAAAGTTGCTACAAATGCACTTCGACCGGGTTAAACCAAGTCCACTATGTAGAAGGGTCTGATCTCGGCACAGTTGATTGAATTCGCTCACCTGGATAGTTTTCGCGCACTACTCGATTAAACAGGCACTACTAAGCTTTGATTAAAATTTTTATGCCGCAAGAAAACTTAGAAATATCGGCCGACTATTTGCCTGCACGTGTGTGGCAAGAACTAACGCGTGCACCGCATGATAGGCACCACGATTGGCGAACACCCATCTTAGCTACGCAGGGTATTGATCAAATCGGCCCTCAAGCGCGGACAGTGGTGCTTCGGTATGCCGATGCAAGCTTGTGGACTTTGCGTGTCTATACAGACGCTCGCTCTGCAAAATGTTCAGAGGTTTTATCACAGCCATTGGCGCAATTGACCTTCTGGAGTAAGCGACTCAATTGGCAGTTGCGTGTGTCTGCGTTGGCAACGGTTGATTTTGAAGGCGAGGAGGTCAACGCCGCCTGGGAGCGCGTGAGGCAATCACGCGCTGCTGCCGACTACCTGAGTGTGTCACCACCCGGTAGTCCCCAATCTTCCCGCGAATTCGCTACGGAAAACTCTGGAGATTCTCCGCATGGGCATCATTTGGCGATTTTGAACTTTAAAGTGTGCTCAATGGACTGGTTGGGATTGAGCAAAGATGGACATCGCCGAGCAAGGATCACACCCGCTGGCTTGCTGCAGTGGTTAGTGCCATGAGCTGTCGCGCTTAGGGTCGTGAGGGCGCTCGTCAGTCTGGTAATTTTCGAGGTTCTGTCGAGGCGTAAACCACCCTTGTTTCACCAGCATGGTCCGATCGAAGTGCTCGACCGAACTGGCTGGTGAATACGTATTACTCGATGACTGTCAGGCGGGACGTGTACATTGAGTCGTCAAGGTTTTTTGTCGACAGCAACTGCCCAGTTTCCTCTGAGTCCAAAATAGAGACCACCTGCCCAAAGAGAAAAGTGCATGTAATCGGTCATGATGAATGTAATCAAGCTTTCAGGCTTCAAGACTGTCCAAATGACGCCAGTTACAACACAGCACATCACAATTCCGCTGAAGCGAGTAATCAAATCACCCAACACAGCCAAGACCGCGATATCTTTTACCTTGGGAAGTGTAACTAATCCACCGACTAACAGGCCCAGTCCAGCAGCAACTTCACCGTAACAAACAAACCACCAGACTAGCGCAGGGATGCCCATTCCTTGTCCGACCGCGGGGTCGAATGGAAATTTGCTCAGCCCTTGATTGATGAACATTATTGCCAGAGGTATTCTCAGCAGGATGTGGCTCAGGCTAATGTCGGGTAGCTGCCGCCAATAATTTTTTATGTTGACAGAATTAGGTATTCTCTGAGTTAACATTTGAATTTGGTTTCTTTGAAATTGGTTGTTAATACAAATAAAGTCTGGTTATATGTTTCACGCTTTCTTTGCGTAAGCTGAGCACCAGCCTTTTGCTGCGACTTGCTTACCTGCAAAAATTGCGCACAAGCCCGCAGAAGCACCTGCGGCGCCTTGGAACAAAGCGCAGTTGCTGCATAATTGTCCTGCGGCGTACTTTGGCTGTTTTGCCTTATCAACCTTTGTGGCATCTGCTTTGTATCCCAGTGAGCTTGCTTGCGCGTCTGTCTCTACCACCATAGCTTGTGCCTGTGCATTGCCAACAGCGATCAAAGCTAACCCACTCGTAGCAACTTGCATAAGGAATATTCTTCGGCTGCTTTTGTTTTCTATCGACATAACATCTCCTGATTTAAAAAAAAGAAAATACTGACGCGGGAAAAAAATTGAGAGAATCTTTTTCAAAACAGACCGAACTCTCGAACATACTTCTACAAACTTTATGTACTCAAATACTATCGCGTTTAAACATTCACGAAACTTTGTACCCGCAGTGATACTTTTTTAGCCAGACAAAAGCGCCTAGACTTGGGAAAGCGGCACTGCCTGAAATCAAATCTTAGGATGGCTGCTCTCTCCGGCAATCACTTCTCACGGTTTACCCGAGATTGCGCCTGTAACTCTGTCTTTGATCTCCACCAGCTTTTTGACTTTTGAACCCATTTGCATGAGGCTGGCGAGCGTCGACGAATCCATTCGCAGCACGTCATCGAGCCAGTTGGTCATCAGATCGATGAACCCATGCATTTGCCTCATTCGCTCTTGAGCGTGGATGTCCTCGGCGACGCTGGGTTGCTCCATCAAAGCGTCTCGCAACATCGAAAGCGTTGGGTCAATTTCCCTCTTGCGCCTTTCTGCTGCCAGCGTTCGAAAAATAGCCCACATATCCTCCGGCGCTTGGAAGTACTCTCGCCTGTCGTTTGGCTGGTGAAAGAGTCGAACGAGGTTCCAAGATTGAAGTTCCTTCAAGCCCATGCTCACATTTGAACGTGAGAAACCCAAGGCTTCCCCTATGTCGTCAGCGTTTAGCGGCTTGGAAGAGACATAGAGCAGGGCATAGATCTGTCCCACCGTTCGGTTGATGCCCCATCGGCTGCCCATTTCGCCAAAGTGCATTACAAAGCGCTGTGTAAGTGGCGGTAAGTTCATGTTCTTCCCTGTTCTCTATTTTCAATAATAACTGAAATTACTGAAAGACGTGGAGAGGCGCTTTTACATGAACCTTACTTTTTGTGCAACTTTGGAATCCCAAGCAAGACTCGAATCCCCGGCCACACCGAAATACGAGCTGTCTCTGTTCTGCTATTAATCAATGTGATCGGCCGTTAAACATCCACCAAAGGCGGTACTTTGTTTTGTGCTACCGCCCTTGATTCGCACACCAGTCAGCAAGATTTATCGGCCTCTGACCCGCATATCATTCCTGACGCTCTTGACCCCCTTCACTTCTTTGGTCAGTTCGACTGCCTTGCGGACATCTTCTTCAGAACTGACAAAGCCGCTCAACTGCACGTCACCCTTGAAGGTTTCGACATTGACCTCTGCCGATTTTAGGGTCGGCTCGTTGAATAACGCCGCCTTCACCTTGGTCGTGACCCAGCTGTCGTCAAAATACTCTCCAGTGCCTTCGCTGGTTTTCGTCGAGGCGCATCCGCCGGAGATCGATATCGCAATCGCGAGGATAACGTTGGCTAACAAAGATAATTTGCGCATCTGCTTGCTCCGAGTCGGCTAGGGTTGAACGTCGAGAAAGGAGGCCACATCATGCATCTCGGTGAAGCCAAGGTCGCAGTAGCCAACCTGTCTATCGTATCCACCCAAAATCGATAGCATCTTGGTGTATCGCATCCTGAGGGGTCATCCGGCAGCAGCGATTGAGCTTGCTCAGCGAGGCCCGCAAGGTCCCGGGGTGAGGTGCGCCTACCTACGTATGCGTCGTGAGATTTGCGTTGGGACATACTCAGCCGGAGCCGGGCAGAAGCACAATCGTCACCCCTGGTAGATCAGATGGGGCTTGAAAACTTTGGTTTGTCGCCTTTCAGCCTTGCAAACTGGTCGGCGGGGAGGCCTGGCTGGGTGGTCGTGGGTGCTTCTCTGTTGAGGAAGCATATGGGCTCAAACCTGTGTCGAGGGTTCGAATCCCGTGGTCCCGATAGTGCTAAAAAAAATGCCCGCTGAACTCAGCAGGTATTGTGCTTTGAGGAGGAGACAGCGACGTCGCTGTCGACATCATAAAAAAAGCCACTCTGCAGTGGCTTTGAAAGAATTCTCTCCTGCGTTAATTCGTTGACGTCTTTTTGGTATCAGCAGGTGTCTTGCTGGTTTCAGCTTGCTTGCTATCTTTGCCAACTTCGACGCTGGCTACTTTATCGGCGGACGACGATGATTGTGCTGACTTCATTTTGCCAGAGCAATCATTGGCCAGCGTGAATGGGCTCAATACGAGCAAGACTACCAGTGCGAGATATTTCACGATCACCTCCTTTCGTGGTTGAGAAAACTAATGCGCATCAAATGCCAAGTAATTTCTTCGCTTCGCCTAATGCTTTCATTGAATCAGCATGTTTGCCATCCGCGTGAGCTTTTTCGCCATCGGCTCTTAGCGCCTTGACCTTTGCCAGCTCGGCGCCCGTCAATTTGGTACCGTTTAGCGCAGCATCAATAGCCTTCATTTCGTTGGGGCAGTTGTGGGCAAAGGACAGGCTGCTCACGCAAAACAGGACCGCGGCGACTAGGTATTTCATAGGTACCTCCGTTCAGGGTTTGTCAAGATTACTGGCCTAGCTTACCCCAGAAAATAATCCCTTGCTCAAGGGTTAGATTAACCGGAAAACCATATCTGTTAACCTGCGAAATAAGTCCTCCCGACGGAGGCTTGTCACGCTAGCCTTTTCAAGTCAGTCGATGCAACACCCAGCGGATATGGCTGACATTTACTCACGAAACAGTGCCATATTCGCTATTTATTGCGATAAATATAATATTCGAAGAAGATAAAAAATCAATTCAATCGTCTTCAAGCAAAAAATAATAGGGAGAGATGATGCGAACTTCTCGTAGCAGCGGCGCAGTGCCTCCGCGTGACGCCCAGAGCAAAAATCTCAAGCGCATTTCGACCATGGCGGGGGCGTACGGCCTGCGCAATTACACGGTGCGTGATATTCGCGAGCTCAAGGGAAAACGTACGCTGGTCGAGACACTGGCGTTCTCCCCGGAGGAGGCTGCAGCGGCTGAGGCAGCCGGCATTGATACCTTGAAGGTGCGATTCGATCCCAAGTACCCCGAACTCGCTGCAGAGATTCGTCAGGCCGCGCCGCATACCTTTATGTCGTTCTCGCTGCCGCTCATTGCCGTCACCAGTCCGCAAGAAGCCTTGCGCCTTGCATTCTCAGCCATGGAAATCGGCGGTGATGCCATCATGTGCCAGTGGAGTCCACGCTTCATTCAAGCCCTGGCTGAAGCCGGGGTGCCGGCGCAAGGCCATGTGGGTCTGGTGCCGCGCCGCAGTACCTGGACAGGCGGGCTGCGCGCCGTGGGCAAGACGGCCGATGAGGCAATCGAACTTTATCGCCAGATCAAAGCGCTGGAGGATGCCGGTGCGTGGGCGGTAGAGATCGAAGTGATTCCGCAGCAGATATTACAAGAGCTATCCCGCCGCACCAGTCTGATCACTTCCTCGATCGGAGCAGGCAGCGGTGGCGATATTCAGTTTCTGTTTGGTGAAGATATTCTGGGCGATAGTCCGGGCCCGTTCCCTCGTCACTCCAAACAATACCGAGATCTTTACGCGCTTCGGCAGCAGATGCAGGCAGAGCGCGTGGCAGGGTTTCGTGACTATATCGCCGATGTTCAGTCCGGAGCATTTCCCGGGTCGGAGCATGTCATCAATGTGAACAAAGAGATTGTCGATGAATTTCTTGAGCGGCTGGACAAAGAGCCTCAGTAAGGCGCATGCGCTTCGCACCATGAATATGGAGCAGCGGAACACGAGGCGCAGTGTTAAAGTCCGAGTGCTGGTTTTTTTCGTCTGTTTTTTTGCGTTGTCTCCTGCCATGGCCATTGAAGAGCCCGCGTATCGTGCGCTGAAAAGCGATCCTCCGTTCGAGCACCGCTGGTACCCAGGGTTCGTGATTGCCGAGACTCAGCTCACTGGCGATTTTGATGCGGCCAGCCGCACCGGGTTTCGACGAATTGCTGGATACATTTTTGGCGACAATCAATCGTCCGACGGGGGCAGCAGAAAAATCAGCATGACCGCCCCGGTGACGGTCGAACCCCGCCAAAATGGCTGGCGAATGCATTTCGTGATGCCCAGCGATGAGAGCCTGGACAGCCTGCCAAAACCTGTCCATCCCGAGGTGAACCTTCGCCGTATTCCCGAGCATGCCGTGGCCGCCGTGCGCTTCAGCGGATGGACCACAGAGTCCGCGATTCAGGAGCAGACCGCCAAGCTCAGAACGTGGATCGCCGAGCAGCGGCTTGAAGCCATCGGCGCGCCTCAGGTCGCTCGATACAATGATCCGTTCACCTTGCCCTGGCGCAGACGGAATGAAATACTCATTCCTGTCAGGCCTGCGACGGAACGGTAGATAGCATGTCGCGATCAGCGGCGCGGGGGCTTTGCACCCCCGCGCGGTAAATGCGCTTCCTGAAGAAGCGCACTGAACCGATGTTCAGCCTCTGTCATTCGCTCTGCGTATGTCCCAACGCGCTGCGCGAAACCCATAGCGTGATCAGGAAACCCGTCAGGGCCAGCACCGCCAGTGTCCAGAAGGCGGCTTCTGTGGCGCCATTGCTCATCGCGCGGATACGTCCGATCAGGTCGGGTCCGAAATGGCCACCGAGGTTACCAATCGAATTGATCAGTGCGATGCCACCTGCGGCTGCGGTGCCGGTCAGGAAGGCTGTGGGCAGCGACCAGAAAGTCGACACGAACGCCAGCGTGCCTCCGGCAACCACGGTAAGTCCAATCATGGCGGGTACCGGTGCTTTGCCCACCACCGCCAGCAGGACCAGCCCGGCGACCGTCAACAGCAGCGAACCGGCGATATGCCACCGGCGCTCGCCGGTACGGTCGGAGTGCGCGCCCCAGTAGACCATGAATAGTGCGGCCAGTCCCCAAGGGATGATGCTGATCAGACCCACCTTGAGATAATCTTTTTTATCGATACCGAGTTCTTGAATGATGGTCGGCATCCAGAAGTTCAACGCATAAAAGCAGATCACGCCACTGAAATACACCGCGGCCAGCGCCCAAACACGGACATCCATAAAAGCAGCCATCAGATTGTGCTGCGAAGCGTGAGATTTGCTTGCCTTGTCATTCTCGACGGCGGCGATGATCGCGGCTTTCTCCGACTCGCTGAGCCACTTTGCGTCATGCGGTCCGTTGGGGAGATAAATCAGCACGAGAGCGCCGATCACCACCGAAGGCAGACCCTCGACCAGGAACAACCACCGCCAGCCGCTTAGCCCTGAGAAGCCGTCCATGTACTGCATGATGCCACCGGAGAGTGGGGAGCCCACCAGATTCGATACCGCGATGGCTGTCATGAATAACGCCACCATTTTTGTGCGGCGATGATCGGGAAACCAGTAGGTCAGATACAAAATGATGCCCGGGAAAAAACCGGCTTCAGCCACGCCCAGCAGGAAGCGCAGGAAATAAAAAGTGAACTCTGAATCGGTCAAGCCAAAACTCTGAGAGATAAATCCCCAGCTGATCTGATCAGTGAACATGAAAGCGCTGGAAATGATCCCCCAGGTGATCATGATGCGGGCGATCCAGGGTCTCGCGCCCACTTTTTCGAGGATGATGTTGCTGGGAACTTCAAAGATGAAATAGCCCAGGAAAAAAATGCCAGCACCAAAACCATAGACCGCATCTGAAAACTGCAACTCCGGCGCCATTTGCAGCTTGGCGAAGCCAACATTGACCCTGTCCAGAAAAGCGACAACGTAGCAGATGAACAAAAACGGAATAAGTTTGCGCGCCGCTTTGGCATACGCGTTCTCTTCGTCTGACAACGATGGTATTTCAGAGGTCATGAGCGTGATCCTTTCCAGATCCGTGAGGGAGACCGATTGAATAAAAACACAAACCTTGCTGACTGCCCGAGAGATACCGAGCCTTGAGTTTGCTTTCCGGGATGCAGCGTTTACAAAAAATTCTTAGTTCTTCTCTTCAGAGCCTGGGGTAAGTTGAAGCACCCGGTAGCTCTTGATATCTTTACCCGGGAACGACGCGGCCCGCACTGTTCAGTGCGCGCAGGTCATTTTCATCGAGCCGTGGGCCCTCCAGTGTGACGCGCTCTTCTTGTACCTGCGCACGGCGATATTTATCCATGATGTGTACAAGAGCAGGTTTCTGGTGACTCGTGTCGTAGCCGTTGAACAGATGACCCAGCAAGCCTCGGTTCAGGTCGCTGGTCCCTAGTGCCCAGTCAGCCAAAGGCAAGGTCAGATTCATATTAATGTGCATCATGACCCCCATGTTGTGATGCGCGCTATGGTGCCGGCGTATGGTATTGATGAGGGGGCAGTGCCGCACAAAGGCATTCTCGGGCACGTGGCAGCAGAAATGAAAAGTCTCGTAGACCAGATAGTGCCCGATCATGGTGACAGGCACCATGTAACCAGCGTCCGGGCCGAGCAGCAGTGACACTAGCCATCCGAGCAGGGCACTGGTCACTACCAGCACGAGCAGCACACGCCACGGAAAAAAAACGATGCGAAATTCACGGACACTGTGGATGCTGGTGTCATTATCAGTGAAATACTGATGATGCTGACGCGTGTGCCTGTCATAGATCGCACGCAGTGCGAATACATTCTTGAGCCGGTGCATCACGTGCATGTGCATGCCCCACTCGACAAAATTGCCGGCGATGGCGATCGGGATAATCAGCCACCATTCCCACGTCGGGCTGCTCAACTGGCCGACGCACCAGAGAATGGCACTGACACCCACCGAGTACATGACCCCCACGTGCACCAGGCCGTGATACCAGGGGCTGATCTGGTTAATATAACTTTCGCGGAACCGGGACTGTCTCTCGGTGATCATCGCTGTCTCTCCACGCGGTCTTGGTCTTGTTATTGGCCTGATAGTAGATTCGCGGGCGGGGGTGGTCAAGCACTGCTTCCGGCTCAGCCGAGCCACCCCCAGCGCAGGTTTTCGATATCAGAGAGGCAATGCCGCCATCCGCATAGGCTATCGCGACTCAAAGCTGAAACGCCACCACCGTGACATCATCGCGCGGCGCCTGATCTTTGCGCCATGCGTGGTAAGCCTCCCGTAGCCGTTCCGCGACTTGTTCGGCGGGCAGTCCAGTCAGGGGCTTCAAAATATCTTCCAAGCGGCGATTCCCCAGCGAGCTGGGCCGTTCCCTGGGCCCACCGACCTGATCCGTATAACCATCGGTCACGATGACCATAATGTCTCCGGGAGAGATTCGAATTATCTGATCTTTTGGGGCGTGGTCGGCATGAATCGGCTGCCGATAGCCTAGACTCGTCCGGGCAGGTGCGTAACGAATCAGGCGACCATCGGTTTTTAGCTGAAACGCACCGATTTTCGCTCCTGCGAAGATCAGCTCTGATTGCTCGGGGTTGATACGCATGATCATGGCATCGCAGCCATCATCGCTTTCGCTGTGCTCCGAATCTTGATTCAGTCCTGCACGAACCAAATGGTCGAGCATCAGCAAGGCGTCAGAGGGGGATTTGTCTGGCTCTGATGTGTAGATGCGTTCGAGCGAGTTACTCACCAGCAGCGAGAGCATCGCGCCGGGGACACCATGACCGGTACAGTCCGCCACCGCCATAGTGAATGCGCTGTTCTGTCGTGGTGATGACAGCCACCATAAGTCGCCACCGATGGTATCTCTGGGCGACCAGATGACAGCCAGCGAAGAAAACCGGCCGTCAATCCGATTCTGACCAGGTAGCTGGCTGCGTTGGAGGCGGCTCGCGTAATCTACTGAGCTCACGACCACCCGATGGGCTTTGTCCAGCGCTTCATGCTGTTCGGCCAACTCATCGGTGCGTTCCTGCAGCTCACGAGTACGCTCTTTGACAGTCTCTTCCAAAAGACGGTTCTGGTTTTCCACTAATATTTTCTGTTCCTCGATATTCTTTGCCAGCTGCGCCTGTAGCCATCGCGTACGGCCAATCACCGCCAGTGCCATGATGATTGCCTCCGAACAGATGCCAATCGCCTGAGCGACATTCGCATCCTGCATTAGCAAACCAATCCCTGCGGGCTCCATCAGGCTGAAAGGAGAGGGTATTCCTGCCAGGCCCAGTACATAGATTGTCCTGAAAATCAGGTAGGGAACGACCGCCAGCATGAAAAACCCTGCATCAGTATGGCCGCGACGATACCGCATTAGCGCCACGCTGAAGAAAGAGAAAAGCAGAACGAAGGTCAGGATACCGTTGGGAAGCCAGAGCAGCAATTGCGACACGTGATGCTGAACCAGATTGGTGAACAAATAATGCAGCAACAAATACACAATGTAAAAAATCGTGAACTTGTAAAGCCAGGGGGCATATTTTTTAATATCCAGAAAAGTTGCTGCAAACACGGCGTAAAACAGCGCTTGACCGTATCCTGACGCAATAAATGTTGGTCGGTAAAGGTAATGATGAAGGAAGCGTACGCCCTCCATATTGACAAAAAACTCTGCCAGCCTTGGGCCTTCCGGCATGTAATTGGCCGCTACGTTAATTAGCGCAACGAATATCCATACGCTGTATGCCAAGCTGGTTTTGTCCTTATTCGTATAAGCGGAAAAACCACCGAAGATCACCAGCGCGAAAAGAATGCCGAGTAAAACGCCCTCGACATACATACCAAAGCGACGTATTTCTAAAAATTTGACATGACTGAAGAGCTTCAGCGAGAAAGTCTTCGCCGGGCTGGTGCCTCCCGATACGACGCGCGTCACCAGTGTCACCTCGGATTGCCGTGGAATGGTGTGCAGCGTAAATTCGCTGGGAGTACGGGAGGATGCCGGTGAGGCAGGATTGACATCGGCGAGATGGTTATAGCTTACCCAAGAACTACCTGTCACCTTCAGAGGATGAATGATGCCTTTGTCATCCACAGCATAACTTTGTATTGATTCCCACCCCGTGGGATCGATGCGGAGCAGGTAATCTGAGTCTTGAATATTGTGAAGTTTTTGAACGATCCAGTAGTACCGGTAATAGGTAATCGGTGGCAGATCCCCGACATCCCGGAAACTGTCGTTACGGCTCAGTACATCCTCGACACGCAGCGTTCCCTTGATATCCTCGAGCACGAGCAGGTGCTGTTTCTCTGAGAAAGAGACCGGAGTATTCGCTGTGATTTGCAGCGCTTGCAGCGGTGGTAGCGCCAAGGCAAGGCCGGCGGGCAGTAGAAGAAGCGCGAGCAGTATTTTTGCAAAAATGTGTCGGGCGTGCCTCATCAAGCTGCCGCCTTCCTTGGCTGATCAATCTTCCAGTTATTGTGAAAGTTCGGCAGCAATGCCGCTAGGCTGGCGCGCTTCGGTCCGACGTTCATCTCAATCCTTGGGGCCGATATGGCTCTGCACCAGCCCGATGGCAATCGCGGCCACGATCATCGATCCTCCGAGCAGGTTCAGGTAGGCCGAAGCCCCTCCGGCCGTGATCATCGCCGCGCCGGCGAATGAACTCAGGATGGCTCCCACACGGCCGAACGCCATCGCTGATGCCGCACCCGTGGTGCGAATCAGTGTGGGATAAATGTGTGCGCACAGAGCCGTCAGCGCGCATTGCAGCGCCGTGACAAACAAGCCGTGCAGTCCCAACCCCCACAGGAAAATTTCAGGGTTGGCGGTCACGCCGACGAATTTCAGGCAGAGCGCGGTCACGGCCGACATCGCCGCCCAGAAGGTCATCGGGCCGCGCGAGCCGAAGCGGTTGATCGCCAGCGCGCACAGTACGGCCCCGATCACGCCACCGAAGTTGTAAGCGGTCAGACCCATGCCGGCGAGCGCAGGGGACAGGCCTTCCGTGGTCAGCATCGTCGGCAGCCAGCTAAAGGCCGTGTAGATCGCCAGCTGCGTCATGAAAAAACTCAGCCATAACCAGCTGGTATCGCGGGCTCGGCCTTGACGGAAAAGTTCGGCGACGCTGCCGCGCCTGGCGGCATCAATCATGCCATCTGTGAATTCTGCGACATGACGGACCTCGTGCGCCATCTTTGACATCAGCGTGCGTAATTCTTCCCAGCGCGATGACTGCCGAGCCAAATACTTGGGCGACTCGCGCAAGAACAAGATCAGCACCAGCGCATAGACAATTGGCAGCGAGCCGCCAATGAAGAAAAACGTACGCCACCCATGAACCGGCAGTATCTGGGCAGCGGCCAGACCGGCGAGCATGCCACCGAGCGGATAGCAGACGATCGCGGTGATGACTGCCATCGTGCGGTAGCGAAAAGGGATGAACTCTGCAGTGAGCGTCGTCGCGGCAGGCAGTGCTGCACCGATGCCTAGTCCGGCAAAGAAGCGGATCACGGCAATGGCAGTGACGTCGGGTGCAAAACCGATCACAGTCGTCGTCGATCCAAACAGGATGATGCTGGCAATTAGCACGGGTTTGCGCCCGAGCTTGTCCGCGATGATGCCAGCGCTCAGGCTGCCGATCGCCATGCCCATCAGACCACTGGCGACCGCCAGCGAGAAGGCGGCGCGCGTGACGCCCCATTCTTTCATGATCATGGGGATGGCGTAGCCGATCATCTGGCCATCGAAACCATCCACCACAATAGCCAAGGCCGCCAGCACATAGGTGAATTTCTGCAAGGTGGTAAAACCACTGTCGTCGATCGCCTTACTGACATCAAAGTGCGCTGCAGGCGCAACAGTGTCTACCGATGTGGATGCTGTCATGGCTAAGTTGGTATTCGAAGGTTATAAGAATGAGGTTTGGCGATGAACAGGCCGATGACGCGAGGCAGTCATTGCTTCGGGAGGGGCTGCGTTATTAAATTAATATGAAAATGAAATTGTGCCGATGGATTCTTTTAACACAATAAGGCCAGCGTCTTCAATTGGGCTGACAATGTCGGCATGGTGATGGCGCCTCTCAGAAGCCGCGTCAGCGCTGTCGGATCGCCGAGTGCTCGCGAATGAACGATGGAATATGAACGATGGAATATGAACGATGGAATATGAACGATGGAATATCAACGAAGATCATCGTTCCCCGCATATGATCCATCGTTGGAAAGCAGATCGATGTACGGCGAATTCAGCTGCCGTCCAAAGAAAAATGCTCGGTCAGTGCCTAACGCTAGTCAGTTAAGGCTGGAGATTCTCACTGGCCATGAAAGATCCCAAAGACACTGGGTCCCGGCCTTCGCCGGGACGACGATGCTGAGACCAACATGACTTAAAAGGTCATCCCGGCGAAGGCCGGGATCCAGTGTCTTTCGTGGTGTGTCGAGACGTGCGAGCCTCACCGACTAGCATGATGGTCAGTGCCAAGCCTGTTCGTTGATTGCTCGATTTGCCCACCATGCTAACCGGTGGCAAATGCATCAGAGCTTTGCGTTACCCAGCGTTGCGTTCTTGGGTAACGTGAATACAAATTTCGCAGGCGCGATGGTGTCGCCGCTCCCCACCATGGCCATGGCCTGATCCATGGTGTACGTCACACCCGCCTGAACTGGTTTGCCATTCAAGGTCAGCGGAATCCGGCCAGCAGTAAACTGAACCGCCACTGTTCCTTTGGGCCAGTCCGAGATGCGCTGTCCTGGTATGGCAGTGACAGTACCTTCATGAGCGGTCCTCTGCAACTCCACGTCCCAGGGCAACGCCTCTCCCCACAATCTTCCGATTCTGAGGAAGGCATTCACCTGCTGCCCGTAGGGTAGCGACGGTATCTCCTCAAGACGCGTAACATCGTTATCCGTGTCAGACATCTGTATATGACTAAATTGATCAGTTGCTATGCTCGCGAAACTCGCCATCTTTGGCAATATCTCAGGCAGTAGAGGCTCGTCACGCGCGGTTGCGTGGTACATGGCGGCCAGCACTTTATGCGTAACGTTGAAGCAGGTTTCGGGAGGAAGCCGCGCTGGCTTGGCGCCCATGGCTTGTATCCACGTATAAGTGGGAGCATATTGCCGCGCGTGTTGGGGTCCGGCTAAATCTTGCGTTGCCTTCTCGATCGCCTCGGGATGGGGGCAAGGGAATACATTCGCCGACGGTGGTCCCGACAAGCGCATGGATTCCATCACTGGCGCACGTCCCCCCGGATAATCTTTTGATGTATCGAATCCCGGGTACACCACGCCAGTAAAGGGATGTTTTTTTTCTTTCGAGGGCACACTCTCCTGATGGCAAAAGCTGACCTTCAGTTTCCCATCCTCCGCTCGCCAGACACCCGCCAGCGCAATATGTGCCGTTGTTCCATAACATCGCGGAAAACGGAAAGTGATAGCCATTCCGTTATCACTCTCGCTCATTGTCGTTATCTTGTTATTGATGGCATGGGTTAGCGATTTGCAGAAATTCGCGAATTCGGCAGGCTGCTCATCCATCAATTGACGCATGGCCGCATCATGAGTGAATTCTCCGATTACCTCGTACAGCTTCACCTCCCTAAAATTGGAGGTCTGAGGCAGGTGGGTCTTGTAAACCGGTGGTAATGCATGTACCAGCGCCGTCCAAGCCTGCTCTTCGTCGGGCGTCAGGGGTTTTAACAAAAAAGCTTGTCTCGCCGCTTCGCTAGATCGAGACGCATGATGTTTGGTGTCGACGATTCCCCTGAGTTTTTCGACGGCTGCTTCCGCTGCCGGTGACAGCCATCCGAGCTGATCTTCGTAAAACTTGCATTGTGCGGATTCGAGCTGCTGCCTGGCTTCTTTGTAAGCGTTTGCAAATTCTGGCGAATAGGAGCCTTTGGCCAGCCGCTTCGAGTCTGTATCGACTGCTTGTTCCAGGTAGTTTTTGTACGCAGAGGGAAGCGAATCAAGCAGATTTTTCCACGCCAGATTTTCTTCTGGGGTAAGTGGTTTTGTCGCTGAGGATTGCTTACCGGGGAAGTCAGGCGTGTGGTCATGTATTTTATTGACGATCACGCCGGCCAAATGATTCATCGCTTCTTCGGCTCTCGGCGAAACCCAATTCAGATTTTGTATATAAAACACCGATTCTCTGGAACCGAGCACACGCACCGCGGCCTTGAAAGCAATCGCGAATTCAGGTGAGTAAGGCAGATCCTCGTTTGATTCGGTATCGGGACGAGCTCCAGCGGGCGGGTTCTTGATTGCACTGTCAGAGAAAATCCGAGAGGAATTTTCTTTCATCGGCACGGCGGTAGGTATATGTCGGGGAGTCGGTTTGATGCCGGCCACATTGATACCACTGCTTGATGTCGACGCAGGTTGAGGATTCACGTACATAGTGGTCTCCCGCTTATTGAACGTAGAGCGCTGAGAGGCGATCTCTGGCCGACTCAAGCAGCGCATAGATTTTTTCTGGTAGCAGAGTGCCATCGGTACTCGTGCTCAGGTGGAAGCAGGCGCGGTAGACGACCGAGCCGGTGACGGGGTGCAGGCCAAAGCAGCCATGATCTGCATTGCCCAAGGGGGTGTTTTGCTCGAGTAAATAACGGTAAAGTCCGGCGTCATCCTCCGGGCCGAGATCGATCAGCACATGCATGACATCGGGCTCGTCTTCCCCGCCGGGAATCAGGCCGCAGATCGTGCCGTCAATCTCGATGTGTTTGTCATCGTCTTCGTTCCAAGGCGGCATTCCTGTGGCGGCGCACCACTCGCGAATCACGCGATCATAATGTTGTCGACGCATTCGTTCCTCCTTGCAGATGGTTAATTTGTCGAAGTACAAGTTCAGTAACAAATGCGTGGTAATAATTCAACTATCGAACATATCGGCGATAAGCAAACTTTTAGTCTTTCACTGGCGTAAGTTTTCTCGAAAAAAAAGCGACGGCTGCAAGCCGTCGCCCGGTCAGAGGTGGATCAGAGGTGGATCAGAGGTGGATCAGAAGTCGATCAGAAGCGGTTGAATGCGTTCGGTTCGGGAATTATTTTGGCTGGCGCCGGAGCAGGCTGACGACCACCAGCGCAGCCAGCAGAAGGACGGTGGCTGCCTGCATCATCAGGTCACGTGCAGGCGAGGCGAGAATACCCCAGGCACTCTCAGCCGCGGCCGATTCCTTGCCGTCGGGTTCGGTGGGCTTGTCGGGTTGTACGCTGCTCTTCATCTCAAGGATATTTTTTTCCAGCAGACGAATCCGTTCGCTGGCCTCTTCGGCGGCTTTTCTTGCCGCGATCGCTTCTTCTTCGGTCTTCCCGCCCGTATCCGAGGGTTTTAGGGCCGCGAGTGTCAGGTGATCGCCCGACGTACCGGCAGGTGGTGTTCCGCCCGCCTTGAGCTTGCGTGTGCTCGAGCGATTTCCAGCGTCTTGACCAGAAGCAGCGTCTTTTGCCGGTAGCAGGCTCTTGAACGTTTGCCATTGCGTGGAGATGATCTTGCGCGCTGCTTTTTCATCGATCAGGCTCAGGGATTCCTCTGACGGGAGTGCCAGCACCGCGCCAGCCTTCAAGTAGTGCAAGTTCTGCTGCATGAAGGCGTCGGGGTTTTCCTGATAAAGCGCTGTGATGAACTTGTCCAACGCTGAGTCGGGCACGGAAAACTGACGGGCAATCAGGGTGAGGTTTTCGCCGCGCCGTACGGTGTGCTGCTTTCCAGATGACAGATCAGCGGGAGCCAGATTCGGCGCGCCTTTGTCTGCCACCTCGGCAGTCGCTTCAGGGTTGTCGCTCGCAGCGGCGGCGGGCGTTTCTGCAGCAGAGGCTGCGCCGGGCATCGGGGGCGCAGACTCGGCCGTTACCGAGGCAGCTTCCGTGGCTTCATTAGTCGCGGTGGTGGCAGGGCTGCTTGCGACGGCTTCCGAGGGATTGACGGCTTCCTCGGGCAGCACGGCAAATTCTGCCAGCGTGGTTTCGTTTTCGGTGCGCAGTTCCAGCAACAGGCTATAGATGGGCTGGTCCAGCGGCTTGTCCGTGGCGAGTTGTATCAGGCGTCGGCGCCCCTGCTGAACGATGCGCAGCTTGAGACTTTCCATCAGCGGTGATCGATTCGCGCCGAATTTTTCAAACTCCATCTCGGACGCGAGCCCAACCTCGAGATCGCCCGCCTCATCGTCAGCCAGATCGAAGATTTCAATCTCGGCTGACAGCGGCTCGCCGAGGTTGGACAAAATACTGATCGGACCCAGCGTCGCGGCCTGTGCACTGGAAATTCCCAGCGCCAGCAGGAGTGCGGGCAGAGCCTGTTTAGTTGAGAATGGCATTGCTGTTCCTTTAGCGGCTTCGGATGGCGCACCGCAGGCAAGCTCTGCCATACGTCGCTGGCAAGAGCAAATTAAGCAAAAAATGTAAATAGGGAATGCCATTCTAGACCGGCAATTTGTTGCCGGCATTAAAAATGTTGCTTATACACAATTATTATTTAAGAAAAATCTATCGGGCAAGCCATGACGGGTCTTGTCTGATGGGCTAAGCAGGGCGGTGGGATAGATTATTTTTGGCATTTTTATTGCCAAAAAGATATTCTCTGTGCGATCGAGCGCTCTGATGCGGGCTCACCAACGCAAAGAACCGCCTCCGTCGGGAGGCGGCGTTGAGTGGAGTTGACAGCGACGGGCCGGCCAAGGCCGGATCACTTGATGCGGATGATCCGCCAGCCGTGATCCATTTTGCGGAAGGTGAACTTCCGCTCCAGCTTGCGGGAGCGGATCAGGTAGTAAGAGAGGCTGCGCAGACTCTGTGCCTTCTTGAAGTCTGAACAGAAGATACTCTCGCCCACCTGAAGTAACTCCAGCGTGACCAGATCGTCCTGTAGCTTGATTTTGTTAAGTTCAACGCGCTCGATCAACATGGCGAGTGCCCCGGAAAGATGTAATAGATGAATCGACGTGCCGCAGTGGAACTTTAGGGCCCGGGACCGGGTACGCCTGTCTGCGCGACGCGTCACATTCTCAACATGGCAATTCAGCGTGATCTGTGGATGTGGGCTGATTGCCTTCAAGCAATTAATCGTCTTTACACACGCAGTTCTTGAGGCCGTCGCTTGGCGGCGGTATTTTCGGCAATCATCCCGGCAGGCCGCCCGATCACGCACAACCCCCGTCCCTGATGAGCGTTACCCTCGAATCCAGTCTGAATTCCCTCAAGCTCGCGCTGGCCCAGTTGGGCAGTACCGGGGCTGCGGGGCAGGCGTCGGCGGTTTCGGCGACGAGCGCGGTGACGGGTGCCGTCGCAACGCCGAACACCGCGAGCGCGTCCTCCATCAGCCTCACCCGATCCGCAGTACGGCAGCTCGACTTGCAGCGGCAGCTTGACGGTGCCTACACCGCGCAGGCGATGCTTGAGGTCGTCGGCAAGAACAACGCCCAGATCATGGGCCGTCTGCAAAACCTCAAGAAAGTAGTGGTACAGGCCACCAGCGAGCAGACCGTTCAGGCCGAGCGCACGTTTGTGGTGTCGCAGTTCGAGGGCATACGCAAGAGCCTGCTCTCCACCGCGCAGAACGCCAGTTGGAACGGCACACGCTTGTTCGATGGCTCCGCCGGCCCCGGGCGCGACGGCGTGATGAGTTTCAGAGTGGGTTCAGGTAGCGCTGGCAAGATCGATATTTCTCTCCCCAACCTGCGCGAAGACGCGGTGCGTGCGTCCGGCCTGCGCGCGGTGCAGGGCAGTCTCGGGCCCGGCACCCGCGAGCAGCAAGTCATCAGTCTGGCGGACACAAACCTCGCCTACACCTCCGGCGCATTGAGCGTGGGCGGCGTCACGTTGAGCACAGGAGCGCTGGCCGCAAATGCATCGGTAGCGGAT